>Ga0307507_10011114_pt1 | contig 11428 bp, 5 predicted proteins | sample 7_EM_MG_FD_207223 | JGI IMG/M metagenome (GOLD analysis project Ga0307507, IMG submission 207223) | Populus trichocarpa ectomycorrhiza microbial communities from riparian zone in the Pacific Northwest, United States - 7_EM | ecosystem: Host-associated > Plants > Roots > Unclassified | place...
GGTTCGATGTCTTTTTTACAACTTCAACCATTCAATGCATTGCTGATCCAAACATCTCTCATTATGCCTACCATTGCTACTCTTTGCATTGATAGGGCTTAAGAAAGAAACACACACACACACACAGAGGGAGGGAGGGAGGGAGGGAGAGAGAGCACATAGACAATCATCAACAATTTTCAAGTCATTGGTAGTAATTCTACAAATACAAGAATCTGATGGTGTCTTTTACTGTCTACCCTTACTTATATTAAATTTTTTTTTTTTTTACATATATGGAACCCTAAATATATGCAGACGTTGATCTTTCCTAAAGTTGTGCATATATATTTGTTTGAATCCTGGTTAACTTTGGCCTTTTCATCTTTGTAATAAATTGAAAACTAGCTTGGTCTTTGCTTTCTGAACAGATAAATTATGGAGCAGAATGAAGTGTCATCAACCCAAAAAAACCAAGTTGCAAACAAGTACAAGCAGATGCTATATTTCAAAAAGCATTAAAAATGGAGTGGCAGAGACAGGAAGCATAGTCATTACTGGAAATAGAATGAAAATTGAACAGCCCAGTGTCACTAGAAGAGCCAAAAAGTAGTCCATTCCTTTGTATCTCTTTTGCATAATGATTGTGCCCCATACCTGAACAAAAAAGATGAGAAATCAACACTTTGAAAGTTGAAATTAAAACTAAAACTGTAACTGACAGCGAAAGGTACACAAGCCAAAAAATGCAGAAAGATGACATTTTGAGCATTCTGTCGAAACCAATCCATGCAGTCATTCTCTAATGCATTTTTGTATTAATTTCTTATATCCACCATAACAAATGTTTCCAAGATATTTCTTAGAAGTAATTGAAGGAAGTTGGTCCCAAAAGGATAATTTATTGAGAAGTACAGCAGAAAGAATTACATATTGCCAGTGTTAAAGGACTTCAGGCTGCAAGTTGGCATACCTCCACCCCCCAGCTACTAAGAAAAGAGAAGACATGCACATACATGACAAGCATTCTGGGAATAATTTGGATCAAGTTCATTGTAGAATGATTTCTTGCATCCAGAAGAACGATATAGAATCACCTTCATCCATCAAATGATTATTTAGCAGGAAAGAAATACAAAAAAAGCTTCAACCAAAATACTGATCCTAATCTGCAGGCACAGCTCTATCAGATAACTTCTTCAGGAAATACATTCTTAAAAGAAAAATAGATAAATAAACAAATAAAGGCAAAGACAAATGCATGTTAGCACAAAACTATTACATAACTAGAAACCCTGCAGCTGTATCCTCAATTTATACTACTAAAGCCCGACGTTAGAACAGTCAACCCAGAAAGCAAAATTGACACGCTAGAGCTAAATAAATTAAAATGCTTGTTACTAAACTGATCCGAAATGACAGAAACAGTAACATTATAATTCATCGCAGGAAATTAACATACCATGACAGGAATCATTTTGGCACACTTAGCGAGTGTCTGGACTGGGAAACTAACATACTTGAGCGCCTGGATCAAGCACATATTGTCAGCATAAGAATATCTAAACCTAATCCAGCACAAACCTAGAATTACTTATTCAGAAAACTAATTCCAACAGAAACGTTAATAAAAGCAATGGTAAAGAAAAAAGCAAAACATACCTCATACTGGCAAGTTGTGGTCAGTATGTTGGATACTGATATGAGACAGTACTTGTGAACAGGAGCAACAGGATTCAAAGCTTTTTTACTTGCCTAAGAAAACAAAATTCCAAATCAACCCATTGTTCAGACATTAGATTCTAATACTAAAACAGACCGAATGGGACTTACGACAAGAGCAGCAGCAGAGACAGCAGACGTGGTAATGCGGTTGCAGAAAACAAGAAACAACGAGTACTTAAAGAATTCCTTGTTTGACCCATATGGGACTCTCATGATCTTTTCCTGCCTCCAAATATTTTTTTTTTAAAATCAAATCTCAAACCCTAAACCATTTCTAGACATAAAAACAAAAGAAAAAAAAAACCTGTAAAAGACCATAGATGACAAGAGTGGTCATGATTCCGGCGACAGCAAGGACTCCTTTCCATAGCTTGTTCTCTTTAACGCCACCTGATAATAACGAATCGGCCATACCTGCTTTCAAAGAAACAATTATTGATTTTCTTTTGAAACAAAAATTAAAAGGAAGCGGGGATTTGGGATCGAAGAGAGAAGAACAAAGGACACGTGTAAGGTTGTAGGGGTTAGAGAGGGATCACTGTTTACGCACTACATACCAGCAATTGCAATGGTCATCTCGCTCACGCCGGCAACATTCTCGCTCTTTTTGAGTCCCCTTTTCTGTCCGTCTAGACGTTTGTCTTCCGTTTTTGGGGCTTAAAAGGTTCCGCCACGTCACTTTATTTTATTAGTAAGAGTCAAAGTCAATGGACGCTTCCATCTCATTCTCAAAGGAACGGAGCATGGGTAATATAACCTAGTCTTTGTACTTTTATAAAACAAATAATTTAATCCCTCCAAGTACTTCTTTGTCCATATTTGATGTATTTCACCGTCAAATTAGACACAAAAGTTAATGAAAAAATTCCATTTTCACACAACTTCTGTTTTTGTTTTGTTTTTAGTTATTTTTTAAAAATATTTTTGGTTTAAAAATATTAAAATTGATTTTTTATATTTTTTAAATATTTTAATGTATTGGTATAGAAAATTATCTAAAAAAAATATTTTAATATATTTTTAAACAAAAAGCTATTTTAAAAAATATTTTGCATCGTAATTTAATAAACTTTTTGGGAGGCGCACATGGATATTATGAAAAATAAATAATTTTTATTTTTGGAATTAATTTAATTTAAGTAATTAATTTTAGAATTAATTAATTAATTAATTATGGTATTTCATGCCAAATTATTCTTTTAATTTAACTAAAAAATTACATTTTAAATTCTAGTTGAGATATCCCTTAAAAGAAACTAAAAGACAGAAAGAAAAAGTTTGTATGAAAAGCTTTTGGATAAAGGCACTACCAAACGACACAAGCGAATACACATCCAGAACAAGAGGTGGGCTTTTCTTTGTTTTCTATACTAGTAGAATACATATCAAGTACGCAGTGGAGGAAAATTGTCGATCATTTCGGAACTAGAAGAGGGCTTTTGTTTTTGAAGCATCTCCAGTTCCATGGACTGTGCCAGCTTATACACTGACCTCTTGTTTCCCCACATGGTCACGAGTTCAAGGTCTGTGCTAGCTAGCCAATAGAAGTATATTTAGCTAATTATTAGCACGCTGTCATTAATATAATTTCCATTTAATGATGGTTCTGTTGCAGCTTTCGGAGACTTTTAGAGACTCCTCGTGGTATAGGAATAGGAGCAGACCTGTTCAAACACAGGCTGTTGAGTCCCACATGTTGGGCTATTGGGGGTGGAAGTGCGTCTGATGAGAGTTTTTTGAAGCGTAGTGAAAATGGGTCTCTGTTGGGAGCTTTTGATGAGTCTGCTTCAGCACCATTTCTGACACTTGATGCTGAAATTACTCCTGAAACCATTGATTTCTTCGTCAGTGATGCAGAGGGCGATCCTGACTGCCCAACCGAAGGGTACTCTTCAATTGAGCAGGCACTCAATACTTTACGTGAGGGAAAGGTAAATCTTTTCTCCGCCATTCTATATTTGCGGACTATTTTCTGCTTACTTCTGTAGAACTTCAATGATTGATCTCCTTTAGTTTTTCTACTTTGAAGTCAGCAAAAAAATTATACCTGCCGTGTGCGCTCGAGAAATAATGCAGAAAAAATACCAGAATTATGACCACAATAAAATTTCCATTATGATCTAACCATAAATAATCATGAGTTAAATGTTAACCATGACTGCAAATCTTTCAGTTTGTAATTGTTGTAGACGATGAAAATGGGGATATTGAAGGAAACCTTATCATGGCAGCATCTCTTACAAGTCCTCAGCATGTGTCATTTCTGATTAAGAATGGATCAGGAATTGTTTCGGTAGGCATGAAAGAGGAGGATCTTGAAAGACTTAAGCTTCCTCTGATGTCACCAGAGACAGAGAACGAAGATTCATCTGCCCCCACTTTCACAATCACTGTGGTAGGTTTTAATTCTTAGATCTTAATAGATACCCCGCTTCCATTTCAGTCCTGTATATATAATCCTACTAAAGCAAAATACTGTGTAATCAAATTAAGTCATTAATATCTGTTAAACATGTTTGATTAAGTATCATTTTTCCCCTGCTTTTCAGGATGCAAAATCTGGAACATGTACTGGAGTATCAGCATCAGACAGGGCTAAGACTGTTCTTGCTCTTTCTTCTCCTGAGACCAAGCCTGAAGATTTTAGAAGGCCAGGCCATGTGTTTCCACTCAAGTATCGCAACGGTGGGGTTTTAAGAAGAGCTGGTCATACAGAGGCTTCTGTAGATTTGGTGATGTTGGCTGGATTGCCACCAGTTTCTGTTCTTTCAGCAATTATTGATCCAGAAGACGGTTCTATAGCCTCTTTGGCTGATATAAGAAAGTTGGCAATGGAGCACAACATACCAATCGTATCAATAACTGATTTAATAAGGTGATTCTGACGCATGCATATAATTATTTCTTGGTTAAAATTGGTTTTTGTTGGTGTCTCCGTGATATATTACTTGCTAGAATGGTTTCGAATGCTCCTCTAATCGATCCTGACATGCTATTGTTCATTTCAATTTATTTTCTTCAGCTTGTTGATTCAGGATTTTTCTTTTCATGTTACTGTTCAATATAATCACTGATCTGTAGGTACCGGAGGAAGAGAGAATATCTAGTAGAGAGGAGTGCTATTTCTCGTCTACCTACCAAATGGGGTCTATTTGAAGCTTACTGCTACCGCTCAAAGCTAGAAGGTACAGAACACGTAGCTATAGTCAAGGTAATCATGTCCTTGGATTTTTTCCTCTGTTCGTTTTCAGAGGTTCAATTTCTTAGCTGCATCGGGTTTTAAACAAATTAACATGAACAGGGAAATATTGGAGATGGACAGGATGTTTTAGTAAGAGTTCATTCAGAATGTTTGACAGGGGATATATTTGGATCAGCTCGTTGTGACTGTGGCAATCAGTTGGATTTGGCAATGCAGTTAATTGAGCAAGCTGGTAGAGGGATCGTTGTTTATCTTCGAGGCCATGAAGGAAGAGGAATCGGCCTTGGTCACAAACTTCGAGCCTACAATTTGCAGGATCAAGGCCATGACACGGTCCAGGCTAACATTGAACTTGGATTAGCTGTCGATGCACGCGAGTATGGCATTGGCGCTCAGGTCAGTCGGAAAATGCTGTCAAAATCCCCCCCCCCCCAAAAAAAAAAAAAAAAAAACACGTAAACTCTTTCCAAATGAAAATCACAAGAACATTTAGAATCAGTTCTTTAAACGTTGATGCAGATTCTAAGAGACATAGGGGTCCGAACGATGCGCCTGATGACCAACAACCCCGCCAAGTTCACTGGTTTGAAGGGATATGGCTTGGCTGTTATCGGTAGGGTTCCTGTCTTCACACCCATTACAGAGGAAAATAAGAGGTACTTGGAAACCAAGCGTACAAAGATGGGTCATGTTTATGGCTCTGATATACGAGGACCCTTAGCTGGATTCATCAACCCAACTGAAAGTAGCACAGGCTCACCGGAGGAAGAGTGAGAGATCGATTGATGTGTATTTACTGAAGTGGCCTTCCTCATTCTGTATCATAGCGAGCTTTGATTTTCCTTCTCTCCCTCGTTGATTCTTGTCAGTGCAACAAATTTTCTACTGTCTTTTAACTCAAACAGTGAAAGCATACACAGTTCATTGCAAAGAAAAGGGGTAAAAGTATAAAAAACTCCCTCGACTTTTGGGATTCCATCAATTACGTCCCTAGACTACTTTTTTAGAGAATATTTGACAGTGTGGTACGGTTGTTTTTCAAATAACTTTTTGTGTCGAAATACATGCCAATAATTTTTTTTATTTTTAAAAAATTATTTTTAACATCAACACATAAAAACGATCCAAAACATATAAATAATATTAAATTTTAACAAAAAAAAAATTTTAATTTTTTAAAAACACAATGCAAACCACGATTTAAACTCCCCATTCATTTTTAGACCCACCTTTAGAGGTGGTAATTGTAAGCCCGACCCGTCATCTACGTGCCAACCCGCCGCCAGCAAATATAGGATCACATCAGTGTTTCTACTTTCTACCGAAAATCGAAAAAGACTTGACTCAATCCATGCACAAAACAATCATAAAAACAACTTTTAAAGATGAACCGTAATAATCTTTCTTAACAAATCATGCCATGATATCCGGAAATCATAAACATAGTATATCATCATCACATCATCAACCTCTCATGCTATTATTACTATCATGACAAAAATAAACTTACATAAAATTTAATTTTGTTAGAACACACAATCATTTAAAAACTATTGACTTGATTTAAAGCTCATATTATAAGTTAGGCGTGTTAATCAGCGGATCGATGGGTAATTCAAAGCTTTAGATTTTGTTAAAAGAAATTCTGAAATAAAATTTTATTGGTTTTAAAAAAATTAATTTTATTTATTTATACAACCTGAAATAGCTTTCAGGTCGATGGTTGACATGCAAGAGTATAATCTTGAAAAAAATAAAATAAAAACCTTAATCTCTAATTAACTCAATGTTGAAAGATGTAAGTGGTAAAAAATAGCACTTAACTAAAAGAAAAAACCTAAGTGAACTCAAGTCAGCCAAGTAAACTCGTGATGTAAGTCATGCATGCCACTGGATTCAATAAATTTTTTACACCAAAGATTATTTTTCATTTAATTACACGATGATAAAGTGCATAAGAATTCTTTTGTAGGAAATATTTTTTTAAAAGGAAAAAAATATGTTAGATGCGTGTGACTGAGATAACATAAGCAAATTATTGATAAAAAAGGTGAAATTGTATATATATATATTTTTAGTTTTGAGCTAAATACAAAAATAGATCATCAACAACAACTAGCAAATTGTTGTCTGCCTCAATTGTTTTTGAAACATTATATCAGACGAAGAATCTAGCGACTTGGTCACCGGAAAAACATGATGTTGGTTTTTTTATTTAATTTTTTTTTATTTTTTGATCTAAAACACTTAAAAAACACTCCAAACACTTTGATAAACCTATCCATAACCTAAAAGAAAAAAAAAACTCAAAAACCCGAAATCAACATGAATCCAAAAACATTCCCATAACCGGATCTGTTTTCTCGGGTAAGGAGAAGGAGAAAAACTATCTAAGTGACACTCTTCTCATTAAAAAAAATTCATTGACATCATTTTCATCTATTTTGATGTTTGTAATCGTTATTAATGATCACTTTCTTTTTCTTCATCGAAATTTAGTAGCATTCTCTTTCCTTTAACAAAAAAAACTGAATAATAATAATAATAAAAACTTTGAGTTCTAAAATTAAATTTCTGAAAATTAAAATAACCTATCACTTTAAACCGAGAAATATAAGGGATCAAAATAATTTTTTCATATAAAATTCAAAGACGCCACTTGATTTATCACTTTTTCACTTTTATCTTCTATTTGTTATTTCAATCATTTTTTTTTAAATATGTAATCGGATATTAATTTTAGCTCAATTGTATAAAAAAATTTCAAGAATCAAATTTCAAGAATCAAATTAAAAACTAAGAAAAAATTCACTGCTGCAATCTAGTGATTTGTAAGAGAGGAAATACTGATTTCAGCTAAAGACGGCACTACTCTGCTGCTTCGCCAGCCACAGGTCGTCTCTCTTATCTATCTCTCTATATCCAACACTCGTATATTTTTAAACAAGAGTTATTAACCCTTTTATTTTCTGGGTTTTCTTTAGGGTTTAAAGTTGTTGATTTGGGCGGCAATGGCACCAGCTAAAGGTATGATTTTATCCCATTTCAGTATTCACACATAATTTTGATTGGTTATTTAGTATTACATTTTGAAGATTGTTTTGTTTTTTTTGTTTCATGTTTTGGTTTAATGACTTTGTACTATTGGTTTAATGACTTAAAGAGAAAGAATAAAAGTGAACGATTAGAAGAAAACTTTAATGAATGAAAATGACATCAAGTTGTTTGATAGAATGACTGAAAAGTGAGCAATAAGTTGTTATAAAGAGGATCTTTTTTGGGTTGTTAGATGAAAATAAGCCTTGCTGATAGTGTTTTTTCAGTGGCGAGAGAAATCTAAGCTCGGGAATATGTTTCTTGTGTTTTTAATGTGCATTTCTTATCTTGTACTGATGAAATTATTGAAAAAGAGCAAGGCTAGGGTATTGCTGAGGTGTGTACCTATGAATGACATCCTTTGTAATGTTTTCAGAAACAGGCTTCTTTATTGTATACGATGAATCTATTGCATGATGTTTTTTATTTCCCTAGTCGATTCCTGGCAATCATGAGTAGTTCTGATTAATGGGTTTGTATGCTAGTGTAGTAGGATTTCATTCAACAGCATGTATTAAAAATAGCAGTTGAGGGTGGGTTTTGATTAGTTTGTTTGTGTTGCTCATGATCGTTATTTTTCTTCACCATTTGTGTGCATGCTACATGCGCAACAGACAGTTTGAAAAAGGCTGACTCAAGGTCATAGGCCATAAAGGTTGCGAGAGCAGTAAAGTCAGGTTCAACCTTCAAGAAGACAAAGAAGATCAGAACTAAAGTTACATTTCATCGACCTAGGACATTGAAGAAGGAGAGGAATCCTAAATATCCTCGCATTAGTGCTACACCAAGGAACAAGCTTGATCATTATCAGATTTTAAAGTATCCCCTCACCACTGAGTCTGCAATGAAAAAGATTGAAGACAACAATACCCTGGTTTTCATAGTTGACTTAGGTGCTGACAAGAAGAAAATCTAGGATGCTGTCAAGAATATGTATGACATTCAGTCTAAGAAAGTGAATACCCTGATCAGGTATGCTGTCAAGTCAGGTTCAATCTTTATTTCTCTTTTTAATGTTTTTGGTCTTGAGAAAATATGATGCTTTTCTTTTAGAAGTGGTTGATTGACTATTTTGAATCACATGCAGATGGTGTTTGTCAATAATTGCTTAGATGTTTTTCTGAATTTCATTATGTTAATTATGAATAAGACCGTACCTGGAATTATTACCCCTACCAGCACATGCACAAAACCTTAGCTTCTACTGGTTTGTTGTCAAAACAAATTTCATCAATATATGACATTGTCTGATCGAACCACTTATAAAGATAATTGATTATTACAATTCGATTTAGAAAATGTTGATAAGATGGCCTTTTTTTTGCATCTGTAATTTATAACACACTGATACATCTCTATTAGATGTAGCTTGTTATACTTGGCAATTTGGTCGAATTATCATCTGCCATGGAAAAGGCAGGACTCTTATGCATGGCAGATCCATGAGACTTGTTGCTTGAAACTTTTTCTTGTTCATCTTCTTCCCTTTGGCAAATGTTGAGTCCCTTTTCTGAGTTCATTGATTTTGCTGCAGGCCTGATGGTACCAAGAAGGCATATGTTAGGTTGACACCAGCATTGGATGTGGCGAACAAGATTGGAATCATTTAAGTGCTTGCCCTCTGCTTTTGAAGTTGGTCTTTGCTATTCCATTCTAGAGTAAGGCCGTTTTGTTGTGACATTAATGATAGAGATTTGCAAAATTAGTTTGGAGTTGTGAACTTGTGGAACTTCTGGTTATATTTTATCTCGTGTTTAACTGTAATTGAGATCCAGCAACCATGTAGGCTTGAGGTTTCTATCCATTGAGTCTGAACTATGCATTCAGATATTAGATCATTTCAATGTCTCCTTTATATAATTAATTGTGTGATCTGGCATTTTCATATCAGGTATAGCCACAATTTATATATAGGAGGAAGGATTGTTTTTTTTTTCTCTGGTTTAGGTTCTCATATTGCTATTTGCAGTGCCAGGAGATACATTTTGTGTCCCAATTGTTTCTACAGCTTTCAGCTTGAATCAACTGTTACATAATAAAGTCACTGATCTAAGTCAATTTAGCAAAATTTGAATGTCCTTGGCTTTTTTTTGAAATGCCAATGGAAGAAGTTTAAAGGAGGAAACAGGGTAAGGAAGGATTTGGAAAAAGAAAAAATGGAAAGATGGTAACATGTATATATCTTAGGTTGGCTCCAACACTGCTGATTTGCAGCTAACTTGGCTCCGTCAGAGATGGAACGTTGTTCTCTGTTTTGCTGCCCAGATTGCCCAGCGGACTCATCTCCATTCCATTACATATATCTTAGGAAATACTGATTTTCTTAGAATTTCATCAGCTTTCACCTGTTTAATCTAATTTCCCTAAAATGAAAGGCACTCTAAAGTTCCTTTTGGTCTTTTGTTTTTCATAAAATATTTATATAAAAATATTTTTTTGATTTTTTTTATTTCTGTGTATTTTCCAGAAAAAAAGGATCAATGTAAAATATTTTATAATTAACCTTTAAATTTAATTCTGAAAAATATTTTAAACTCATAAAATTTTATAAAATATTTTATAAATAGTAATTTAATTACAGTATCATCTAACCATGTTAATCACCATATTTTTCTTCACCACTATCTCCTTTTTCACCACCATTATCTCACTTCCACCACTATTTTTTTCACCATTTCCTTCTCCTCTTCCATCACCATCTTACATTCTTACTATCTTCCCCACTATTATTATGACTACTTAGCCACCGCCGTTACCATTATCAACATCATTGAAAAATATTTATATATAAAATAAAAATATTTTTTAAGTTAAACAATGAAAAATAATTTACATATAAAATATTTTTTTAAAAAATATTTTACATGTAAAATAAATATTTTTTTTCTATAAAATATTTTACACTGAAATTTCTGCAATCAACACGACGAAGCACGTCCACTGCCTATTTCTTAAGGTCCAAGTGCTAAATTCTGTAGGATCTGGGAGCGTAGGGCTAGATAATTTGCTTCTCTTTCTTGGGAAAGTTCTTCCCTCGTTGGAATATCTAGCAGTGTGTGCGTAGAAACAGAAAAATCACGACAGGGACTGAGATTAAAGACATGTGATCTGCAAAGCGGACAATTTGTGTGAGACTGAAACCAAGTGTCAATACAAGCAGTATGAAAGACATGACAACAGTTTGGTAAATGTTTCAGCCATTCTCCTTCTTGAAATTCACCCAAGCATACTGCACATTCATTATTGCTTGGACTTGATTCTTCTTCATTCTTCTTCTTGAACTGAGCGATGGGGAGAGAGCGCGTCATGGAGGGCTCGAGTCCATGACACTGAAAATGCATTGAAGGATCTTCAAAGAAAATCTCATTTAGATGTCTCCTATCAACCTGGTTTGTAGAGAAAGTTACACTAACAACTGCACACCAA
>Ga0307507_10011115_pt1 | contig 11428 bp, 7 predicted proteins | sample 7_EM_MG_FD_207223 | JGI IMG/M metagenome (GOLD analysis project Ga0307507, IMG submission 207223) | Populus trichocarpa ectomycorrhiza microbial communities from riparian zone in the Pacific Northwest, United States - 7_EM | ecosystem: Host-associated > Plants > Roots > Unclassified | place...
AAAAATTCCTTGACAAAAAAAAAAAATATATATGCTTAAGCCACAAAATGATGATTTTGTCCCCTAAAAATCTTTTTTGACAAATTTTGACCGGTGAACCCAATTTTAATGGTTTTGACCTTGGTAAACTGATTTTGAACAATTTTAACCCGATAAATCTAGTTTTGACCCAAAAATAATGGTTTTGGGCAATTTTTGGGAAGTCTGATTTTGACCAATTTTGGCCTAGCGGATCTAATTTTTTACCAAAAAATGATGCCCTTGGCCAATTTTGACAGGAAACTCAATTTTAGCATGATAACTCAATTTTTTTTTTCTGAAAGGAATCTCTTTTTTCTAGAAAAATATTTTTTTTCTTACTTGGAAAATATTATTATTTCTTTTTTTGGTCTCAAGGCCAAATATGGTTTATGACACCAAGGTTGTGTTTTATATATTCTTGATTTTATAGGATATTTACCCCTACCATCCTTAGATATTTAGGTTCATCTTATGCTTTAAGTGTTCAGGCCTATCATTTTAAAGCATGCAACTCCATAATCTTTAGAGTTATAGGCCCAAATTCTAATAAGAAAGCCTATAGTAATGATAATAAGTCCATAGTATATGAGAAATCCTATAACATCAATAACAAGTTTATGAAATCAAAAATATATTTGATGTATATAGAGGCTTCATTTCATGAGGTACATAAGCACGAGTATGAATTAAAATTTTTATCTACTTTATTATTGCCCTCACTCATCTTTAATAAGAAATGTAAATAAAGAGCATTTATAGGTACCACATTTTTAATTATAAGAGTGTAATGACCTTGATTTAAGAAATCATATATAACAATGAGATATTCCAATGATCTAAATACATCAAAGTTATTGTTTAGGTAGTATTTTGTGTATTGTTTGGTAAAATTAAGACATTTAGGTCCTTGTGTGGCTTGTGTGGCATCCTTGGTGATAAAGTCAAGGATATGCTCTTAGAACTAGACATAATAACAAAAGTATCTAGCTTTGATGGAAGAGACATGGAATCATAAAATATTTATTCATAGATTATCTTGGAAAGAGTTGTTGATTTGTATGTTAGCCGATAAGGTTAGTTGCAAAATTACTTGTATTTTGTTTTTATTTTCTCCATATCCAAGATTGTTTTTGGGATATTTCTTGCTTTCTATCCTAATTCCAAACCCTTTAGATGAATTTGAAATCATTGTAATTGTTGACTTGAGTCCTTTGAACCATTATAAATGAAAGTCATTACCTAGAACTTTAACTTAATTAAGAGCTTTCTAGAATTTAAAGGCTAAGAGTAGAATTTTGTTTTCTAAACTTTTTTGTCTATCCAAAGCCTTTTGGCAACTTTCTACCCTTTTATAGCAAGTCCTAAACTTCCTAAAGATGCTTCTTGTTTAACATAAACCAAACATTAATCTAAGATCTCAAACCATTCACATAGGCTATTTGATGAAAATTAGTGTCAATCATCTATCAAAAGGTGCCAAATTCAATTTACAGTTAATGAATAAAAAGACACTTCAATTTTATTAAAGGATTGTTAAGCCTACAAGAAAGAACAGTGCCACCAAACCTTGATTTTGGCGTTGTTATCAATATTATCATAATGATATTGTGATAATGATAGTGTGATTATTGAGTGTTTTTTTATGCATAATGACTTTCTATGTTAGATGAAACCTAAAAAAAATTAAAGTTCTAAGATACAACCTTCACACCATTAAGGTATTTTTTAAGATAAAAATAATTTACAGTGGATGTGAGAATATTAGGATTGAACTCGAGTTAATCAATAAAATATAAATAAGAAAAGTATATTTTAATATCTAAATCTGAATAAAAAAATGTTTTGTCATATAGAGAACTTAGAGATTTAATTCAATGAATGTATTAATTTTTTTCACCTACGAATTGAATTAACAAATTAAGCTATCACTTTGATACTAAGGCATTATAATCTTTGAAACCTTAGATCATAATCATCTCTAATAAGCATATGGAAGCCTAGATCATAATCATAATTATCTTTTTTTTGTAAAAACCCTTCCCCCACTTCTTTTTGTAAGGATGTGAGTTAATTTTTAGCCAATAAAAATTATCCTTTTAATCCTTATTCCTCTCCCATTTTATTTTCATCATTATTTTTGTAATTTATTTTTCTGAATCTTTATAAGATATGATCACTTTGTTGTCTCTATATGATTTCACTCTTTCTTTTTATCCATTTTATTTCCCTTATGTTTTATTTTGTCTTTATCTTTTCAATATTCTTTGGTGACTATATTTGTCAGGTGTATTTTTCCCTTTCTCGGTTGTCTTTTCTTTTGCTTTTGGTTTGTTTAGATTTTGTTTTAAACACCTCAGTCGTCTATCACTCTAGTTTTAAAGGTGAAGTTTTAGAGCTAATTGTAGGTGGTAGTATCAATCACCTTTTTAGCAGTTGATGATTGAAGGATTAATGTAGGAATGCTAGCAGTATATGAGTATATGAGAGTTTTAAGTGGTGGAGTATGAAGGTTATTAGTTTTTGTTCCTATGACATCATTATGGAGCTTTAGCTTGGTTCAAGTGTCATTTGATAATACAAAGTTATGGGTATTTTATTTTTCAAAGGTTAGGTTTGATGTTTTTTTATAATGAATTTGTTTTTTTATGCAAAGATGGTATTGTATTTGTGTGAGTTTTGGGAGGAATGGTAGAGGTTAAATGATGTGATTTTATTCTAAGCATTATGGGATTGATAATTTTGATGGCATCATGGGATTGAAATCATACGTTTAAGGATTTATATAATGGTTGATTTTGAGAAAGCTTAGTGGTTTTGAGGAGTGGTTGATGCAAATGATATAACTTAAATTATGTTGGTGTTGATGAGTAGGAGATATGACATGTGTTTGTGAGATTGAAGATACAAGTATGTGCATAAGTTTAAGAAAACATGTTGGTAATTCTCTAACTATAGGCATTTTGAATATAACTATTTAAGCCTTCTTTTAGAAGAAAGGTTTTAATGATGGAGTTTTTGTAGGAAGACTATGATTGTAGGTGTTAGAAGATCTTTAAGGTTTTATCAGGGGTGATTAATGGGTGGTCTAGAATGGTTTCTATTGGTAATTAAAGTTTCAAGGTGATTTTACTAGGTGGTTTTGGTGAGAAATTTGGCAATTTTAGCCAAGTTAAGGTAATATATGCTTTAACCGGTAATATGAGTAGGAGCAGTTATGATGATAATAGTAGGGTTTTAAAAAATAATAGCTTGATTATTTTTTATTAAATAGTGATATTCTAAAATTTCAATAAATTCTTGTCTCACAATCACAACTTCCTTTCAATCTTGGAATCCTTTTTCTTTATTACACATGGATAATATAAGTGTTATCTATTTTTTAAAATCATTAGCTTGTATATTTGACTTAGAAATAACAAGTTAAATAAGTGTTTTTAGTGTTAGGTCTAAATTTAGCATAGAACCCTTTAGCAAGTAATGATATTTATGTATAAAAGGGTTTTCTGATATATGTTTTTTTACCTAATAATATTTTTAATTAATGAGTTTGACTTATTATAAAAATAACATATATGTTTTTAAAAAAACTTACATCATAATTATCTATGGGGATGTAAGGAAGTCTAAAGATATTTATTTTTACAAAAAGATATAAAAAAGTGTAAATAAAAAAGTCATCTAAAAAGCCAAGATCAGACACATTTACTGTTAAACGATTCAATTGTTGAATTAAGTAAATAATGAGGAACGATGTGTATTTTTTACTCATATAGAAAATGTCCAAATTCAACTCATAGATTTGCTACCAGGTGTTTTGAAGATTTGAAAAATCAGTCATGTCATATTAAGAAGGTAGTTAAGAGGCAAACTTCTCAAAAAATTATAAATAATCAATTACATATTAAAGCCTCAATATATATTATTCGTTAGCTCGCATTTCAAGCACGTGCTTTTAGAGGGCATGATGAATGGCTAAAATAAAAAAATAGGGGTAATGTTCTTGAAATGGTGGTACTTTTAACATCATACAATGAACAAGTAGGTGTGCTTATTTTAGCTGGCCCTAAATGAAATGACCTTATGGTTGGCCCTAAATGAAAGCCTCTGCACAAGAGCCTTCCTAGTTAAGAGACATATCATGAGCCCTCAAGATGATTGTTGCCCTTTCTGTGAGCACTATTCTGAAACTGTCTCCCACATCCTCATGCATTGCCCTATGGTCTAGAAATTATGGAAAAAAATTATGTCTTGGAGAGATCTGAACTGGGTAATGCCATATGCCCTTGACGACCTTTAATGTCAATGGCAAGGTCTTCTACAAGATAATCATTATAAGTTTGAAAGATTTGTTTGGGGAGGTTTATGTTTAACATGGTTTTGACTATGTGGAATACTAGGAACAACTTGATATTTGAGGAAAAGCAGCTTGTCTGGGAAGATATACTATGGCATTTGTTTTATTTTGCTGCAAGTTAGATCAGAAATCTGAATTCATCATTCTAATATACAGGTGCCGATTTGTATAGAAATCATGAATGTATTTTGGCTTGGTCTGCTTAAGTGCTGATATTGTTTGGATTTTTATGTTATTACTCTATTAGTAGGGTTGTTCGTTCCTTATCTGTCTTTCTTATCGATAGACTTTGGCCTTGACTACAATATATGTAGATAAAGCTCTATTCCCTCTGTTCAGGTTTCCTTTATCATATATATATTAATCTAGATTTCACAAAAAAAAAGTGCCTTTATTTTGGGTAATGCTCCATAAAATGCTAAATACATCTCATATCAAATTTAAAAAGAAATTTCACATGTCTTTACTAGAAATGTTCAGTTTTCAATTTGTCATGAGATTGGTGATGCAAAATTTTGTTTAATTGTTAATGAAGCTCAAGATAAATCCAAAACAAAGCAAATGACCCTTGTTATTAGGTTTGTTGATAGAAGTGGATTTATACGAGAAACGTTTTTTGATGTAGTTCATGTCAAAGATACAACAACTTCAACATTAAGGAAGAGATTTTCTTAATAGTTGAAGAAGGTAAATTATAAATAAACTTTAAATTAACCCCGTGAAGAAGAAGGTGATGTTAAATGTATGGAAAACCAAAAAAATTCAGTTGTTAAAGGGGGATATTAAAAGATAAAAAGAAGTACAACTCAAATTGTAAAAAGAAGAAAGAATAGGGCCAAAGTGTAATTAAAAAAAAAGACTATAAATACCTTATTCTCTCCTTTATGAGGCCAGCAGTATGGCGCCAAATAGGAGGGGAAGAATTTCAAATTTTTCCTCTAAAATTTGAGAAAAGAACATTAAAATTTGTCAAGTCTATACAAGTTCTAGATTACCAGGTAAGAAAAACATCCTTTGGTAAGGGAATTAGTAAGAAATAAATGAAGAAATTGTAAATGGAAGAGAGGAAGAGGGTTGGTTGCATGCGAAGAGGGAGGAGTTGAAATTTTTCAATCCATTAGGTAAGGAACCTTAAACCTAATTGTGAAAACCAATTTAAATTTGATTATGAATTTTGTACTGATCTTGAATTTAAATTAGGGTTTTTAAGTAAAATTGGGGGAAATGTACAATTTATTGAAATTGAGTTAATTAAAGTATTGTAAATTACCTTGAACATGAAATCATGTAAAAATACCAAATAAAAATCAATGGTTAAAGAAATAAGAGTGGTCGACCATTAGGGGAATGAATGGGAGGAGAAGAATTTATGATTTTCGTGATAAAGTCCTTATGATGTGTTGTATAATATGAACAATGAATAAATAAGATAAATGATTGCATGAGGAGGAGAAGGGAACCCTTTGTTCCCTTAGGCCAAGTTTCGGCCAAGGCAAGATTAAAGGGGGAGGGAGGAGTTTTAAGATTTCGTATGTTAATAATGGGTCAATTAGGTGTGGTAAAAAGTTTAGTAATAAGTGAAGCATGATAATTTGATGGTAAGGGAATTTTGTAAATCGAATCCATGTGTTTATGTAAGGTAGAAATGAGTCTATTGGCTATAATGTATAGCATATGGCTTGACTTAGGAAGAGTTGTGAAATGTAGGAAAATGTGGAATCCAATAATACGTATGTTTTTTGAAATAGTTTTTGACCACTTTACACAAAAAATAGCGAATTAGTTTAAGCGATCATTGGGAGGTTATCTTTAGGAAGGTTACTACGTATATAACGTATAAATGGTTATCTTGAGACAAGAGGGGGAAATGAGGATATTTGAAGGTTCATTTAAACCATTGACGAAAACTAGATAGATTCATCACCCCGATTACAAAGAGGATCCAAGCCTAAAAATGATAAAATTTGGGAAATAGCCAAGGATGTTAGCTTTCCAATGAGTCTAACCTCGCTTAAATTAGAATTCTAGAACTCTAGATACAGGTAAATATCTGAGGAGTGGTCGAGCTGCAACCTATACTGGCAGTTTTGACAAGTTGTCAAAACAGGAAATTTAGTCATGTCAGGGGCGAAATCGGGTTTCCTTCCCTTCAGAAAATGTGTAGTGTCGTGTCTTAGCATTCAAAAGAAAATAAGTTGTGTTCGAAACCAAATTTGTGATGTTAGTTCTGATTAAATAAAGAACAATGATTTTAAGCGATGTAATGAGAAACACAAATGTAAAGGAAGCAATTGTTAAAAGAAAGTCAACATTGTCATTATTATTATTATTATTATTATTATTGTTATGACAAATATAACTTAAATAAGAAATAATGTGGTATGCTTGTGGATTTAGGAGGGTCGTAGGAGAGGCACAACAACAATAATGGAGTATGCGCTAAGCTTCTGCGGCAGGTAGGTTTCATATACCTAAACCTTTCTTAAATATAAGTAATGATGGAAATTTGTTTAATTCTTGGATTGTATATATATTGATGTTGCCAAAAGGAGGAACGATCGAATGAAATAAATGAAAATAGACTTGACTAATTGTTCCGGTTAGGAATAGTGAACTATATTAATAGAATTTATAGACAACAGTTTTCTTGAATTTGATCAATCGATCCCGAGTACAGGAGGCTAATGATGTTAGTAGATTTACTAACGTCGGCATGACCATCCCAGAGAATGAGAGATACTAAACTTGATTAACTATTCGGGTTAAGAATAGTTAATAATATCGGCGGATGATGTCGATATTGAGAATTGATTAACTATTTCAGGTTAGAAATAGTTAATGATATCAATAGGCTGCATTGATATCAACATTTACGAAAAACTTGATTAGTTGGTTCCGATAAAGGCAACTAATGATATTAATGAGATTTATTAGTATCGGCATTACCATCCCACGGTTTTGGGAAGAAGAGATTTGATTAGTAATCCTGTGTAGGATAGTTAATGGTACCAATGAATTGGTATCGATATTTTTGAAGGAATTGTCCTTCAGCAATAACATATGATATTGGTTGAAAAATTTGGGAGTGGAAAGGGAAATGTTAGTGAATCTAGAAGGAATAAATCCAGAAATATTAAAAGGGGATTTGATGGAAAATTGTGAAGAATATGATAGGATGTAGCCTTGAATATATTGTTTGACTATTAATGTTAGTATTGCTTTTTATGATAATTATTTTCCAATGTTATATTTATTTTAGGTCCATTATATTTACGACATGAATAATATTTTAGATCATCTATCTTTTGTGTCATTTAGAACTAAACAAATGTTGTTGTATTTTGTATCTCAAGAAACTATTATGACTTGAATTGTAATAACATCTTTTAAATTGAATGTCTGAACATTATATATATTATCATGTATTCATAATTTGCATGTATGTTTGTTTTTCTTATTTAAGTACTAATTAATACTCATTCTTATTATATGGATATTTGAAAAATTATGGTTATATCGATGAGCATTGATCAGAATTGAGACCCAGGATGATTGAGTCATGATTGGATAATGATTAATAGAAGTATATAGGTTGTTTCTTAATAACTTGAGACTTCTTGGCAAAGGAGAGACTCTACTGAAATTTTGATAGAAATTTCAGAACCTTGTATGAATTTGTTTTTTTTTATATATAATTTTAATGTACTAATTTTAAAAATTAAAAAAAATATATTTCAAAGAAGCTCAGGAGAAAGAAACTGTTCCTTTATTTGATTTCGAAGATAGAAAGTTTGATTATTCCGGTAACCAACAGCGTACGCTATCGTTTGATATCCTTGATCAATAATTCAAGCCTCCTGTCTCCACCACCTACAGACTGCATTTACTTTTATATGAACATTCCTCAAGTCAATATCCACAAAAGAAAGCATCCTCGTCCTTGGTCAAGGCTGCTGCTCTATTTGATACATTTTTTTTTCTTATTTTTATGGTGAACGATTCAGACCAACATTATTTGATATATTATAGCATTTGTTTTATTTTGCTGCAAGTTGGATCAGAAATCTGAATTCATCATTCTAATATACAGGTGCCGATTTGTATAGAAATCATGAATGTATTTTGGCTTGGTCCGCTTAAGTGCTGATATTGTTTGGATTTTTATGTTGTTGCTCCATTAGTAGGGTTGTTCGTTCCTTATCGTCTTTCTTGTCAATAGACTTTGGCCTTGACTACAATCTATGTAGCTAAAGCTCTGCTCCCTCTATTCAGGTTTCCTTTATCATATATATATTAATCTAGATTTCACCCAAAAAAAAGTGCGCTTATTTTGGGTAATGCTCCATAAAATGCTAAATACACCTTATATCAAATTTAAAAAGAAATTTCACATGTCTTTGCTAGAAATGTTCAGTTTTTAATTCGTCATGAGATTGGTGATGCAAAATTTTGTTTTATTGTTAATGAAGCTCAAGATGAATCCAAAAAAAGAGCAAATGACCCTTGTTATTAGGTTTGTTGATAGAAGTGGATTTATACGAGAAACATTTTTTAATATAGTTCATGTCAAAGATACAACTACTTCAACTCTTAAGAGATTTTCTTAAGAGTTGAAAAAGGTAAATTAAAAATAAACTTAAATTAACCCCATGAAGAAGAAGGTGATGTTAAATGTATGGAAAACCAAACAAATTCAATTGTTAAGGGGGCATATTAAAAGATTAAAATAAGTACAACTCAAATTGTAAAAAGAAGAAAGACTAGGGCCAAAGTGTATTTAAAAAGAATAGGATTATAAATACCTCATTCTCTCCTTTATGAGGCCAGCAGCATGGAGCCAAATAGGAGGGAAAAAATTCAAATTTTTCCTCCAAAATTTGAGAGAAGAACATCAAAATTTGTCAAGTCTATACAAGTTCTAGATTACCAGGTAAGGAAAACATCCTTTGGCGATGGAATTGGTAAGAAACAAGTGAATAAATTGTAAGGGGAAGAGAGGAAGAAGGTTGGTTGCATGCGAAGAGGGAGGAGGATATTTGAAGGTTATCTTTAGGAAGGTTACCATGGATATAACGTATAAATGGTTATCTTGAGATAAGAGGGGGAAATGAGGATATTTGAAGGTTCATTTAAACCATTGACGAAAACTAGATAGATTCATCGCCCCGATTACAAAGAGGATCCAAACCTAAAAATGATAAAATTTGGGAAATAGCCAAGGATTTTAGCTTTCCAATGAGTCTAACCTTGCTTAAATTGAAACTCAAGAACTCTAGATATAGGTAAATATCCGAGGAGAGGTCGAGCTGCAACCTTTACTGGCAGTTTTGACAAGTTGTCAAAACAAGAAATTTAGTCATGTCAGGGGCGAAATCGGGTTTCCTTCCCTTCAAAAAATGTGTAGTGTCGTGTCTTAGCATTCAAAAGAAAATAAGTTGTGTTCGAAACCAAATTTGTGATGTTAGTTCTGATTAAATAAAGAACAATGATTTTAAGCGATGTAATGAGAAACACAAATGTAAAGGAAGCAATTGTTAAAAGAAAGTCAACATTGTCATTATTATTATTATTATTATTATTATTATTATTATGACAAATATAACTTAAATAAGAAATAATGTGGTATGCTTGTGGATTCAGGAGGGCCGCAGGAGGGGCACAACAACAATAATGGAGTATGAGCTAAGCTTCTGCAGTAGGTAGGTTTCATATACCTATACTCTTATTAAATATAAGTAATTATGGAAATCTGTTTAATTCTTGGATTATATACATATTGATGTTGCCAAAAGGAGGAACGATCAAATGAAATAAATGAGAAATGAAAATAGACTTGACTAATTGTCCCGGTTAGAAATAGTGAACTATATTAATGGAATTTATTGACAACAGTTTTCTTGAATTTGATTAGTCAATCCCGAGTACATGAGGCTAATAATGTTAGTAGGGTTTACTAACGTCAACATGACCATCCCAGAGAAGGAGAGATGATTATCTATTCGGCTTAAGAATGGTTAATGATATCGATGGGCGTTGTTGATATTGAGAATTGATTAACTATTTCAGGTTAAAAATAGTTAATGATATCAATATGCTGCATTGATATCAACATTTACGAAAAACTTGATTAGTCGGTCCCAATAAAAGCAACTAATGATATTAATGAGATTCATTAGTATTGACATTACCGTCCCAATAAAAGCAACTAATGATAAAAAAAAATTACCATGTTTTTTTTTATATTATGATTGGTGTGTTGTCCCACTAATTTGCTTTAAGTTAATTTTTTTTATGTTTTTATATTATTTTAATGCATCAATTTTAAAAATAAAAATATATATTTCAAAGAAGCTCAGTAGAAAGAAGCTGTTCCTTCATTTGATTTCAAAGACGGAAAGTTTGATTATTCCAGCAACCAACAGCGTACGCTATCGTTTGACATCCTTGATCAATAATTCAAGCCTCCTGTCTCCACCACCTACAGACTGCATTTACTTTTATATGAACATTCCTCAAGTCAATATCCACAGAAGAAAGCATCCTCGTCCTTGGTCAAGGCTGCTCTATGTGATACAATTTTTTTTTTCTTATTTTTATGGTGAATGATTCAGACCAGCATTATTATTAGCAGGCTACATGTGTACAGTTGATTAAACTTGTACAAATTATTATTAACTATAAACGGTTGCTTAGCACTAAAATATTCAACAGAAAAAAATAAATAAGACCACTAAAATACTGAAGTGTGAACCATATTCTATTATATTATATACATTTTTTAAAACCAAATAATCATCTTTAACTATTTTGGAGTCTGCATAAAAAAGAATTTGCTCTTTTCTTCTTCTTTTTAATTAACACAAGTTGCATTTCTTTGAATAAGACCACTAAATTACATTAATTCACCAATGATTAAAGATATACTGAAGTCCTTCCATGCTTGGATGAATTTTTCAGTGCGTACACAATGGTGGGTGCTGAGTTCATAGCCCGAATAGTCTTTCTGTAGTCAACTTTATAATCATAATGGTGGGTGCTCAGTTTTCCTTTGGA
>Ga0307507_10011116_pt1 | contig 11427 bp, 1 predicted proteins | sample 7_EM_MG_FD_207223 | JGI IMG/M metagenome (GOLD analysis project Ga0307507, IMG submission 207223) | Populus trichocarpa ectomycorrhiza microbial communities from riparian zone in the Pacific Northwest, United States - 7_EM | ecosystem: Host-associated > Plants > Roots > Unclassified | place...
TCTGTACCCTATTTCTTCTCCTTGCTTAAGAAAAGGGTAGGGAATTAGTAATTAGTAGGTACTCTCCCCAAAAGTAACCTACTAATGGTATTTTATAAGGGCGAACCTCGTTACGTAAACCTACTCCTATAGGAAAATTTTCACGAGGTTGTCTGTATAGGGTATAAATACCAATTCGCCTATACACCTTATATTTAACGTGCTAATGGTAACACGGGCCAGCCCCCTTCCCCTATCCCCTACTATAGCTACCCTAGTAGTGCATCGTCTGCGGTACGCCTGCGGTGCGCCTACGGTATGCCTGCGGTCCTCTGCTTATAGCGCGACAGCCGTGGACCGGTTGTAGTAGAGGTCGTCTGCTCTGCAGCAGACTGGTTGTAGAGGAGGTCGTCTGCCCTACGGCAGACTGGTTGTAGAGGAGGTCGTCTACTGTGGCAGACTGGTTGTGGTGGCTAGCGTCGTGGTGACGTGTCTTTACGGAGTATACAACCGGCGGCGCCCTTGCGACGACGGACGGAGGAGCAAAGGGGAGGCGACGGACTGCCTCTCTATTTTATAAGGTATATATATTAGCATTTTCATTTATTATACTCAATGTTATTAATTCTTTTAATAAGGTACTTATCCTTACTATCTACTTTAACTAGAAGGGGAGGGTCCTAAATCTATTTAGGTAGGGCGTCTAATATAGGGGCAGTAGGGCGGAGGACTAACGTATAGAATATAGGGTAGATTTTAACCGTATTAGGGAGCTTTAGTTAGTAGGCATAAAGAAAAACAACTCTCTTAACCTTATAAGGGCCGGCGTTCTTCTAATTAAGTTTCTTAGTAGGTTATTTTATATTTAGATTTCTTATATCTAGCTAGATAAAGTTACTAATTTAATAGGCTGGTACTAGGGTTTAGTTCTTATTTACTGCGGCTTTATAGATAGATTAGGCCTATATTATTTTATTAGTAAGGAACTCTTATAGTTCTTCTATCTTCTTTATAAATTTATTTACTTTTATAACCTATAAGGTATAATAAGCGGGGTAAGGGATATTATTAAAGGGTTTAAAACCCATTTATAGGTGCTAGCCGTAGTTAGCCAAAAACAGGGAGACCTTTATAGTTTCTAAGACAGAGTTACTTATAGTAAACTTAGTAAATATAAGCTAGTTTATCTAGTCGTCCTATAAATATGATATATATATTTAAATATACTATTCTATTATAGTATTTACACGTTCTATTTAACCATCTATTTCTAAGTAGTATGCTATAGAAAATAGTGCTTTAATATAGAGTTGGGTAGTTAGTTCTTTCCAAAATATAGAGATAAACTATCTATCTCTATTAGAGACGATCGTTTTAGGAAGTCTATACAGTTTCTATATATAATCTAGGAACAATTAGGCAATAGTAGGTGCTAATATATTAGGGCAGGCAATTAAGTGTTTTATCTTAGATAGTTAGTCTATAACTACTATAATATTTATACACCCTTTACTTATGGGGAGCTTAATAATAAAGTTAATTAAGATATCCTTCTATCTTTGGTCTGGAATAGGTAGTGGCTTTAAAAAGCCATTATACGTCTTATATAAGGCTTTAGCTTATTAACAAGTATAGCAGCTAGAGATATACCTTCTTATTATATTATGCATATTTAGCTAATAGTACTCTTATTAAAGGAGTTCTAAGGTTTTTCCTTGGCCTAGGTAGCCGGCTACTAGTAGATTGTATATATGTTTAAGGAGCTTAGGCTTAAGTTTGTTATGGTTAGGTATAACTAGATGGTTTTAGTAGTATAAGCGGTCTCTATAAGCTTTATATTTACTTAAAGAAACCCTTTTAGAGCGTCTAACCCCGTTTTAAATTAGCCTAAGTATTTTTTAGATAAATTCGTTATTTAGGTATTTATTAACTATTATCTGTTTAATTAATTAATTAGTTATTTTAAGGACGTATATTATAACGTCTTTAATAGAAGGATTAAATAGCTTAGGGTAAAGCAGGGTTTAATTATAGTAGGTATATACTTCTTCCTATACTAGCATGTCTTATAAATATTAGGTTAGGGTATTAGGCTTCTAGCCTTAAGCGCCTAGGCGGTATATAATAGAGAATTAGAAATAGGATAGATATTCTAACTAGTAGGCTTAATGGTAGCTTAGCTATTTTATGGCTATAAAGTATTATAGGTTCTTATAGTTGCTAAGAACCTTAATTAGAAATCCAGAGCCTTTTAGTTTGGGTTACTATTATTTAAAACATCTAATAATAGCTAACAATTCCTTATTGTAGATCTCGTAGTTATATTTAGCCAGACTTGGTTATTTTAAGAAGTATGCTATAGGGTATAGTACCCCTTCCTTATTATACTAAGACAGAATACCTCTAGTAACGTAGTTAGATAAGTTAGCTTCTATAATACTCTTTTGGTTTAGGTTAAAGTATTAGAGTATAGGTACGGTAGTAAATATAACTTTTAGATAGGTAAAGGCCTTCTTACATTCCTTATTAAAGATAAAGGTTTTGTCCTTTTAGGTTAGAGCTATAAGGGGTAAAACTAGGGCGGAGAAGTTATTAATAAACCATTAGTAGAAGTTAGCAAATCCTATAAAGGCTCTTACGTCCTTAACATTCTTAGGTTCTTACCAGTTTATAATTACTTTAATCTTCTTTAGATTTATTTATATGCTGTTTATAGAAATAATAAGTTCAAAATATAGGACTTCTGTCTTATGGAATTTGTACTTATCTATATCTAATTATAAGCTAGCTCTACATAGGGCTTCTAGAATAAGGTTAACGTATTTCTTATATTTAATTAGGTTATTACTATATACTAAAATATCATTAATATAAGCTGTATAGAAAACGTCCAGATAAGGTTATAGGGTATTATTTATAAAGTGTTAGAATAGACTTAGGGCATTTATAAGGCCAAACAGGGTTGCTAAGTATTTAAATAGTCTATATCTAGTACGGAATGCGGTAAACTATTTATCTCCTTTTGTAATATAGAGGCGGTTAAATACATAAATAAGGTTGAGTTTTGTATAGTAGCAAGCCTTACTTAATTAGTTTAGTGTCTTTTAAATTAACGGAAGCGGGTACTAATTCTTAATAGTAATAGCATTAAGAGCTCGGTAGTCTATATAGAAGCGTAGACCGCCGCTAGGTTTCTTAATAAAGATTATAGGTACAGCTATTGGTAAAGAGCTTGCTCTAATAAATCCTTTACTTAGGTACTCGTCTAAATACTTTTATAGTACTTTAAGTTTATTTTAGGACATTCTATATAGGGGTCTAAATCCTAGCTGTTTTCCTTCTTTAAGTACAATCTTATAGTTATATAGTTAGTATTCTGCTAACTTATTGACTTTCTTTTATAAGAATACCTCTAGGTGCTTATAGTAGCATACTAATACTTTTATAGCAGGGTTAGTATACTTCTTTAGTACTAAGGCCTTCTTAATATTGGCTATTGTAACAGTAAAGATTGTATATTCTGGTTTTCTGGCAAGTTGTACTAACAGGGTAGCTCTAATTATATAGATATCTAAGGTGTTAAGTAAGCTTAGATTATCCTTAGTTCCTTATACAGTTTCTTATTTAAGTTTGGGTTTAGTATTAAATATAGAGTTAGTATTAGATTTAGGTTTGGGTTCTTTAAGTATCCTTTTTATAGTAGAATACTAGTTCTTCTATATTAAGCTTAGACTTCTACTTAGTTTAGGGTAGTATAGCAGTTAGGATCGGTTTATATAGTTTAGTATAATTTTTGGGGTTTTAATGGACGTTAGTAGAAATCTTATATTGGTGGAATTTAGTGGAATTCTTAGGTTAGTGGAATTTGGTAAAATTCTCATATTAGTAGAATTGGGTAGACTTTTTAGGTATAGGGTAGACGTTAGTAGAAATTTTAGATTTTAGTTTAGGGTCTAAGTAGTAAGTTATAAGGCACTTCTGCTTATAATAGGAGGCGGTAAATAGAAGCTTAAGGTTGTCCTAATTAATGGTTACCTTATATAGCTTTATCTAAGGTTATTTAAGAATTACTAGGTAACCTAGGTTAGTTATAAAGAGCTTAATTAATTCTTTGTGGTTTCGGTATTAGAGTCTTAGGGCCGCTATATAAGTAATATAGCCTAAGATAGTGCGTTTGCTATTAAATCCAAATATATTAATATGCCGGTTAAGGGGTGTTAAGGTAAACCTATTATCTTACGCAAAAATCTTATTAATAAATTCTATACCGCTAGCTCCTATATTAATTAGGACTTAAGCATTAGCCTATTAACCTTTCTACTAAAGACGGTAGTTAACGGTTATACTATAATCCTAAGAGTTAGGGTTTGCTATATCTAATATATTTAATGAGATCCTATAATATAGCTATCCTAAAAAGCAACTTAACTCTAAGATATGCCTTTTAGTAGTAAGCGGGAAGGGGTTCCTCTAGAACATTAGTTGTAACTTTATCCTTATAAGTAGTGCTTACTAAATATGGGGCTAGAATTAGGTAAAGATCGGAGACGGTAACTAGAGGATTAGTGCGGTAAATAGCTGCTAGTGTTAACTATTTATAGATCTTTTTAGAAGGGAGCAGAGTAGTAGTTAGAGAGGTAGGAGTTACTTCTATATTTAAAACAGAGGCCTAGTTTAGTGCGTTGTTCTTATTTAAAGGACTCTAGTAGGGCATATTGTAGGGTCCTGGTGTTAATATATATGGCATTAGAGTGCTTAGGCTAGGATAATAACTTAGTAGACGTTTATGAGGTTGTTATATTATATTAAGGAGCGGACTTTGGTGTTAGGCGTAGTATATTATTATACTATTTATGAATAACGTTTGCGCAAGCGTTAAGGGCTTTTAGTAGGTCTACGCCTATTAGGGAGGTTTTTAGTTTAGGGCTTAGAGATTTAATAAGGCTGTTAATTAGTACGGAGTCATTCTAGCCTATTTTCTTTGCGTAATAATTAAAATTAGAGAAGTATACTAGGAAACTTTTCTTTTCTTAAGTTATATGGTTTATCTTTCTTTAAGTGGTAGTTTAGTGGTTTAGGTTACTGTATATAGCCTTAAGAAGTATAACTAGGCTTTATACTAAGTTTGGCTAAAGAGGTTTAATAAGGTTAGCTGTGTCTCCTCCTAGTCGACTTAGGGCGTAGTAGAGTTGGTTAGCTTTAGTTGGGTAACGGTTAGTATTACTAGTTAGCTTATTCTTAAGCCGGCTTAAGAATAACCGAAGCTTTCGTCGTTTGCTAGTAAATACTAGAGGGTCTCGATTGTTTTCTGGTGCCGTGCTTCTTGTTTGGCTTGCTGTTAAGCTATAGCAGCTTGGTTTTGTGCGAGGGCGTCTATAAAGGACTTTTGTATATCTGCCAATTGTTTCTAGAGTGCGGAAATAATGTTAGCGGCCGTTATAGGGGCTTTAAGGTCGTTTTGCATTTAAACAGGGCGGGGCAGAGTGTAGGTTTTTAAGGTTTTAATGCAATGTAGTGTTACGGAGTAAGTATAAGTAATAATAATATATAGCGAAGTAGATATTATTAAGCTATATATATAAACTATATAATAAGGTCAAGACGTTGCGTAAGGAGAGAAGGTAAGGAAACGGGAAGAAAGGGTATATATCGTTAGTTTGGTTGCTTAGTCAATATATACACAAAGCAGAATAGGATTTAAGGAGCGGTCCTAGCAAAACTTGGCAGAATTTGGTGGACTTTGGCAGAATATAGCAGAATGCGGCAGATTGCTGTCAGATTGCTATAGATTGCCGGCAAATTGCCATCGGGTTGCCGTCTCGCGGTCAGTCTCTTTTTGCTGCGTCGGTGGAAACAGGTAGACGTGTGTAAGGTATCACGGAGGTGTCCCGTAACAGTTAGCGTCTTAGCGAAACCTTATTTTAATATTCCAAGTTTTTGATTTAATTTATCAGTTCGTTTATTAGTTAGGTACGTTCGTTAGTTAGGTACGATTATCCATTTATTTAGTAGGTAAAGAAGCTTAAGACACTTGCAAAGGTAGTAAACGTAGTAACTTTGTAAATAAGGTAGTAGATTAATTAGTTAGTAGGTAGTACAATCCAGACTTATAACTATAAGCTTATAGTATAAAAGAATTAAATAAGCAACTTAATTCTAAATTTATAGAAATTAAGTGAACTAAATATATAAAAGTAGACCCCGAACTCTAAAGTCTATAACTTAATATCCAACTATATCTAAGACATATAAGGTTAAGGTAGATCCTATCTTAGAGCCTCTTAGGCGACGATCTTATATCTTAGCGAGGTGCTGGTAAACTATTACACTACTACTATATTATAAACATCGTTATAGTTATAGCTAGCGGCTACGTAACTAAGGCAATAAGTAACTTTTTCAAGAAGATCTTCTTAGTCTTTAGTATCGTCTTAAGCAAGGGCTCTAGTATATTCCTAGAATTTAATATAGAACTCGTCGAATAATTCTATAGGGCTTATCTTTAGGGTATATAGTTTAGTTCGGCCAGTGGCTAATAGGTCGCAGTTGCGGTATATTAGATTAAGATCATTAAGGACTTCCTAGTAGGACTACTACTTTTAAGGGCCCTTAGTCCCCTATTAGGCAAAGAGTCTATTAAATAATATACTCTTTATTCGCCCGATAATATGGCCAATTTTAGTATCTTTTATAGGAAAAAGGTAGGCGCACTAGGTTAGTTTCTTGCGGATTTATATCTTTTAGTAGCTATATTCCTTACAATCTCCCTAAAAGACTAGGGGATTAGGGTAATATATATTAGACCCTATAGTAGCAGCTTAGGTTTAATTGTTATAGGTTTAATCGTCGCCGCTCTAGTAGGGGTTCCTATTAGGTAAGGCTGCTCGGCGCTAATCCTCCGTTAAGTATTAAGTAGGTAAGGTTACTAAGGGCGTAGAGACTTAAGTGGCGTTATATGCTATAGAGAGATATCTAGTGTTATTATAAATATACTTATTAAGCTAAGATTATAGGTATTTAATTATACCCTCTTTTTTAATAACCGTAGTAATAAGTATAATCTTAGTCTTCTTTAACTATTAGATGTCGCGTTTAGATACACGGAGGTCGTCTTCAATCTCTTAGCGCGTATTATTAGCAAGCGCCTTACGAGTTTATAGGTCTTAGATAATATCGTAATCTTAGGTAGTAGTTCTATAGAAGGCGGTAGTATTTATTAGGTTCTTGTACTACTATTTTTATAAACGTCTTAGCGTTTTATATTTCGATCCCAATAGGTAGTAGCCCATCCACTTACTTATCCATAGTTAGATAGTTAATAAAAGATAAGATATTATTAGTGTCTACCTTATTAGGTCATCGTAATCTTTTAAGCCACTAGGCTTTCCCTTAGGAGTTAAGGCTAGGGCTAATAAATCAAATTCTCTTAGGATTAATTAGCGTCGTAGGTTAAGTATAGGTATTAGATTATTCTTTAAGTTTAATATAGTAGCTAGTAAGGAATATTGTCTTACTATTATAGGTTCCTTAGAAGTATAAAGTAAGGTAACTTGTATATACGCTGTTTTTAGCAGTGCCTATAGTATTATAGAGATATAGAATTAGTTGTAGGCTAAGCGTTGGTAATAAAAAGGCATAATATAATGTTATAAGACGGGGGCAGTGGCTATAGAACGTATATATTTAAGGAGTCTACAAGACGTTACGCGATCGATCGTAAGGGTCGAGGGCGTAAGGAGGTAATATACCTACGTGTAGCTGACGTAAGCTATACGCAAGGTATATGCAAGAGTACGGGGCTCTCCTATAAAGGCCCCTATAGTAGGGTTCCGTAACACTACCCTTCTAAAAGGGAGTAGGAAGGATTTAAATATAAGGGGACTTTATAGGTAGGGGGCTATAAAGGCATAATAGTTGAATAAGATAAATTGGAGAGAGATAAATCCTTAAGGAGGTAAGGCTTTAAGAGTTAAGGAAAACTATATACCACGGGCACGTGCCTCTAGTATATAACTAATAACCATTTAAGGGTTGCCTAAGGGCTGCCTAAGGGCGTTCTAAAGTGACTGCAATAATATACCTTATAGTAGGTAAAGCTTATTTTAAAATTAACAGCCACTAGAACGTTTTATATAATATTACTATATTAATTTCAGTATAGAATCTGCTTATCTATAGGTACGTAAGTAAAGATATATAAGTCGTTAAGGGCGCCGATATAATAAGTAAAGTATAGCTAATGCTTAGTAGATTTAAGAATCTCCTTTAGTATCTCTATAGGTAGGAGTTTAACGATTTAACGGTAAAGGTATAGTAGAGCGTCTAGAATCTTATAAAAATGGCTGTTAATTATTACTATAATTTAAATTAATTATAGGTAGCTATATATTGACTTATTATCCCCTTTAAATAAGTTACCTTCTACTTAACGTTTTACTAGCTAGATCTATAGCCATGTATATAAAAGAACGTTATTACCTTTTTAATAGCTAAGACTCTTAAATCTTTAAGATCTATATTTAATATAAGCTAATTAAAGGGGTCGTTAAGCACTTCGGACCGTATACGCGTCTTATTAAATAGTTAACGCAGTGACTCTAAATAATCCTCTACCTATAATTAGCCTCTATTTATATTGCGAGGATGGCTTTAAACGCCGGTAGGCTTAGAGTAGTCAGCCAATATACGCTCTATAATGGCGGTAATAGCTATAAGGATTAATATAAAGGTGATAATAATGATTCGCTAGGGAGTAGGCGACATAGCGAACTTAATTAAAGGCCTTAAAACTACTGCGTTAACGTCTTAACAGAAAGCGGCAGTAGAGGCTCTAGATGGGCGCGCTTATTAACGTTATAAAATAGAGGCTCTAGTTCATTTAAATTATAGTCTCCCTCTATATTTTTTAAACTAATGTTTTTTAGCCGTATTAACAGCCTATTTAGGTAATTATAGGGGTATAGGCGCGCCTACTAAGATAAAGCTTAGCTAGAGCAATTAGAGTAAGAAATAAAGCTAGAGGAACTAAATAGAGGCGTTAATTTGATATTAATAGTATATGCATAGTTACGTTTATATAGCTGAATCCATAGCTAAGTCATAATTACGTAGGTGAGGAGGCCCGTGCATTTAGCGACTATAGATATTACCCCATATCCACAGTTGAATTTTAATCGCCAGCGACGCCGCTTTTTTAACAATTATTAAGCCCTATATGTAGAGCCTGATAAGCGCTTTCCACTTATACTAGAATGGCAAGAATCGGCTATAGTTTAATAGAGTTATTCGTGTTTTAATTTACGCGCCGCTATTATATAAGCACCCCAAAGCACCCTATTAAACTTATATCGCACTAAAATAAGCCCCTAAGGGGCTATAGATAAAGGCTTTAATAGAACTTATTAGAATTTAAATATAGATAATATATATAACTATTTTAAAGCTTTTTTACCCGCTTAAAGCCGTTTATAAAGCTAATCTAGCGAGCACTATATTTACTTCTGCTGTAGATTAACCTACTATATAGCCGCTTCCTTGCTAACCTTTTAGGCCTATATAACCTGCTTAATCTCCTTAATAACCTTAAGCCGTAAGGAGTATTATTAAACCTTTTTCTACTAGCTAGCCTACTATCTTTTATTTTATTTTATATTTTATTATCAATTGTATTATACTACGTACAATACTGCGCATGCAGCCTTAGGCTATGGCGCTATAGTTCTATATACATGAATCCTTTCTAGGCAGCTTAATATGTACTAGTAGCTATGTCCTAGTAGTTTATAAACCCCTAAGGGTTTATAGCTCCTTAGTAAAATACTAAGTTGCTACAACTGCTAGGGAATAAGAAACGATAGGAAAAAAGAAATCCTAATACCTGTCCCTGTCCTTTTGCAATTTATTTCTATCCTTTTGCTCTCTAATATCTTTTTAAGAGCCTAGTAGGAGTTACCTCCTTCTAGAATCCTATGCTTTGTCTATTCTTCTATAGAGCCTTCTGAGCTAGTACTATGTACTAGTTTAGCTGCTTGAAGTGTCTCACAGTCTCTGCTATTAGCAAAGTGATTCCCTTTACAATTAATGCAAAGAGGGGTAGTATGTTGACAAGGCTTGCCTGTTGTTGTACAGGTAGAGCAGGAGTGGTCTTTAGATAGATGTGCAGCCGCACAAAATCTACAGGCTCTAGTAGAGCATCTATCTCCTATATGGCCAAATTTTTGGCAGCTAGTGCACTGCGTAGTAGGAGAGACTTCCAGGTATTTTACTACCTTAGTAGCTGTACCTGCAATTGAGATTTCTTTTTGCTTAAGGATTTCTTGTCTTTTTTCTTCGTTCTCTATAGTAAAAACTATAGAGCCAAATCTGGTTCGTGGATCGTGTCTTTTTACACTAGATAAGATCCATCTAGGTAGTCCTTATATCTTTATAGGATTAAAGGTCTTAATTTCTTCTTTTAGAAGTTTAGAGCCTCCCTCTCCTAGGAAAGGTAGGGTGGGGACCCTATGGGCTATACCTTGAACCCAGGGTTCTAGTTTTTGTTCTCTTTGGAAGGTAAAGCAGTTATGCCAGATATCCTTATATTTGACTAGGAAATCTGCATTATACTCTTTTGTAGTTGAAAGGAGAATATTTTGTTTTCCTTTAGTTCTAGCTATAGACGCTAGTACTGGCTTTTCTACTTGCAGTTTTGATGCAAATAGTTAATTGACTTTGTTTCGTATAGAGAAGGTATCTAGAGGTTGGTCCTTTTCGTCTGTAATTAAGACTAGCTTTCTTTCTTGTAGTTGCTTTTTCTTACTTCTAGTAGAAGTAAAACTCCTACTAGAAGGAGAAGGGGTAGAAGGTAGTAGTGGTAAGGAGGGTAAGGAGGACGAAGAAGGCAGGTCCCTCTTTAGTCTCTCTGCGTACGTTTGCTTAGTAGGGGCTACCTCCTTACGGAGAGCCCTTACTTCTTCTACTAGTCCTTTTAGGACATTGTCTGCCTTTTCTTTTCCTTGTATAAAGGGATTTTCTCCTGCTAGGATACTACGTGTATAGTCCTCTAGCTGTTTAACTTGTTCTTTTTTTTCTTTTTCTTCTTCTTCTAGCCCTTTATAGGCCTGGGTTAGGCTTTCTAGGGCCTTTTGTAGGTGTTGTTCTGGAGAAAGGGGAGGAAAAGGTATAGGTATACTAGGTATGCCATCCGTAGTAGTTATTGGTTTCTTTTTTGCAGGTTTTTGGTTTTCTTTTTCAGGAGAAGTTTGAGGATGTTCTCTTTTTTCTCCTTTCTTAGATAAGCTAGGAGAAGAAAGAAAAGAAGATGAAAATAGAAATCTATTATTATTTCTTTCTATAGGGGTTTCGCCTATAGACTCGTTGTCGTCACTTGTCTCTATAGGAGGTTTCTTTTTAGGCCTACCGGGCCTTGGCATTTTGTATCTTATAGGGGGGTTTCCTAGTTTTTACTAT
>Ga0307507_10011117_pt1 | contig 11425 bp, 14 predicted proteins | sample 7_EM_MG_FD_207223 | JGI IMG/M metagenome (GOLD analysis project Ga0307507, IMG submission 207223) | Populus trichocarpa ectomycorrhiza microbial communities from riparian zone in the Pacific Northwest, United States - 7_EM | ecosystem: Host-associated > Plants > Roots > Unclassified | place...
ATTGCTATATCAATTAATCTTTTCTGTAGTTGTATTCTTGTTGGTGGCCATCGGGGTTCAGTCCTTGTTTCTTTTACTATGTCTTGTAGTAGAAAGATATTGTCCCTCCCATGACTGCGAATAACTCAACAACAACTCCCTCAACAACTCCCGTCCAATGTACACTGATCATCAACGCATAGCCACTGCCCGCCAATGATCAAACACAAAGCAGGTGGCCCAAACGACGACTGGTGTCATTTGGGCTGTGAAGTAAGTTTTTAATCTTTTAGAGTCTTACCCTTTAATAATGTCATCACCCAGCACACGACACATCCCGCGCCCTCTCTGTCTTCGCCCAGGCCCTATGTCACCGCTGTGAGCCTCTGCTTGCAGGTGGCAATCGGTCATGTTTCTGGCAACGGCCAATGCCATGCCAACTCCAATGGAGACGACGCCAGCAAGAGTGACACCAATGGAAATGATGCCGCCTGCCACTGATGTACATACTTTTATTATACAATTTATTTACTGTAGAAATAAGAGTTTGGACTGGTCCCAACCGGTCTTTGAGAGGCAACCGAACCGAATAGGACCGGTCCTATTCGGTTCGGTTGCGGTCCTCCAAGTAGGGGCAACGGTTTGGACCGGTTGCGGTCCACGGTTGCCCCCTTGAGGGTCAAAAAACCGGACTTAACCGGACTTTTAAACACTAGAATTGAGGGTAGACTCCCACCTAAATGTTTATTCGCTCTCAGGTCAAAATACCCAGTGGTGACTCAATGTGGCAAAGCTCTTTTCTTTTTGTCCCATTCTAGACAAAAAATCATCATTTTTTCAACTAGTGCAGTTTTCTCATCACAGCCAATGGAAGGTCACAAAAATAATACACAAATAACTTTGCACTATCTCAATGTCAACATCAAAAACTACTTTACTAATATTCAACTAATATAATGCATGTCCCATGTCTAGATCAAATTAAATTTGTATTTGGGTAGTATTCAGTTGGTATTTAGATGCTACATCACTAGATTGGATTGATTAGTTCTAAAGTTGGTACTAGTTTGAGCAACAAGGAAATGATGCTTTCCAACATGATTAGTTTATAAGTTGCACTCTGTACAAATCAATGTATTTGACAAATCCATTTCCTCTTTACATAATTGCCATAGCAGGCTTTGTGCCTGCAGGCATGCTGCAGTGATTATTGTTCCAGCTGTTGTAATCACCTGGCAGTTGTTGATAAATGTTTGGTAAACCATGTCCACAGTGATGAATGCTCAAGCAGATAAGACTAACAAAGGCTCTACCAATGCTCATGAGTACTGGTATGATTGTTCAAGTAAATGGGGTCAGTACTGACTGTCAAAATAAGTATTTGGGCTACCAGCAGATATGTGGAATGACACACAGGCCTATTCACAAGACCTTGGATTTCAGATCAACATTGCCTGATAATAAATAATGTTGTTGTTGAAAAATTTTGACACCACCCCTACATCAGTAGTTTGCAGTACTTTACCTTGCTCCACATACCCCAGGTGGACTCCAGGTAGTCCTGGTGGATTTGGTGGACTCCATCTGGAGTCCACTAGGATTCCACAAAAATAGTCATATTACTACTGAATTTTCTGGAGTCCACCTGGAGTTCACCTGGAGTTCAGTGGAGTCCATCTGGACTCCACTTGTCAATACTAATACTGTTTATACACTATAATGTACACTATAATACACTTCTTTTCATGTACTCTTTGTTTAATCATCCTATACACTATAATACACTTCTTTTCATGTACTCTTTCTTTAATCATCTTCCACATTCCAATGCCTTTCTTCCTGATCTTCTTCATTTTCATCACCTTCATCATTATCATTAGCATCAATTTGATGAGGCTGTTCCTTCTGACTCTGTTTCTGAATAGTATGCTGTGTATGGTAAAACAGCATGCTATGCAAGAACCAATCAAAGTTTCCTGTTTTCATTCGTTTCAGAATTGATTCAAATCCACCAATCCATGAATTCAATTGCTCACATGCCTGACATTCTATTAGTTCTATTGCAGCAAAATATAATCTTATTATACATACCTGTGTATTAAAGGCTTGTTGAAGATATTCTTGTTGATTTTTATCATGAGCAACTTGAACAAGGTTTGGTGCAGAGCAATTTAGAGGTGCTGGATTACACCATTTGCGACACAAATAGTCCAATGTACAATGATTGATATAATGATAAGCATCGACAATAAAACAAGTAGTTTTTTTCCATATATTCCAGCTTCCATTTGAAATAGCTGTTCGAAGTACTAGACAAGCTTTATCAATGCAAATATATGCTGGTCGAGATTCTTCTGTAGGATAAACTGATTCCAAACATTTGAGAATATTTGTTGGAGATTCAGATTTATCAAATTTCATCCATGCAATTACAACACCACATTGTGCACAAACAGTCTCAATACAGTAAAATTTGGAAGGTCCAAAATAATTCTTTCTTGGAACTTCAACATCTGCATCATTGTCATGAGGCTGAACATTTCTGTGAAGACCTGGTTGCCAAGGATTTCTTTCTTCAGGTCTTTGTAGCATCCTTCGTACCCCTGCTAAACTTGAATGGCTATGATCAAGCTTGTATTTTCTCCATTCTGCTTGGTGCTGCTGGCATGCTAGAGAATTTGCAATTCTATTCTGTGGACATTCAATTATGCAACATTTGTTTCCATAAGATATTTCATGTTCCTTACAAAATGCTCCTCCTCTTGCATTCTTTAGATCTTTGGTGCATCTTTCATATGCACAGTGCTTGAAAAGTGAAATTAGTATATATCTTATAATAAAATTATTGATATAATTCACCATAGGGGCTATCACTACACCATCTACTACAACCATTTTCACATCATCAGCATCAACATCCATTTCATCATCAGTATCACTAGGAATTGCTCTATTTCGAGCTTCACATCACTCTCTAGTAGCTTCTTGTGCTGATAAATTTGCATACTCTCCAGTTAAAGCAGGTATAGTGTTATTTTCATCTGCTCCTATGACTGCAGCAGGATCTTCATTGACTATAAAATCTGCAGTGTGCTTGTATGGTTGGGTACATTGTGAACATGAATTTTCTCTTCCAGTCTCTATTATTCCTGTATTTCCCAATTTATGGAAAGCCCCAGCAACTACTTCATGGATGGTTAAATCTTCTCTCAACTCCAAATTGATTTTTTTCCCACTTGCAATTGTTCTAATTGATTCTTGAACAAATGCTTGCCAAACAAGATGTTGTGTGACTTGAATATCAGAGTTGGTAACAGAAGTGCAATCATTCCAAAATTGTGTATATGCAGAAGCTGATGCATGAAAATTATACATTCCACTCAAAACTGAGTGAGAAAAATTCTGATCAACCCATGTGTTCTTTCCAATCTTTAAAAACCTAGCAGAGTTCAAATAGCATTTATTCCAAAGACCATGATTATCTTTGAAGTGCTCATGATCTGCATAATAAGTTGTGTTACACTGCTGACAATTCCCTGATAACACTGGAACATCTTCATAAGGAATATTGTCTTTGATCAGAGTTACCAATGGAACATCTCTTGGTCTTGTTGCTTGTAACAGACATTGTGGAGCACATTTTTTATCAATGCAAATAATAGCATTAGGGCAAATAGTGTGCACCACCTGAATTGCAGTGTATGATACTGGTAACAATCTCCCTGTTAAATTTCCCTCATCATCATATGGTGTAAGATCAAGTAATGTTGCAAAGGCATCAAGTTTTGAAGACAATATTGTCACTTGTTGACTTTGTCTAGGAAGTGATTCTCCAACATGAAATAGAGTTTTTGTGTCATTCTTCAATTGGTGCATTATTGCACATGACAATGACTTCATCCATCCAGATGCTGATGTTTGGTTTTCACCTTTAATTGGATGTTGTTGGTGAGCATGTAAACTCAGCAATTCTGGATTCTCTGTCATTGAAAATAAGAGACAAGCACAGTGGCCAGGGAGATTTTAGAACCAAATGTCTCTTGTACAAATTCACTAAAAATGGGAAAAGGTATATCTGGAAATGCTTGGGTCGATGGAGCTGCAGAAACAATAGGAGCAAAGGCTATCAGAGTAGATAGCCTAATGAACAATGGCAGACTTGTTGCTGCATATGAGAAGCTGACAGTGAAATAGACTAGAGCCATGAAAAATCCATAAAAGAAGTTGAAAAACCCATACAAGTACAAGTGACAAGCAAAAAAATCAGTTAAATTCAATGACCAAAAAGAAAAAACTATATTACAAGTGCTTCTTTTGGTGAGCACATTGCTTTCCTTTAGAGCAAGAATCTTGATCAGGTGATGGAGATCACCTCTGCTTCTTCAGCCTTCCATTATTGTTGACCCACTCGCAAATCCTCCATCTTGTATGATGGTAAAGCTTCACCCTGAACATCCTCGGTATCGTTGGGATCAGGATCTTCCTCATCAAGCCAAGCCTTCATATTGGAGTATGCTGAGATTGTGTTAATTGGCTCAAAAACCTTGACATAGTTTTGATACCAAGTAGTCTTGCCAATAAAGATCTCAACAACAAGATATTCTGTAAAAGAGGGGATATCAGTGGGCCAAGTTCCAGCATTTGTCATCTCTTTAGCCCATTTGATAGCCTCAGAACATTCCAGATAATGACCCCAGACAAATCACAAACCAGTCTTAAGATGATCTGTATATAATGGATTGATATTGAGCTCTTCAATGAGACGCTCCCATAACTTGGGAGATAGGTTGTTTTTGCCAACAAACCAAATGTCAGCTGAAGAACCTTTGTTGAAATGCAGATGCAGGCTCTGGATAATGACCTGATGGCATACAAGAACCTGCACATGAACCTGAGGCTGAGCAAGAATCAACACTAGAACCTAAATGGCCTGGCAAAGATGAAACACTAGGATCAAAAGTGGTCTAATAGTACTCAGTAAATTGAAGAAAATTGGAAAAAACTAATTAAATAACTTACACCCAAGATATGAATATATTTCTTGCCATTTTCATCTGTATTCCATTTGATGTAGTCCTCAGCAGTTGTAGGATGCTTGATAATCATTTCGTAATGTCCCTGAACATTCCAACCATCATCATCATGTATGAAAATGCAATATGTAGGACCTGTATGATTTTAGCAATAAATTGAAACAAATAAGCATAAATCACTTATGACGAATAGGTGAGTAATCTCGAGAACCACACACTATAAAAGTTTGGATAGTGTCACATTGTTTGATGTCATAGATGGTGGTGGTGAAAGACGATTGAGAAACATCAACCTCTGCAGGGCTAAGATTTGAAAGATAAAAGTGGATCTTGCCCTTTTCCTGCTTTTCAACTGGATTGTCTGCAAACATGTTGATGTTATCCCAAACTTCAGGAGCATTCGCAATATTAAAAGTATTGCCTTGGGCACGACCCCTAAAAACATCACCTGTTGAATGGGATGCACCATATGCAGGAATTGACTCTTTAGGGCTTGACATAGTTACATCTAACATATACAATTAATACTAAAAATGGAAATAGAAATAAATAAGACCTTGATCACCATGTAAGGGAGATGGCTGAGTAATGCAAAGAGTATGCCCTTTTGCCTGACCTTGAGAATCATCATGATGTACAGGTGTTGGCTGAGTGGCACGGGGAGTACGCTCCTTTGCCTGACCTTGACAATCATCATGATATGAGGGTGATGGCTGAGTGGTGCGAGGTGTATGCTCCTTTGCCCATCCTTGAGGTGTGATTACTTATATATATAATTAGAGATGCAAATATGAAAAATATATAGAGATAAAAAAAAAAGATATTACAAAACAGTAGGCATAAACCAAAGAAGAGGAATTAGAGGTAGTACTCACCATTTAACTCATGTTGAGGTTCAGACTCAGGTGTACGGCGTTGCCTTGACTCTGTTGCCAGTGTTGATGTCACCACATTTTCAGCAGAGTGAGCTTGAAGGCAGGCAGAATGATGCAATGCTGGTGCAATGCTGATGCCACTTTCCTCAAGAACATGTTCAGCACTAAATAAAAATGATCAATAAACTTGTTGAAAAGGTAAAATAAAAAATAAAAGCCATATGGTGTTTTCTTAACAGGAGATTCAAGTGCAGCATCCTCCATGTTGCGACTATGGGCAGTTTTCCTACATAAATGAGTCAGTAAATCAGTGAAGAATAGAAATTATGACAAACTTTTTTCCCTTGCCCTTGTTCCCCTGTCCCCAATTACCCCCTTCTCCTCTTACTGGTCCCTTCATTTTTCCTTTCAAGATGGCACAGTCTTCAACTTCAGGCCAGGGTCCAAGATTATTGTTGGCATCATTCTCATTGTCTTCCTGGCTGCCTTCATCATCCTGATTGCTGTCATCATTGTTGTTCTCGGCATAAGTATCTATGTCCTGGTTTGTGCCCTGGCAAGGTCATTTCACTGGCTGCTGGTCAGTGTTGGATGCCTGGCACTTATGCTGGACTGGGGCTTTTTTCCCCTTGGCATGTGGTTTTGGTGCCATGAGAAGTGGGTGTGGTTGTTGTTAGGCAGCGGGTGATGTGATGGGCCTTGCAGCGCTGGTGGTGGGTGGGTGCTAACATGGCAGTAGTGAGGTTTGTCGTGGTTGTTTGGTGGTGTAGCGCAGGTGGTGGATGTTAATGTGGCAGTGGTGAGGGCGGGCATGGTTGTTTGTGTTTGTTTGGAGGTGTAGTGCCAGTGCTGGGTCCTTACAAGGCAGTGGTGAGGTCGTTTGTGGTTGTTCGGAGGTGTAGCACCCATGCTGGGTCCTTATGGGGCAGTGGTGAGGTTGTTTGTGGTTGTTCAGAGGTGTAGCACCTGTGCTGGGTCCTTACGGGGCAGTGGTGAGGTTGTTTGTGGTTGTTCAGAGGTGTAGCACCAGTGGTGGGTCTTGACATAGCAGTGGTGAGGGCGTTCGTGGTCGTTCAGAGGTGTAGCACCTGTGCTGGGTCCTTGCAGGGCAGTGGTGAGGTCGTTCATGGTCGTTTGGTCATTTAGCGCCAGTTGTGGGTCTTAACGTGGCAGTGGTGAGGGCATTCATGGTCGTTCAGAGTTGTAGCACCTGTGCTGGGTCTTTATGGGGCAGTGGTGAGGTCATGTGTGGTCATTTGGTGGTGTAGTGCCAGCAGTGGGTCTTGACGTGGCAGGGGTGAGGGTCCTTGTCATTGTTGAGAGGTGTAGCGCTGGTGGTACCTGCCTACGTGGCAGTGGTGAAGTCGATCGTCGACGGTGGGTGGTGTAGCACCAGTGGTGGGTGCTGACGTGGCACCACAGTAACCTACAGGTGGTAATAGTGAGATGAGCGGTGTGAGGTGTGGGATGGTGGTAACGACGAGACCAGCAGTGTGCAGCACGGGATTGTGGCGGTGGTGGTTGAAAGGAAGGAACTTTTGGCACAAATCATGCCAAATGTTCCCTATTTGGCAGTGATGAAAAGGGTGATATGTACCCACTAGTTTACAGCCCAATATATGCTGCTGTGGTGCAGTGGGCTTGATCACTGAAAATGTCCCCATGGTCCTGGGTTCAATTCTCGATGTTGTGCTTTTTTTTATTATAAATAAATTCTAACTGAGACTCCTCCTGGACTCCTGGTGGATTGTTTCTGGCTTGAGTCCAGGTAGACTGCACTCTGCTATCTGGCAAGTGGACTCCATCTGGACTCCTGGTGAAATCCAGGTGGATTATTCATACCAATTTGGCTGTGCTCCCAGCCCAAAAAAAGCACCTGGACTCCCGTGGAGTCCACCTGGAATATGTGGGGCAAGGTAAAGTCCTTGTAGTTTGGCATTTTACTTTTTTCTACTTGTGCAAGCAGATACAAGCTAAAAAAAGCAGGAAAGCAGCAAGCAAAAAAAGCCTGGCCCCAATATCTAAAAAGCATCCAACATTGAATTGACGAAAAGGCAAAAAAGCGAAAAAAAAAGCTGGTAAATGTAGAATACCATAGGAACCTCTTAAAAACTAGCTACATGTTTCTCTGATACATCTTCTACCAAGCAGTCCCGGGAGACTACCAAATGAGCTAGAAAGTAATAAATACAAATGAATTCTACTGTAACTGTAATTGATGAGAGAAATCAAATAAAACATACCCATCATTGATCATTTCAGTCCTAATCAAAAACTGGTGCAGCTGAACTGATTATCATGAAAAAAAAAGGAGTGGAGTGTAGAATATGTCAAGACATGTCAAGATGTGCATCAAAATCAAAAAGATTCAAGGGGGGAGGAGTTGTGGTGGCAAGTATCAGCATATTGAAACAACATTCCAACATGGTGAAAATAGAAAGGGGGAGGCAGGTAGATGGCCTGAGAGAAGAGGAAGGCAGATTAAACAGACACACACCAGATGACACTACATATGAAGCCTTCAGGACCCCCATCCATTCACCTGATCCATGTATTTAGCTGCAGCAAGGCATTCTGAGGGAGATTGACTATGGGCATTGCCAGACAATGACCTGAGGTTGGTACAGCAGCACAAGAGGGCAGAGACACAGCCGGTGGATGGAGGAAACAACTGTGGAGGGGAAAGGTTGATGGGTGAGAGCAAGGTTGACATGGAAACCAGAAAGATAATGTGTTTGGTTGTGTTGATGGAATGTTCAATTTCCTTCCATCATGTGTATGGTGTGGGTGTCGCCACATTGTTCCATCTTTCTTCTGGCCACCATCATCACCATTGTCAGCACAGTGCTCCCCACCAGATAATACTGGTATTCAATGCCTGTGATTGCCTATTCTATTTAGGCATGCAGCCACTCACAACTTCCAGGCCCCTCATTGCATTCCAAATTCAATTGCCAATGCTGTTGTGCTGGCTGATTGGATGAGGTCAAATCTAGCAATGAACTCACAAGGGAACCATTGACTTCAGTAGGGGACGTTTTTGCAATAATAGTATTAATCCTTGAGTAGTTTTACCTTATACTTCATGCACTGTATTTTTCAGTAGAATAGCTATTTCACTTTTCTGCTTTTCCACTTTTGGCAAGTGAAAAAGCAGCCAAAAGTGGGAAAGTAAATGGACAACTAGCTGATGTATAGCACCTATTGATCAGAATGACACTCCCAGGCCATAGAAAGTAGGCAATAAATAAGCATCCCAGCCTGGGTAGATATCCCAGGTCATTTATGGCCCATATTCAATCCAATTGGACATAAAACACCTGGGTGGAATGTCTGATAATCGCAATAATTTGGCCAAAGAACATGACAAAGCGAGTTCAAAATAAACCTGAGAGAAAAGAGATCCTGAAATCCCCATACATGAGGCCTTGTGGACCTCCAACTGGGCAGGACAATAGCCCTTTCCCAAGTGTAAGGTGCCAAACACCCTGATTCCACAATGAAGGAAAAGACCTTGACACTGGAGCAAGGGGAAAAACTAGAAAACAGTGCCTGGAGACACATGGAGTGGATAACCATTTGAGAGCAACACAGTCAGGGGAGACTGGTGTTGGATGACTTTTGCAAAGTGAAAGTGCAGTGAGCAGAGATGAAATAGGCTATTGTGCCATGTCTGGAACCTCAAACCTACAAGATTCAAAAATTCAAAAATTCAAAAACTGAAAAGGAAAATATTAGTCTGATAAAGAAGATAAATTGGCATCACAATAATTGTATTTCTGAGTTTCAACTGTAGTCCAACTTGCAGATGCTGGAATATCATTGTGTTAGATTTATAAATTGTATTCCTTATTCCAAAGCATTAATTTGGGGTGGTGAACTTATGATAACTGGCAAAATAGGTAATGGATTTTTCTGCCAGGATTTTTTCTTGCAGGAGGCAATTCATTGGGTTGGTTCATTTTAAATCATTGCCAAAAAATTGGAGTGGATCTAGAACTTGTGTAACATGGGTGGGTGGTTGGATTTTCTCTTGATTCTTCTTCCTATGTGAGAGGCTATTTACTAAATTCTCCTTTTCCTGCTTTTTCTCTGTCCATTTCTTGTATTGACTTTCAAGATGCTTATGCATCTTAGAAATTATATTCTTTCTATCTGCTTTAGCTGACCACCAGGCTGCCATTTCTTCAAAATCAAGGGCACCATTTGGTGAGAACCAATTTTCATTTATTGACACAGAAGAATTGAACAAGTGAAATTCTTCCTCTATATGAATAGGAACCACACTTAGTTTTCTGAGCTATTGCCAGATATGTGTAGAAATTTGTTCTTTTTCCACTCAATATTGACAAATGCAGTCTCATTGGATATACAGAGACAAGATTCAAAGCATTCTGTGGCACAGTTCTGGGGTCTTCAACAGCTTGTCCATCAAAATTATATTTAATCCTGAGTGTATCTGAAATCTATGAAATGACAAATTGCTCATGTGTCTGTTGAAACCTGAAAGAATCAATTTCACACTGCAGGAGTTGGCTTGTTTGCGCTTCAGGAAAATCATAAATAAGAGAAGGATATAATAGGATCTTGTTTCGGATCAAAGGCATCAGAGAAAACTGGAAGAAACCTTAAAATATACCTCTCACTTGTTTAGGGTTTATCTGCTACCCCAAACCAAGATATATTAAAAAAATGTTCTATTCAAGTTTTGAAAAGAAAAGGGAAAGATAATACTAATATATCTAACAAAAAGGCAGTGCCTGAAAGGTGAATGATAGGTAACGGCCCCCACCGTCAACAAGGCCCAAAATCCCTGGAACTCAGCATCATGATGCTGAAGTGGCAGTGATGAATGGTGAACACACCTCAAGATCATTATGTAATACACTTTGTTGTAGCTTTCACGTTGCTTGTTAGGCTCCTAAAAGCAGCCACTCATCTCGCTCAATGAGCCTCTACATATTACTATTAGCGGTATGACTAATCTAATGATTATATAATGTAATGGGAAAGAACAAATAAACAAAGGTAAGGGCTCGAGCTTGCGAGAGAGCAGCTGCTGGAAAAGTCAGTCGGGGAGCTTGGAGATCAGTGATTAACCCTAATGTTGGGTCCCAAATCTGCACCATGTGATCAAGGAACAAAGCGTCACATTTTGGTCACCAACACCATTTTGGTTTGGAATGGTGTCGAGAATAGCATCCAGGTCTTCCAAAATTGACAGTGTGATGGGATGGTCTTCAAAAATGTTTGTCCATAGAAGTCCATGAAGAAATTGGTGGGCTGTAACCTCTGAATCCTCAAAGGTATTCAAAGGATCTGTCACACAGGCCCAGAAAGGCCTTGGAGTTGGAACCCAACATTAGGGTTAATCACTGATCTCTGAGCTCCCCGACTGACTTTTCTGGCAGCCGCTCTCTCATGAGCTCGAGTCCTTACCTTTGTTTATTTGTTCTTTCCCATCACATTATATAATCATTAGATTAGTCATACCACTAATAGTATGTAGAGGCTCATTGAGCGAGATGAGTGGCTGCT
>Ga0307507_10011118_pt1 | contig 11424 bp, 9 predicted proteins | sample 7_EM_MG_FD_207223 | JGI IMG/M metagenome (GOLD analysis project Ga0307507, IMG submission 207223) | Populus trichocarpa ectomycorrhiza microbial communities from riparian zone in the Pacific Northwest, United States - 7_EM | ecosystem: Host-associated > Plants > Roots > Unclassified | place...
TTTTGTAAAAGTGAAGATTTATAGGCCAAATATATATAAAATATAAATATACACCATAACTTTTAGTCATGTAATATACCTGGAGTTTACATGACTAATAGTCTGTTACCTATGGGTGACTGAAGTGGATGTGTATGCAGTAATAGCCAGTATAGCCATTTTTATCTTTCTTTGATCTCTCATGTTTATTTTCTGAATGGCCTCGGTTACTATTTTGATACATGATATCATAGTAATGATAGGCTTGCTGATGTGATGATCTGTGTTGTCATCAACTGTTCAGCCTATGGGTGTCTCAGTCAGTTTTCAATAGAAAACTTCTTATCTTATGGCTTGGAGCATGAGAATGCTCTTCAATTATTTTATCATATGAATTTCATATGGAACGAAGACATTCCATTGCGTGAGATGCAACCGGAACGGTATTCTTTCTAAATTTGTGTTTTCATGTGGTTGTGGCTGACCATGCATCACTTTTGATGCACACATGGGAATTTCCGTACATGGCTTACATGCTTGTAAACTATGGACTTTTTATATTTCTCATTTATAGCACATTGTTTTTATTTTCTTTAGGTAAGAAAGCTAAAGGAATTTCCTAAGGCTTAGCTTCTCATGGTAATACAATATCAGAGGTGTCTTTCCTGTGTGACAAGCCCGACCAGTCGAGCTTGCTTGCATAATCAACTCTTGAGGTCACACGACACAACCAGGTATCCACGGCATGTCATTGTCTTCTTGTAATCTCTTTCCACATGTGACTTTCTGACTTCTTGCATCTGGCTCGCGTTGTGTGTATACGCCTATGCATCTTAGCTCAAATTAAATCATTTTAATCCTTGTAAAATATATGCCCATGTTTAATGTATAGTCCAACACCCTGTGCCGAGGTGTTTCTACTCTAGAACACCTTTTTAGTGTACTATTTTGTGGTGGTGTTGTCTTTTACAGGTCTTTGAGCATATTGAAGGGGCCCAGTCTGCGAACTGACCACAATTTCTACTGCCTTAGACTGCACATTGCTTGGCTGATACTTTAATCAACTGGACAGGGCTTGTCCATTGATCCTTATGATCATGTAATTTGTATTAAGTGCTATTACAGGGATTTATTGGTAAAAATGCTAAAATTCGCATTTTTAGGAGTGTAGAGTTACACTCTGTATCACCATATGTGTCACCCATGGTCCATGTGTGTTTGGGTCATTCACATAATTTGTTTCGGCATGCTTGCCAATGCACATACCATTCCCCTAAACAGAAGTAGGGATTTTTTAAATGACCAGCCCATATCGCACACCCTTGATGGGTCAGGCGGTTGTATATATGGTAGATATCCTTCTTGGGTTGTAGATAGACCTCAAATCTTTGCCTAATGCCGTTGCAAATATATTCACTGTCCCCTGGGTAAGGTTGCATGATGTTGAGAACATATTCCAACATCATTGCAAGACTATCTCCCATTTTCATACGTCGTTGAGCATTTGGATTGTATTCCATCCAAAATGGCTCATAAGAATACAAAAGGGTAGAAGGTTCCTCCCAGTGAACCATGTTGAGCTCAAGGTTGTCAAGGACATTAACAAAATCTGAGCTCTCTGGCTCAATCTCAATATTATAATTTGCAAGTCCAGGAGGTTTATTTCCAGAGGCTTGTACAGTATTTTCCTGGGGGCAGTTGTGAGACAAATGTCCCAGCTTTTTGCATTTAAAGCAGGAACCAGATGCTAATAATTCAGATTTTTCCTTGTCCATGAGACGAGGTGTTGATTTTTCCCTCTGAAAATTAGTGGGTTTTGAACCCTTCCAGTCCCTTTTATTATCATGTGTGTGACTGTTAATATTTTGGGGTGTTTGCGAATGAAATTTATTGTTCCCTATCTGAGAACTCTGCTGCCTCTGTTGCATTGAAGGCATCTGAGAATTCCCATGAGAAGTCTGCAAACCGAAGTGTTTCTGCCCTGGTCCGTTTTTCTCATTAGGATGAGTGTGGTTGCTCTGGTGAGATCCAGAAGGAGTTCCTCCACCAGAATTATTATTGTTTCATCGGTGCTGAGAATCAAATTTTTCCAAAGTCTCAAATGTCTCAGCACCTTCTTGAATTTCCTCCCAAGAGGATATCTTGGGATTTAATCCAAATATCCAGAGTTGTTTTTGGAGGGGGGAGCGAAGCCTGTTCCAAAATTTAACAACTTTTTCTTGCTCGTCAACAACACCAATCATGTTAAAAAGCTCTTTAAGCTCGAAAGCATAATCAGAAACAGTCTTATTATTTTGGAAGCATTTTCTGAGCTTCTCACAAAGCTCTGTTCTGTAATCAGAAGGGAAGCAGTAATTAAATAACTGCACGAAGAACTCTTTTAATGTCCACTCATGGGGATTGAGGGAGACATTTTGTGTGTAAAAGTCATAAGCTTTTCCTTTCAGGTAATAAGAAAGTACAAATGCTCAACGTTCCTTGCGGACTTTACCAGTGGTAACATAGTCCGTTCCTTTGGTGACAAACCAATGGTACACATGAGCATCAGCCGCACCATCATATTCAACAGGGGTACAGTCATCCACCCCTTAATGATACGGTGAAATCATTAAATTCAATTTTCAATTCTAAGGAGTATGTCTTCCTCATAAAAACCACACAGTAACTCTCTATTAATCAGTATGATCCATGCCTCCAAATTTCAGAAAATTCTGTTGTGTTGTCGCATAGAAATTTACAAAATATGGGTGTATCATTTGGGGGTGAGAGCATTTTTGGCAAAGCCTGCAAAACATCCATTTTTGAACATTTTACTGTGGAACCAGAACTTGTTCAATTGATTTGAAATTTTGTGGAAGACTTGTTGGTATGTATATGTAGTCAGGACATTTTGTTTGAAAAACATCGATGATGATTTGGGGAAGCTATAAAGTATACAAAAGTGTATCAAACGGGGGTGGTGTATCATTCAGGGGTGGATGACTGTATTGGCCGAATCAAAGTTTTTGACTTCTTTGATCTCAATCGATGACATTGGCTGTGGCGCCGCCTGGTTCTAGACCTACGCCTACTACTGCCTAGGCCACTTTCATGCCCGGCGGCTACTGATAGAGCTGTCAGAACGCTCATCTTCGGAATCACTTGAGTCCGACGAGCTACTGCTGGAGCTAGGCTCATGTGTGGTGTCTGGAGGTGGCTTATGTACATATATAGACATAAGCTTATGTACAAATGTGGAAGTCACATGCAACATCACACATAAGCATGAAAGAGAACGTTGAGTGTTGGAGAACAACTGTTACCCTCCAACGCTCTCTCAAAACGTGGGCGGTATCCAGATACTGCCTGCGTTTTGTCCTCTTTCCATATCCCCTACACACTATTGTTCTCATTTGCTTGAGTTCCGACTCACGGGACACGAAACGATCTATCCGCCAACTTCTCGATGCATCGACAACACTTTTGGGATGGGGCAGTAGTAGCACGAGCGGAGTAGGTCACGTGTTGGTAATACGGTTTTACAGGATCATTCAGGTGTGTGGTCTACCTGAGGAAAGCAGAAGTTGACTTCTGCTTTCCTCGCTTCAATCTCTTATAACTAATGTTTTTGTTCTTCTTGTGCAGAATTTGACAAAGGGCCCTCCCTGGCTCATTCGGCAAACCAACCACGATGCCGCACACCCATCCCCACCACCCAATGCTGCCACTCTATGTGTGCCCACCATCTGACGTGCCCAAACCCACCACAAAACCCAACTGTGCCATTCCGCTCCATCCCCATTGCTGACAGTGTGACATCCACCACCATCACCCTTTATGTGAGGTATCCTAATACGTACGATATTTCCTACTCAACAGTTGCCTCATACTTGCCCGTCACAGTAGTCACATTCAGTTACAACTGCTCTAGTCACACGTGTCACATTTTTTTATCTTCTTACTACTTTCAATCCTTATTCTCGTTTGTCGTAGCGGGTATCGTCTTCACGACCCCTCCACAAGCTTAACAAGGAGATTGAGTGACTAGGTCAGTTGTTATTTGTGATTACTTCTGAGAGCTCGTGTCTCTCCGTTATACCGCTCACAGTTTTCTCTTCACTCTACTCCAGTAGAGTCTCGTTATACCTTTCCGCGGCATTCCGGGAGAGGAGAGTACGACTACGCTCGTGGCTTACCAGGGCATACGTAGCGACTCACATAACGTGACTCATACTCCTCTCTAGAATCGACTCCTTAGGAGGTCATCACACCATTCCGAGAACCGAACAATCCTACTAGCTCGCCAGACGTTCACGTCGTTACACGTCAGGACTCAACGAATCGTATCGTTACCCGTAACAGGATCCCGCAAAGGTGGACACTGTGGGATCTAACAACTACCTGGCCGGCGCCGTTACCGGAGTAGGAGAGACGACAGAAGTGGGAGGCAGCAGATCACGATCTGATCGATCCAAACCGAAAAAACCGAAAAAAGGGGCTCCTCCTTCATCGTTAAGTCAACCCGTTGTCACGGATCGTTCGCAATCGTCGTCTCCATCTAAAACTAATAGAATTCCTTCGCTTCCTACTTCAAGAAACTCTTCCCCCACGAAAATTTCACAAAATCTACCTGGCGTTCGTCCGTCAACCACTCCCATTGACAAAAATTCAACCTTGAACGACCGAAGTCTAGAAGACCATCGTTTAGGGATTACAAGTCTGAAAGGGAGACTTGGAGGAAAAGGAAGGGCAATAGCTTTCAAACATCACCAATTCCTTCCACGTACTCTCACTGCCACTCCTTCCGCGACGTCCAGCTTCCAGCCACTACCTTCTACCTCAGAATCTTCACATCCTTCCACATCGTACAGAGCTTTCGAGTTCAAAACTTCGGCTCCTGTGTCACCTACTACGAACATCAGCATTTCGGGAGAAATCCTCCCTTCCCCTTCCATATCTCAACAGATCAACAACACGTCGCTTCCAAGTTCGACTGAGCCTATTCCTACCGTAAGATTTTCCAGTGAAACTTCAGCTATGAGTTCGACAGTGGAGTCTACCTCGACACGAACATTTCGTCCGGGGTCAGAAAGGGGATATGATAATTCACCAATGGCGAGACTCATGCGACAATACAAAGAAGATTCTAATGACGACGATACATCGACCTGGCAGCGAGCCGTTACGTTAGCATCAAAGAGAACACTTTTAGATAGTGATATAGTGGAAGGAAGAGGCACGCAAATAACTTATTCATTACAACCAGATCTTTTGGAGGAAGTGACACGCGTAGCCAGCGAGTTGCAGATATTTTTGGAACGTACTTCGACTATGATTCCAGAAAGAACATCCTTCTTCAAAGTAGACCCGAAGGATACCTTCTTGAGCATTCTCAAGGAGGCTTCAGACTTAGGTCTAATTCGCGCAGCGTGGATGGGTTTGTCTAGGCGACTAGTTCTAGCGCAAGAAAATTTAGTTAAATATGAATCGCAATATAGGAGACCTATCGAAGGAGAGGACTCCGAATTACCACCGATGTCTCCCATATCTACGGACATTGGGATATACGAGGCTATTGAGGGAGAGGAGGATAAAGACTTTCGCATGAGATATATTTTTGAGAATGTCCCGCATCATCAAGATCAAATTCGCTCTCCTCGTAAACTAAGAGATGGGTCATCTTGGAGCTCAATAATTTCTTTACCAAACAATAACCGAGATGTAACTTCAAGCACGTTACCTACAATACCTGAACAAGAGAATTCACCCGAAGGCTCAAGAGCGGTAGTTCATAGAATAAACAAGGGTAAGAGGAGGATAACGGACGAATTCGCCAGTCCACCTACATCTCCACGAATTGTGAATGTGGGATATGGCACTCCATTTAAATCGAGTTCTCAATTCTTCGTAAGACCGGGAATACCTCTACCTCCTCCCGAAACGCTGACTCAGAAGAATGTCTTACTGGGCCTGGGATTACCTCAAACACCTGCTTTCGAAAACATATCGGATGTAAGAGTTAACGACCCACGGAACTCACAGAGGTCTTGGTAAAGGAAGACTGGACACAGGTGGTTGTTGATTCGCAGCGATGCCGTTGAATTCGTCGGCTGTAGTAGCGCGAACGGGAATCTCAGCAACGTCCAACGAAGCGCTGCTAGACCAACTTGAAGACCTCGAATACGGTCTACGCAAGTGTACATGATGCGGTTGGTGCTGATGCGGATGCAGATGGGAGTGTGAATGTGAAGGGTGAGGGTGCAGGTGCGGTTTATGGTGATGGCCAGGGGGTATGATGATTCTAAGAGCAGACGCCGTTGTTGTTGTTGGGTGCGGGTATTGATGCTGCTCCAGATGGTTATGCCAAGAGTGCGAGTACCGACGTGAGTGTTCGGTGGTAAAGGTGATGAGCGCCGAATGAACTTCATCGATGGATCATTGAAGAACGCAAACCGTCCAAGAGGAAGTGATCTGGCTTGGAAGTCACGGGTTTTCTTTTCCATGTGAGACGTCTGATCGATATTGACTGAAGCAGCTGAATGAGATTTCATCTGCCGTCATGAAAATGACGAGTTACGTACCATAGCCAGGAGACACAGCGTTAACACGAATCCTTTGAGAAGTCCATTTGGCGGCAAGCCCTTTGGTGAGGTTTGAAACAGCGGCTTTGGAGGCGTTGTAAAAAACCTAAAGTGGGGAAGGCGTCGGGCATTAAATGATGACCAAAAAATGAGTGACCAATTCACCTGAGTAAGGGGGACGGCTTCCGCAGACTTACTGATAATTTGTGAGCCCATTGACGAGGAATGACGATCGACCCTTCCTGCTTTCTCTCGAGCCATGACCTGGGAAACGAAATTACTATCGGCCAGTTATAGAGAGAGGAAAAGACGCACTTGGCCACGGCACGAGCAGTGTTAAAAACACCAAATACGTACTTGAAATCTCGTGGGTAAGGTCAAGCGCGGGCTTGGGAACGGAGACACCAGCGTTCTATTGGCATACATATGCGCGTAAAATGAGTAAATAACTCGAAAAAAAAGCGGAATCGAGGTAACTTACGGCAATAAGGCCCGAGATGGGACCAAGCTCTTCGTCGATTTGCTTGGGCGTCTTGTTGACGAGGTCAGTATCCGAGATATCGCCTCTGTACGCCTAAAGCGAGCGTCAGAAGAGTGGCGCGAGCCCAAGAAGACGATCGCAAACCTTGGATTTAACGTTGAACTCTTTCGAGAGCTTCTATGCTACCTCAGGGGCGTCTTTGGAAGACCTTTGAAACGCAAGATGATCAGAGAAAATTAGTTGAATATATGCGTGCGACGGACTTGTAGATTAACGCGACATTTCTCCTGCTTGAGCAACGGCCCTGCTAAGCGCGTATCCAATGCCCCTGTTTCCACCAGTTACGACGACGCATTTCTCTACAAAATGAAAGCGAAGTTAGATATAGAAGTATAACAAATATGTTACTTACTAGCAAAGCTGATGCTGAAGCCGCTTGACGTTGCTTTGGTGGGTTGTTGTGGTTTGGATTAGAGCGTCGAAGGCCGACCACCGTCGCCTTTACACAATCCAGATCCAGTCATTCGTCACATGACGTCAGTGGTAGAGCTAAAAATAGACAGGCTTACCCACACAAAAGATATATTCGTGACAACTGCTTCCCATGAATTCTATCCTCACGTCTCTCCTATGTACGTTGTCCGCATCCAAAAAACCTCGAGAGCCACGAAACACGAGAGGGTTATGCCCTATGAGAGGCAGCCGTGGCATGAGTAACCCTGCCTGCTAGCGATGTAGTGGTCCCAGCCATCATGGGTATCAAACGCATCGAAATCCGGGAGGGCGAGCATCGGAATTTCATCCTCCTTGACAGAAACAGTGCGTTAGACGGTGAGTCTAGAGTGACAATGAGGGTAAGTGAGGGCTCTATAATGCCAGGAATTCAACATATAGACAACATTCGGGTTGGAAGACATACGAGATCGCTGTTGTGTAAGGTTTTTCGAAAGGGTATGTGGAGGCGATGTTCAAGCGCTTGAGCAGCGTACAGCGGTTGAGCATGGGGTGTGCATTCTTTAATGTAGTGGGGTGGTAGAGCCGTTAAGAGGTCAAGCACGCGCCAGCGCTGGTCGAGAGTGGGCAGGACAAAATATTCGCAAGTCCGTTGGAAATTGTTGGAACTCCGACGTCATGTGATTATGTTGAATTGTATTCCTTCCCACCGCTCTTTCTTCCCACTCACCACGTTGCCCAAAGTCCTCATTCGTTTCGTGGTTGACTCTTGGGACATGATGTCGGTCTTCTGGTAAGTTTTCTTTTTCATCTTGACAAACACTCCCACTTACGATCAGTTTAAATTGCAGCTGTCTCTTGCAAATCCTGTCAGCCGTTTTTTGCCTTCTTGCCAACCAACCAATGTGCTAATCCCCCTTCTTTCATAGCAACGCTTCACACACGCAAGGGGCACCATAATCCAACTCCACATCTGAATCCACACGTAAGACACACTTGCCCTCTTGCATCTCACAAATTGATCAACGTCAAACTCGTCCAGCGCGTCCGCTTCTCCCAGGACGCCTCACAAGCCGCAGCGCAATATACTGCTCACCCCATTATAGGCAAGCACGCCGATATCGCAGGGTTGATCGAAGTTGACGTTTGTTGAGCCAATTTGGGCTGGTAACGGTAACATTCAAGAGGTGCGACCGTTATATCATCATATATGAGAGGTATCTGATTCTGTTGGACAGTTGTCCTCCTCAAATCTGGTGTCTACTCCGGAAAGGACCCCGTCATCGCGGAGATCATTGACCACAACTGTGTAAGTTTCTTCAGAATGCTCCCAGAAGCTCACTGGCCCCCACGCAGGCCCCAAAAACGGGTGTTGCCAACCCTACCCCTCGCCCTCACTCCCTTCAAACTTCCAAGCCTGCCCCAAGGAGCTGGTACGAAAAAGGTCTGCAAAGAGGTTGACAAAGACGCCATCGTTGATGAATGGGACAAGTCAAGTTGGGCGCAGGTGGTGCAGAAGAGACGGGCGTTGACTGATTTCGGTTGCTGGAGTGTGATGCTGGCGTGCTTCCTCGCATCTCGCGAAAGTTAACCGTTCGCCGCCTTGATTTTGCTGTCAAATGAATTGAAATCCTAAATGCTATATACATTCTGTAGTATGATACAAACCAGAAATATAGGCATTTTTTCGTCCTTTCGAACCACTTTGTGATCCCTTTTCAACACGCTTCAGACCACACTTTCAGCCTCTTTTACTGGTTTTGAAAGCGAAAAATGCTTTTGAAACAATACGGACTCGGATTCCAAAAGCGGTTATGCTTTGACGCTTTGACGCTTTCAAAAGGGGTGAAAGCGGCTGAAAGCGCTTTTGTGATTTTACTGATGTGTTCTGGCTATTCATCCTTCTCCCTTTCGGATTCACAGCTTTCGTTGCGTTTTACTACTGTCGTCGGAGTGGGCTCACCAGAGGGTACGTTTATGCCGTATCTCCGTCATTTGTTACTTATGTGATTCTTTTAGCACCATCCGCCTTCCTGGAGACCGGAGCAAGGCTTGCATACAGTGGCGACACAGGCATCGTTGCTACTCTCGCTTCTGTTCCTTGGTTCATCGTCGGCATTGCGGGTATTGTTTGGGAATGGGTTATATCTCACGGGGAGCGTCTAGCGAAGAGGGTATCAGAACTTGATGATAGATGAGGATGCGCAGGTACTGAGGTTCGAAGATGGGGATCAAAATGTTGATATAAAACGAACATCAATTTCCCTGCTATCGTATGCAGTACATGTATTGCTCTCATATGACATCATACTGCATGAGTCCCAATGTGACGCCCAAAATACAAACCATAGATAAAGCTCTAGCTGAAGTCCAAATGCATGCAGTCCACTCCATTTTCTGCATGGATCTTGATGCACTACTATATATGAATGATTGGTCAGCCAAGCATAGTGCGCTTTGTGTGGCAGTCACATTCCACCCCACTGTGCTCATCTACCTATTCATACAAGAAAACACAACCTGTACCTAGTTTGTCAAATTTGTAAGATGAAACTCAATTCTCCTCGTCAGAGTCCCCTTCATTGGATCGGGGAGCAGTAGCAGAGAGGTCAACAGGCCTGGGCACAGGGGCATGTGGGTATGACTCTAGAATTATTTGTGACTGGCAACACAGATTACTTACAAGGCGACGGGGATACACAAGGATTCCATTACCTCCGTCGTTGTTTGATCTGCAAATGATAGCACAAGTCGAAGCTGTATTACAATTAGTACCAGGATATTGTGTCAGATCTGTGAAAAAACTTACACCCGTATGGGTCTCTATTTCGGCCGCATAGCGGCCGAAGTAGCGGTGGGAGTACATGATGAATTCGTATAATCCCTAGATAATGGGAAAAAAATTAGGATAATTACTGAGAGCATAGATACCTACCCCATCGCGAGTTGATGGAGGGCCGCGCCTTCGGCGCCTCTTTTTCAATCCACCATCCCCACGGCCCTATTGTGCCAAGATAATTAGAGGGTCAACCTGAGGCTTTGCCTCACATACCACACGCGGGGGTTTCTGCGGTTTTTTGGGATCTTCTCCCCCCCCTGCTCCTGGTCCCCCTGCTTGATGTTTGAAAATCTTTGGGCGGGTAATAAGAAATAACTAGCGAAAAAAAATTGGGCTGCTTACTTCAAGAGATGCCATGACGTTGGCTTATCTTTCTGGAATAAACTCGACCGTCTTATATACATTCACCAACATGCTATTATTGTCGTTGTACTAAAAAAACATACAAGGGGTTATCTTAGGTTTTTTTAGTACATCTTCCTATCGTAGGTTTTTTAATACATCTTCTATCGTAGGGCATGGCGTGCCGCTGTGTGCACCAACCCAACCCTTGAAATCCCTATCGTTGTTTTTTAAATAAATCTTCTAAGAAGGGCTTGTCATGCCACTGCCATAATTAGTCTGCCTGTCGGTGGTGTGTTATCTCTATCTCCATAGATTACATCTCTGTAAGTTGTTATCAGAAAATTGATGCGCAGAGATCTATCTATTTTTTCACTCAGCGAGTCTAGCTGCACACCATACCCGTCTAAGAAGGTTGGACAGGATGTTTAGACAGGTGCTCTACCCCTTGCTGTTTCGATTTGAGACAAGACCCTGACAGGACGGATAGCACCCGATCATCGTTACAAATGGATCCGCCTTGGACAACAATGACCGTCTTCTTCAAATTCTTTCTCCCATCGCGGCCTCCCTTTACCCCACCACCCTCATTCTTGCTTCACTCACGCCATGTCCCCAGAATTACTTCTCAGTGATCCCATCGTCTATTGAGGTGAAAACACTCTATCGATGGGTGAGGAATTGCTGATCGGAACTTCTATCTATATTACAAAGGATGTTATGGGTTGAGGGGGAGTTGACTTTAGCACAGTGACACATACGCTTCCTTC
>Ga0307507_10011119_pt1 | contig 11424 bp, 10 predicted proteins | sample 7_EM_MG_FD_207223 | JGI IMG/M metagenome (GOLD analysis project Ga0307507, IMG submission 207223) | Populus trichocarpa ectomycorrhiza microbial communities from riparian zone in the Pacific Northwest, United States - 7_EM | ecosystem: Host-associated > Plants > Roots > Unclassified | place...
TGGCGGTTTTTAAACTTTAATTGGAGGGGGGGGGGGGGGTGAGTTGGGTGGCTCACACATCGAATCCGCGTTCGGAGGCATGCAAGTGGTTAGATGAGCATCTATAGAAGCAGTTTAAGTGCTACCTAATATGAAAGATCCTGGTTACCCCTGAGGAGGCTTGCCTGTCACGCGGATACTAGGTGGTGAAGCTACCGGCTAGTCAGGAAATTTGTCATCTTTTTCTCCTTCCTTCCTTCCCTCCTTCCTTTCTTCATTTGTTCATCGATTCATCCAACCACGTATCATACCAGTACCAACCTATATACTCATCCATACCTATATCTATACCAGCCGCCACACCCACCATCACTACAAATTCGCAGATAGTCCATTCAGGGCAGCATGCCTTCAAAGAGAGGATTCATACTAGTGAGTATATTTTGAAGCTAGTGCAAACAGCAAGGCCTGGACTCTATAGGAATGAGGCAAGCATAGGGCGAACACTTAAGACAAGCCTTCCCAGCCAGAGTAGAGCTATTGCATTTTGCATCCTATAGATCACCTGTTCCCAGATACAGATATTCTACATAACACGAAGCATTATGAGCAGGGGAAAGAGAGCAGGTTGTGGGATAAACAGGACTAGGGGGAAAGATATCTTCCTGCAGTTCTGAAGATCATTATATTGTATTAAAAGCTAGAGCGTTCTGGTTTCTACATCGCAAGATGGAATGCGACATGGCCCATAGTTGTATTATAATATTTGCATTTGTATTTCGATGGAGGGATGCAAGGTGGCCTATCCACAGTAGTGTTTTGTTTAATTTTGGGATTGCCATGTTCTGGCCAGACTCTCACAGAATTGGCTTACCAAATATTACTAGCACATGGCTGGTATTTTCAGGATATAGGGTGGAACTAAGCAAGTTGGGCTTACCTTAAGGTTATATTGCTGTTGCTGTTGATTCAGTCCGACTATGACAGCGAATATATAATTGAGCTTCGCAACTGAGAAGTGCCACAACTATTGTTGCTTTCTTGTGGATGTATAGGACCTTGAAAAGGTTTTCTGGTATAGCCTTCCTGATTTAATTATGAAGTACTGTATGTAGGGCGAGCGTCAGAATGCCGATATATTCACTTCTATCCAGGAGCAATAAAGGGAGCGACGAAAGAATGAGTATTTATTAGTGCTTAGCCGAAGAAAAGCTGATGCATGAGTGAGTGCTATTACGGATAAGAACTGCAAGCTGTAGGGGAGAGTATCGACGAAAATCCAGGGGACATGAAAGAAAAAAAACAGAAGGAGAGGGATGAAATCCACCAGTCTCCCATCTCAAACAATATGAATACAAATCAAGTGTCATAGTCAATAATTAGCGCTGGTCAATCTGTTTCTAACGTTCCATGTTCCACTATCTAAATCAAACGGGTATATGAGTTTCCCAAACGCTGCATGGTTCTGGTGAGGGTGCCGAAGCACTAGGTCTGGCTATACTATGTCTCAACATCTACCACCCTTCCCTTGCAATATCTTCCTCCCCCGAAATACCATCTTCCACGCCCTCGTTTTAAGAACCAGTTCAAGCCGAAATCTCACCCTCGGCACCAGAGTTCTGAGAACCTGTTCCAACCAAAGCTTCACCCTCCGCAATGTTTCCGGCGGTCCGGGCAGGACCGCCTCTAGTAGTCCGTCTAGGCCAGAGAAATCCTAGGACGGCCATCATTGGATCGGACGGCGGGCCCTATTGAGTGAGACATTGCTTTTCGGGGTAGTGGTAGGACTACAGGCGATGCCAGAGGACGACCGGGGGGCGATGCAGGGCAGCGGGGGATGGAACGAGTGACTTTTCATGATTTCAGCTCCGCCCATATCAATTCCGAAGTGTTGGAAATGATTTGTGGCGGGCCGAGTACTTTGGGCGGCAGGCGGAATAAATTGCTTGCCGCCTGCTTGATGGGTACAGACAGTGCGGGCGGAACTTTACGGAATGTGAGAACCAGAGAGAAATTAAAGGTCAAATGACGGTTGTGCTGAGAACCGTTTCATTGGCTTGATTCGCATGTGGAAAGAAGTTGTTGAGAGGAGAGAAGGAACATAAGCGAAACAGAACAGAGTGCAAACAAGACAAAGGTCCCGTAACCAATGACTAAGCTTCGGCGAATACCCACAATATCCAACACGAAGTCTTGTCGAATAAATGGGGTGGATGCACCTGCTAGGGATCTCGGGTTTTGAATTTGTGGATTTTCCTGCTTCTCCGGAATGAATCTGTGGGTTTTATCTGCTGCCCCAATGGTACCAAGTGTAGGCGCATTCCACAACCTAAAGGACCATTTGCTGAAAACCATGTCCCTAACTCTATAAGAGGTGAAGCACCTATCGAGGGTAGCATGATCTGGGGGCCTGAGCTAGGTTTTACAGTCTGAATCCTCATTCTGCATCCTGAGTGATGGATCAAGCGGTGCGCTACCGTGAGAGGCAGATTTTAGTCGCACAATATAAAGGGCTGCGGGGGAGCATGAAGGCATTAGGCTAATTATCAGCGTTCACCGCATCGTACGGGATGCACGGCACCACAGTCCGTCCGATCACCCAAGAAATGACGGATTTGGTCCATAGTCCGACCCGTCCTACTTCCAAGACGGACTGACTGGACCGTTGGGAACACTGCTTCTCGATGCTATGGGTCTGACCCCGGTGTCCTCTGCCCCTCTCCCAAGCGATCCAATTGGAGTCATCGTAAATGCCCCACTAATGAATGGGTTAGCATGGTGGTGGACTAGGGCCTAAGTTATGTTGCTTGGTAAACTGTTCAATTGACAGTGATCACGAAGCGCGCGGGGAAGACATACTGGTATTGATTAGGGTTTTAATGGACCCCATAGGGATTGATGGAGGGGTTTGTGTGACTCGGTCACTGAGACCACATGTATAGTGAGCAAGTCAGTCTTTAGTGATCAGATGAGTTGGATGATATGAGGCTGGGGATGCTCACCGAGTTGTTGTGGATCTACTCCTCCCCCGGCCCCCAACGAGGGTCAGTGTGCCAGTTGCCTGGAAATATTCCCTAGAGCAACCCGATCGCCCTTTCAAGCACACGGCGGAGATTGTCCTTACAGTAGCCACGGACCGAATCACGTCGTCACCCCTTACCTCGTGGGCAGAGGTGTTTCTTGCTTCCATAGCACCAGGTACTAACCGACACTGTCAGCATCACTTACTAGTCTCATAAAGTTACATACTAACACGGCTGAGTTGAAGCTAGATACTTTGTACAGGTGATGTCACCGTAGGTATCTAACTTTAACTTGGCCAGACAAGTGAAAGGAAACTAAGACTTACGACCTCCGCCAAATCAACCTTTCCTTCTTGCCTTCAGGGATAAAATCCTTGAGCTTGTCTTGATAATTGCAAACGGCATCGGCACAGTGGCTAGGGCCACTGGCAGGCCCACCAGTGTGAGCAAACAATAGACCCTTTTTGTAGATTGATCCGAGGACAACTGCGGTAACAATAGGAACCACAGTTCCTTCCACCTTTTGGCCACGAACGCGGTTGTGTGAACAAATGAAAGAAGAGCTTTATTCGGTTTTCTTAATCGAAGAAGACGAAGTTAAGGAGAGGAAGGCGAGAAAGGAGGGGAATCAATACGGTATTTAAGGAAGCAAACATAAGGAAATGATCGGGTTGCCGGAATGCACACGTGGCCCATCCGCATGCATTCCTACTACCGATGTAAGATTAAGCAACACAGCTCGGTGCTATGTGCGGCTCCCCAGCTCAAATGCGTTCTTGTTTTCCGAAGTGATAGGTCCGAAGCGCCCGTCTATTTCCGCAAAGATGTAATGCTTAATAGAGAAGATCTGAACTAACAAAGAGGAGGGAAAAATTCATTCGTTCATCACCATTTTATTAGATTTTTTGAATAAAGAGGTGGATGTGAAGAAAGAAGGGGATGAAGGTTGATTTTTGATTGCCGCTCTTTATCTTTCTTAGTGCCTTCTGCTTCCTCTTATATACTCCGTTTTTCCTCTTCTCATACTACTAAAATCAGCATCATCAATCATGCTCAGTGCTGACGAATCTCCACGCAATTAACCCCGAGTCCATCTGCGTGTCCCACAGTACCCTAAACACTCTTGAAATCCACAGTCTCCCTCAACCCTGGAATCTCCAGATTCAAAAGTCCCGAGAAGGATTAGAATTTCCCCGACATGGTATAAGATTAGCCCACTGGACTCGTCGGATCTCGTTAACTAGTATTAGCAATTCCGTTAATCTGGCACACTGAACCTATCTCAGGCTAGCGGGCTGATATCCGCTCACAATCTAACAGTATATTTCAATGGTTTTTACGGTAGGGTACCGTAGGAGTATCGAGAGTATGCCAAGCCCTCCAATGGGTCGAGCCTCCGTTAGAGTTGAACTTTGCTTTTCCCTTTTCCTTTCTTTTTCTAACCCCCCAATTGTAACGGGTTATAATTTTCAACCAATTCCCCACTAACTTAGCACTCTACTCTACTGTGACATGAGCTTGCCTGCACCCATATGCCACTACGGCTGGACGAGATGCTTAAGTGCCTCTTGGTACCGTACTACGGGCGACCCCCCTTCTTCACCCTAAGGTGTGTATAAATTTGAGAAGCGCCGAGTCCAGTTATCATAACATTTTATCAGGCTGTTACCCCTGTACGGTACCGTACATATATGTGTCGGCCAACGAAACACGATTGAAGAAAGGAGTGTGGTAAATTGTTCTAGAGTTATCTCGGTCTATGGAGAAGGTTCCCCAGACATGTCTTTCCTCTGCGACTACAAGAATGCGCAAGGGGAATGGGGACAAGCTTCGAGATAGAGATATGTGTGACGATCCACGGAAGGACCAGGATGAATTTAATAATACCGTATTATGCTCCGCACCGGTATATTTGTGTACCCCTGCCTTTACCCTTGGCTTAGAAAAAGCAAGATAACGAAGCACGCGACCCTACCCTTCTGGCTTTTCCAACCCCTGTTCCAAAGTGCAAAGTGAGCCACTCGCTTTACCTTTACGGTAGAGTATTGATAGATAACGGTACTCTAAGTAGATATGCCCAAGGGTTCTTAATACACCAACTACTACCGTACAAGTATGATACTACAAATTTCTCATTCGTAGAGAGCTCAGACAATAAGGGAACTCCTCTGGAGTCCCGCAGCACATTTTCTATTCCTCAGTCCATATTACACCCTACTGTACCAACCCAACCAATAAGAAAAAAATCGTGCAATATCAGTTAAAGCTACCGCCCTAGCCTACTCTTATCTAACGTGTGCAAGTTTAGTACTTCACCATTGGAGAGGGTAACGATGCACGAAGGGTTGATAAGTCAATTGGACATACAAGTACTGTACAGTAAGTACAAATTCTCTGCTCCCACCTCCACCTCGACCCGTAGATAGGCTCCCGTTCACAGCTCAAGCCACCGTGAGCTCATCCTCCTTCTCCCTTATTGCTAAAGTCCCACCCCATGCACCCAGCCATAGATCTGTGGTGAATTCTGAGATCCCCCCCTTTATTATGACTACGGCACAAGCACCTCCCCGCCTCTCATGCTAGCGGCCGAAAACTTTATATGCTTCCCCATACATTTATCGCCCTCGAGCTTGGATCATTGCATCCTCCTCACTTCCCCACCTTTTCCTCTATCCACAATTTGTCACTCTCATCCGGGGTTTTCAGTGATTCATCTCGGTCTCTGATTTTCCATGAGTTTAAAAACCTCATATGTCGCCCTCACCCGCACACCAATTATTCTTCGCTTGCTCCTAGAATCTTCAGCCCTTAGTCCTCTTAAAGAGGACCCCCCTGCTTTGGCCTGTGCTCGGGCAACACTTGATCTACACCCCTCCGCAGAAAATAGTCACACAACTCTCACAATTTATCAGCTGGGATCTCTTAGTTAATGCTCCCCGCATCATAAACAGAAACCCTTGATAAATAAGATAAACAGACAATAACCACTTGATAACAACCGCCTACCAATACTACAAATCCAAATAACTACTCCCCTCCTCCTCCTCCTCCATTAGGCTACTCAGACCATAAGAAACGGAGACGAGGTATCATTATCGGGCATATAAGCCGCAGAGAATGAGAAATCGGAGACCTGACGCATATAATAATTCCATCAACCCCATAATGAAACAACCCGAAACAATAGAAACAGGAAATGCCTATGATGGCCATCATCGCCCTTTAGCTATCGCGACGTGTCCGATGACGAAATTCCGCGAAAAACAGTGATTGGCGAACAAATAAACGTGTGTGAGGAGAGAGGAAACTCAAAACCTATTCGCACGATATCTATTCACCGGTCAGCAATGGGCCACGCATACAATATGCTCCACTCACACTAAAAAGCCCACCCAAAATTGGTATTCTTTTTCAAGATTAATTTGATATCTTCATCATCGCCTTCCCCATCTTCATCAAGAGCAATTTTTTCCTCCGGCCACGTCCGCTGCGGGTAAACTATCCTCCTTGCCTGCTCGTACAGCAAATTCGTAGTCTTCTCGTCCAACTCGGAGAACGGCCTGGCGAACTGCTCAACCCCATTCTCCTGTTTTGGTGTCCGTGCCTCTTCAATCTCCGGGGATTCGGCTTCCATGGGCTTAATCGGCACGTCAGCTGGAGGGGGAGACTCCGCACCCGGAATGGGACCGGTAACCGGTGGCGGTGGGGAAGTAATGATAGCGACATTATCCTTTTCAGAGTCCCTATCCTCCCCCTTATCCTTGGGTTCACCACCCGATGTGGAAGCCTTCGCCTTCTCCAGCTCCTGACGCAGCGACTCTATCGTCAACTCGAAATTTACAATCTTCTCGAGGTAGAATTGTCGCTCGGATAGCCACAAGGCTCGCTCGAGTTCCATTCCCTCCCGCTCGTGCGAGAGGAGTTTCTGATACTGGCTGTGGATCGCCTCGTAAGCATCGCTCTCCTTCGTTGGGTTCCCGGTGAGGAAGGAGATATCGTGGGGGCGACCCCGGGGCGGGGGGGATTGCTGCAGAGTGAATGCGGGGAGGGGCGGCTGAGAGAGGAACGCGAGGGGCGGAGAGCGTGCACGGGCCATTTGGTGATTTTGTTTTTGCGTGGTGTGGGGGTGACAAAAGACAGGCCGAGGTACTTGTACAGTGCAATACAAAGCTTCCAGAAATGTTGGATGTGAAAGAAATATTTTTACCCTTGACTTGAGCGGGAAAGTTAAAGTTTGGGCGGTGAGAACGAAAAGGTGGAGATATACGATACCCGTAACGTAACTTAGGGCTTTTTTCCCATTATTATTAACGCTATAATATTTATTATTATTATCATTATTATTGCCGGTATTATTTCTTTTTTCTTCCCTTTCAAGGCTCCACCTGACCTCTGATTTGATTTGACTTTTCGATTCTGCCCACTTTTGTTTGTGCTCCCTTTTCGCTTTGGGATATTTTCCTCGTGCGGAGGGGGTCGAAATACGGGGAAAAGCCGACCGGGGGCTAACCGTTTCAGTGAGAAAAGGCTGAAACCCGCATATTCTATTGGAGTTCAGCCGGTCAACGGAGAGTCATGAATGGTCTGGTTGGTGTGTTCATTTATCAGACCTCTAGAGACTCACGCGACAAAGCGCTCGACTGCGATTAGGCACTGGAATCCAAGTGCAAAGGTACGATGTGCTCGAGGACGGTACAGAACCGTACCCAAGTGCAATCTTTTCGTAGGTGAATGTATATATCTGACCGAGCACAGTGCTCGAGTACAAGAGTGCCCCGGGAGATGTTTTGGTGCAAAATGGTGATTATATTGCAGGCTGCCGGTAACCTAAATCAACTGCTCACTGACTTTACAGCGAGTACAGTACTTGTACGATACCAGCACTCGCAACTCTAATTTTTCACTTTCTCCCATATTATGTACTCAAGTCGCCGGATTGAAGATGCGTTTTTTTGGTGCGCCACCACCAAAACGGGAGCATCCCCAATCTGGCGACTTGAGTACGCTGAAGTAGCTTGCTCCACGAAGGAACCAACACACGATGGGGTGATGTTGAGGTCTTTCAAACAAACGGCCGTGGAAACTAGTACCACCACTATGGCGAAGTATTACCCGTAATGCGCTACACATCATGGCAGCATTGGGCGGCCACCCTTTCCACACGATCCAGATGTCCTGAGTAATTTGTGAGGCACGCATCAAGTTGTACCGCCACTCTTATCGAAGGCAACCCCGCACTCCCCTTCAAATGATGATCTTTTTCCACGACGCGGAGAAGCTCCATCTCCCTTGCAAAGTAGCAAATGATAGTGAGGCTGTCATAGAAAATCGAGAAGTGCAGCTCGAAAGTAGCGAGGATCACCGCTGGGGGGAGAGACAACAGACAGCGCTATCGGAAAGGCCTCACTGGTCCCCCACCCCCTGGTCAATTAGTACCCGATCACCACCGGCATCAAACAGCAGGCGTCATGGAGATCTCGAAATTAAAGTGCTTACTATGAATCTTAGTGTTGGATTCCAGTGTAAATTTCAGAACGATATTGTGCTACTGTCGCCATTTGCCCGTCAAGCATACTTGTGACCCCACCAGTTAACTACTCGTACCACATTGACCATAAACAAAATAAAGAGTCGTGTCTCTACTCAGTAGAAAAATTAAGCGTAGTGGTAGGCAAACAGGGTTTATTCCAAACAGTTACAACCAAATTCGCCACCCGCTACATTGTCCTGTCGGCGACATTCTCTGTTCATGCTCTTTACCTACAGTACTCGTAGGTTCGCAATTATTTTCCACAACCCTCTAGAATATCCAAACCAGTAGAAACATTAACTCCCCCTCTCTCCCAATAACATTCCCAGTAACTTGTTACATCACTGAATTAGTCGATTTCCCCATCTAATTAAACCCTAACCCACTCGCCGGTCAACCGCAAACAGAAAGTTCAAGAAGATTCCCGAAACCCCTAGCCCCGAATAGAGTCTTCTACCGTAAAAACTTGAATAAACGAAGCATGTGCTAGGACGTTGGACTTGCCTCTCCTAGTAAGGTCTGTGTTTTTTTTTTGTCTCGGGGAACGTTTTTTGGTGTGTTTTCCCCCTCTTTTCCAGAGGAGGAAATTTCGGACTACATAGCACATGGTCCGATTATTTCGAGTTTCACGGTAGCAACATCAATAGTCACCCGAGATCCCGCCCACTGAATCAGGTGAGGATGACGACAGCCAGACGAACAAACACGCGGAGTTCGACAGCTCTCGAAATTTCGAGACTATTGACGGAATTGCGTGTTCCCTTAGTTCTCCCAAAGGCCCGGATTGAAGATATAAACCCCTCGATGTCCTCAGCTCTCCATACCAGAAATTTAAACTTCGAACAATCAAACAATCAGCGAAAACTCCAAAGCCCTCTTCACCACTTTCCAAACCACTTTAAATCTCATTAATAACAAAATGTCGCTTCTAAGACAATACTCTGACGTCTTCGGTCTCCTCGACGAGACCGCTCGCGGAACCCACCACACCAACCGCCGTGGAGCTTTCTCCCCGAACTTCGACGTTCACGAGACCGAGCAAGCTTACATCCTCGAAGGCGAGTTTCCAGGACTCCATGACAAGTCGAGCCTAAACATCGAATTCACCGACCCTCAGACACTCCTCGTCCGCGGAAAGACCGAGCGCGTGCACCACGAGTCCTCGGACGGCACCGAGTCCACCGTCACCAAGAAAGACCCAAAGGAGGGCAAGAGTGATACGGAGGACAAGAAGGAGAAAGATTCTAAGCCCCGCTATTGGGTTTCGGAACGCACGGTCGGCGAGTTCCAGCGTAGCTTCTCGTTCCCGAGTTATGTGGACGTGGACGCTGTGAAGGCTAGCCTTGCACACGGTATTTTGAAGATTGTGGTGCCAAAGAAGCAAAGCCAGATCGCGAAGAAGATTGAGATTTCATAAAGTGCATCGGGATGGTGGAAATTTGTGATTTGGGATGGAGCTTGGGATGGCGGTGGATTAATTGTCTTGCTTTTCTCTTTTTTCTCTTTTGCTTCCCCACTTCCTTCCCTCCTTACCCCCTCCCCGCTGATGATTCTCACAATTTTTATGGTTCATTACCCTTGATAGTCGCTCCTTGGCTTACTGCGGGGTTTGGCGGAACACCCGAATAATGAAGGATACACTTGGCAAGTCACTCATTATTAAGTCTGTCTGTTTGTCTGCCTGCCTTTCCCCTGTTTTTAGCTCTTGTCTGCCTTCTTGTCACGAAATTCTTGACATTACACAAAATCCTTATCTGCATTCATGCATGCATTGTTATTCTTAAAAGTCTTTCACATCCTGTCACTCTTTCCAATCTTGTACTTGGTCTCTCTATTCTTAATTAAAGCTTACGCATCCGTCAATCGTTAAGACACTATGCACCGCGCTTAATATAACAAACAGAACCGAGCAAATCTCTGTGAAGTTAGCATTGTGCTACCATACAATAGTCCAGAATTAGCAATGAGTCCACAGGAGAATCATCATGGCCTTATGTCGTAGATTCGTATCTGTATTAAATAGCAGTTGATAGCACATAACGTGCCCTTCCGGTGGAGTTCATGTCTCTAGCTACACTACCGTAGGCACCACGCGGGCTATATCCCGCCTGGAACACGGTTACTCCCCTTATCAGATACCTGCCGGGGAGTTGTTATCCCACTGCTAAATTTTCCTGCAGGCATGGTTGAATGCACTCTTCCCATCACGAACCACCAGAGCATACAGTAGTAAATCTCACGATTTTCCCAACGAACCAAGGCACAACCATCACCCCTCCCTCACCAACGCATTCCTTTCCTTCCATGACACAAATATGCACACTCACTCACTCACTCACTCACTCACTCACTCCCGCATCCCACTTCACTCAACTAACAACATGCACTCCCAACAACACCACAGCACAAAACAAAACAAAAAAAGCCTAAAAATCACACAACACCGACACCTACGTACCGTATGACCTCACCTTCACGGACATAGAATCCAACATATCAGTGCGCGGAAAAAGAGTTGTCGTCACCACCATAACTTTAACAAAAAAAAAGATGCCCTCATAATTTATTTAACTTTTGAACTTTTTTAAACCAAAAAATGTATTACGCACAGGACGCCATTAACTTAGTCAGTCACGGGGAAATATTTTTATAATAATACCCGGTGTTATTTTTGGGGTGTTGTGTGCATAAGATGTTCCTTTTGTAACTTAGTCAACATATGAAAGGGAGGAGACGAATTATATTATAGATAGACTAAGCTTATCGTCATGGAGAATCACCCAGAGTTAACGAACGATGAAATCCAATTGTGGTACGGTAAAATGGCGATTGAAAAACTATTATAGATAGATGGTTGATCATCCATACATATATTCCCTCGGGGGGCCCCGG
>Ga0307507_10011120_pt1 | contig 11423 bp, 11 predicted proteins | sample 7_EM_MG_FD_207223 | JGI IMG/M metagenome (GOLD analysis project Ga0307507, IMG submission 207223) | Populus trichocarpa ectomycorrhiza microbial communities from riparian zone in the Pacific Northwest, United States - 7_EM | ecosystem: Host-associated > Plants > Roots > Unclassified | place...
ACAAAAACCCCAACCCTTGATGAGGGTAAGGGTTTTATGGAGGGTAATTAGAGGGTAATCAAGCTTAGTAATCATGTTGTCCCAATCAAATGTTGGCAAATGCCGATGCTCAATTTGGCCATCATCATCAATGAGACCCTCTTCCACCATAATCACAACACCCGCCTTGCACCACCCATCACCACCTCACCAATGTCTGCTGCCACCACATGCAATCATTATTGATGACCCACCACCATCATAGCATGCCGTACCATGACAAGAATGACCTGACAACACCACATCAGTCAGCGCCTGAATGAGTGCCCACCAGGTCCATGCAACATGACAATGACAATGCAGCATCATCTGACAGTGATGATGCATATCACTGTCCACAGTTGTCTCAGCCCAGGTGAGTCAGCATGGCCTCGTCCCCCCATCCCTTTCTGTGACGCAGAACCCAGGTGCCACATAACAGCACCGACTGCTCATCCCACTTTTTCCTTTGACATTGAATCCAGGTGCCACATGACTGTTAGCAACATGGCAACCAAACAATGAACAATGACCCATTCGTCATTCATCATTGTCATCCATCTTATGACCCACTGGTGAGCACCCCCATCCCAACCCACCTCTCTAACATGTCTCCCACAGATTACATGACACAATGACGACGCCACACCACAATGACGACAATGGACGGTCAAACGACTGACACAACAACATCCTATGACATGACAAAAGGAGGGGGGCATCACCTTGACTTATATAGCACAAAATGACCTTTTTGCAGATGCTCTACAGGCATAACCGCTCAGTATTTTCTACTAATTTTTGATATGCTCATTCAGGCTAGCCAGAAGCATCTTTTGGCTCCCTTTCCAGCTAGTGCATATTTTTTTTCCATGAGCTGAAAATGGCCATCAGAACAAAAACATCCATAAGGCCCCAACTTTCACTCAAATTAGCTCATACCAAGGGAAGTGTAGCACAACTACATAACATAAAAGAATACACAACTATATTTAGACTACAATAAATTCTCAGAAAAGTGGAAGAAAATGACTCATGGTCCATTCTGTCTGCTCTCCACTGTACAAGCCATACTGGAGAACATACCTTGTAAAAACTATCATCTTCACACCCTTTGCATGACTACCATTTCATACAATTACAGCTTTTTCTAGTAAGGATCTTGGTTTTTCTGATTAAATGCTGGATGCTCACATAAGCTTTGAAAACAATTATTTCAAACAAGATGGATGGAAATAACAGCATATTTTGTACCTCGGCACAATGTTGACCACCAGTGACCTTTTTTTACTGGAGGCTTAGGCAACATTGGTTGCATGGCTGACTTGAATCTAATTTCTTCATGAATAGGAATAATCCCAGAGACCTCTTTTGTTGAACTATACATTGAACCATTCATCCATCCTCTGATTTCAAATGAATGTGGAACTTTATCTCACATTCTTTCTGCTAATATTTGGATCTAATCAATCATCCAAATGTCAAAATGACCCAATTTAAACTAGTGATGCCACGTTTTTTTATCAGCTTTTTTTTGTTTTGTTTATACAGAGCACAATTTTCACTCAAATTGTACGTTCTTGGAATCTCCAGGTAGATGAGAAGTAGATCTAAATTTTAAAAAAGAGATTGCAAATAAATATCAGCATTTGATTGAGATATCTTACCAGCTATGAAAAAAAGTCGGCTCATTTGAGTCATGACTCAGCCACTGGCTAAACGTAAATAACTCAATGAAAGCTTAATACTTTTTTACATTCTTTTTTTCGGAATTCAGATATACTTCCTATCTATCTGGAGATTTTAAGAACGTAAAATTTGAATAATAATTGCACTCTCTATAAGCAAAACAAAAAAGAACCAGCTAAAAAATGCAGCAACACTAATTTAAACAGTAAAATGCATAGAAAATTTGTAATAACCCAAATTTATATAATAATCTCAATGTATTTTTGATTTTACATGATGTTAAAATGTGGTGGATGGCTGCAGAGAGGGCAGAAGGTGCAAGGAGCAAGGCTTTCAAAGGGGAGATTACACAGCCACCAGCTATTATGTAATAGCAGCTACAAACACCAGCAGTCTGCTGGAGAAGTAAAATGAGAAGTAAGGGTAACATTTAAAGATATGAAAAAGTATTTAAGGCTCTCATTAATGTATATTTAAAACCAATTTGAATTTGGAAGATAATATTTGAAAAAAAAAACTGGATAATTAAATTCAAATAAAGCACACATACCAAAAATGGGATTAGAAACACATACCAGAGGATTTAGAGGGCCTGGCACATACAGAGATTAGAATTCAAATAACCATTCTCAGAAAAGCTTTGCAAATTTTATAATATATATGTAGATGTATTAGTAATTTACACCCACATATAAAGATTAGAATTAAAATGTACAGAGGGATTGGGATGAAACATGTGTACCAAAACTGAGATTAAAGATGTGAACCAGGGGTGATACAAACTCTTTTCTTTACAATATGGACAGACAGTTGGATACTCACAGACACTTACATACTCCTAAGATGTAGTCTAGACCATACTGGACAGACTCTAGATACACATCCCAAGCCTCATTCCTCTTTAGATAATCCATAGTCCATAGTGCACAGGCCGCAGTGCACAGTCCGTAGTTCACAGCCCATAGTCCGTAGTCCACAGTCCACAGTCCACAGAAAAATACTTAGTATATAAGTACTACATTTTCACTTGTATTTGGTAGCTTGAACCTAGGCAATACAAGCTTAGTTCAATCCTCAGAACCACCAGAACACTAAGATCACCTTTGAACTCTAGAGTCTTTCGACTTAGAGTCTCATTGAAACTCGAACAAATAAGTCTTCAACATCAAAGACTTATAGAAGGGTGTCATCATCTAAATGACCCTATAACCGAATCTCTAGGCAGTCACAAGACGTAGAGCATTGCTGGAACCTGTACTGTCATTATTAAGGGCATAACAAAGTGACAGCGAAAGGCTGTGATCCAAGGAAGGAGCCACCTTATAGAATGACAGTGTCTAATAGAGAACTGGTCATAGAACAAACAAACAAACTTGAAACCAGAGAACGAACTTAGGCTTACAATGCCTGTTACAATTAATAACTGTAACAAAAGGTTCAAGCTTATCCCAGAATAGAAGGCGCATCACTTGCCCGAAACAGAAACACCCTGGACCCACTCATAGAAATTATACGTCTTATCAAAGAGTATAACCACAGACTAAAAGAAACGATACTTCTTTTAGAGAACTACAACAACCGGATTAAAGATATCATCAAACTCATAGAAGACAAGTCGTTGTCTTCTACCTAAGAAAGGAAACCATGGCTGCTCAAGGAGAGTTGAGTCATTGGAGATTAAGAGTACCAGAAAGCTCAGATTCAGAGCCCAAATGAACAGAACAATTCCAGACCGCAGAAGAGGAGAGCCCTCCTGCATCGCAACTGCCAACACCATCAAGATTTACTCCTAGTTATCAACACATAACAGGAACAGGACCAAGAACATCCCCTTTTAGCAGACGAGAAACACCAGTACAGACACCAGCAATCACCAGAACTCCAAGTAGGAGTACGCAGCAACTACCAACATCTGTATTTGTACCAATAGACCTATCTGAGATAGGCCTATTACTGACTGACGAAACACAACAGACAGTAGATGAATTTAACATGCTCATAATGAACATGTTTAACCCAGTATCTCCAACAGAACCCAAGAAACCAACATTACCAGAACAAGTAACTACCGATGAAATGGTCGAAACACCCAGTACAACAACACAGAACAGGAAAGGTGAGAAGTGCCAACCTCCCAAAGATTTTGATGGCAAGGAAACCAACTACAAGACATGGTTCAGAATTTTAGAGGTGTACCTCAGGGCCTATGACAATCTATTCCCCGATGATCAAAGAAAGATCAACTGTGCGCTCATCTACATGTCCTCAGGCAGAGCAGCAGAATGGGTGGAATATTTTACAGACAAACACACCAAGATAGTACAAGGAAACAGAGTATTTGACCCAGCAATGACCTGGGCAGAATTGATTAAACTCTTAGATCAAAATTTCGATCTAAGAAGAACCAAAGACAAGGCCAGAGCAGATCTCTCAGTACTAAAGATGAAACAAGGAGAACTTGAACAGTATATCCTTGACTTCAATTCACTTGCAGGACAAGGAGGATACATTTTGGTAGGACAAGAAAACCTGTGTCTCCCAGGAATGTTCCTGGACAGTCTCAACCCAAGACTAAGAGACAAAATTGAGGACCAGAAAGATGCACCCAAAACATTAAAAGACATCATAGAAGAAGTCAGGAGATTCGAGAAATCTCATTACAGAAAGACAATGACAAGAGCAAAAGTAATGAACTGGCAACCCAACCGACCATCCCTTTGCCCAGCATTTACTCCATGAACTCAAGACCCAAATGCAATGGACATCGATAGGATGTCCATTGATGAATGAAACGAATATATAAAGAAAGGATTATGTTTCTGATGCAGGCAAACAGGACACATGTCTCACGATCACATAACCAATCCCACCCTAAACACTGGGAAAGGAAACACCCCCAACTCTAAAAAACCCACCACTCCCTATAAGGCAATCATGCCTTCGACAAATAAAGGAAGCGGTGCTGCCCAGAAAGTTTGTGCCATTATGGCAGAACTCAATAACGAAGACTTAGAAGAAGCAAAGACTGCTTTCTTAGAAAGTTTAGATGAGGATACAGTTGAAGAGGAACCTGAGGATTTTTAGTATGAAGGCTAGCAATGACGACAAGACCTTCATGAGGACTTTCCATTAGAGCTCTTAGGATTCGAAGTGTACCAGACAAAGACTCAAAACCAATGACTGTCAACACCAGAATTATAGATGGAAAGAAAATCGTCGAGACCAAAGCGCTAATAGATTGTGGCGCCCAAGTATCATTTATAGATGAATGATTCGCAAAGGAGCACCAACTCCCACTCTTGAGACTAAAGAAGGAAATACCAGTCTCAAAAGTCAACGAAACCCCAAATAGGAATGGGCCTATCAAATACCTCACCCAACTCCCAGTAAAAATTGATGGAAATATCATTTCCACTGAATTCTTTATCAGCCACTTGGGAAAGGAGAACATAATCTTCAGATTACCATGGTTGGAAATGGTAAACCCTATAGTCGATTGGGCAAAGAAAACCCTTAAGATCGACCCCAAACAGATCAGGAAACCAACCAAGTCATTAGCCACTAACTGAGCCATACAAGTTCACAAAGTAAACCTAGAATGAAAGAGGATGAGGTCGAAAGAAGCTTTCACAGAGGAACTGCAGAACCTTCCCACCAGAAAGAAATCAACAGTCTCTATTGAAGAGATACCAGATGAAGAAGCTGTTCACATCGTGGTAAACGAGCTTCCCGATCAGTATGAAGACATGCCGGCACTAGTGCCAGATACTGAAGATGATGAAGAAGAGGAAGAAACAATAGAAGGAGATCTCCTCATTGCATATCTCTGAGAAGAGTCAATGAAACCCAAACCAGAAGAGAAAGAACCCCTTAATCAACCTGTTCAAGTTGATAACGGCAAAATTTTGATCAGAGCTAAGACTTCTATATCCCAGAGTCTAGCACATGAAATGGAAACAAAGGAGAAGAAACCTTTTGAGAAGCTAGTTCCAAAAGAATACCACGAATACCAATCAGTTTTTGAGAAAACTGCATCAGAATGATTTCCCGAGAAATGACCATGGGATCATAGAATTGATCTCAAGCCTGAATTCGTACCAAAGAAATCAAAGATTTACCCAATGAATCAGAAGGGAGAAGAAGAAATGAACAAGTTTATTGATGATAACTTGAAGAAGGGATTCATATGCAAATCCACCTCACCACAAGTGTCACCATTCTTTTTCATAGCAAAAAAAGATAGCCAAGCACTCAGACCCTGTCAGGACTACAGGTACCTGAATGAATCTACGATTAAGAATGCATATCCCCTTCCTTCCATCAACAATCTACTCCAGAAGCTACATGGAGCAGAGATCTTTATGAAGCTTGATATCTGATGGGGATACAACAATGTACGAATCAAAGAGGGTGATGAATGGAAAGGTGCCTTCATCACTAAAAGAGGACTATTCGAACCAACAGTAATGTTCTTTGGAATGACCAATTCACCCGCCACATTCCAATCCATGATGAATGACTACTTTGCCAACATGATAGCTCAGGGATGGGTCCTGATCTACATTGACGATATTCTCATATTCTCCAAAAACCCCAAAGAGCATCATGAAAGAACCATCCAAGTCCTCGAATGACTCAGAAACAAAGATTTATTCCTTAAACCAGAAAAATGCATTTTTAATGCAAAAGAAGTCAAATACCTAGGTTTCATCATGAAACCTAATGAAATATCAATGGACCCAACAAAGCTTGCTGGAATCAAAGATTGGATTTCACCAAAAACAGTTAAAGGTGTCAGATCCTTTCTAGGATTCAGCAACTTTTACCAAAAATTTATTGGTAAATATGCAGAGATTACCAAACCTCTAAACGAACTTACAAAGAAGACAAAAGTTTTCGAATAGTCACAAGAATGTCAGGAGGCCTTCGAAAATTTAAAAGAGAAGTTCCTGGAAGAACCCATTCTTATCATACCAGATCCATCAAAACAGTTCTTCGTCGAATCCAACACATCTAAATGTGCTACAGGAGCCATCCTACAACAACTCAATAGTAATGGAGATCTAAAACCATGTGGTTATATCTCCCACAGCTTCACGGCAACAGAAAGAAACTACAACATATACGATAGAGAATTGCTAGGGATCATAAGAGCCCTGCAAACATGGAGACACTTCCTAGAAGGAAGTGAACACAAGGTCATAATATTGTCAGATCACAAAAACTTGACATATTTCTGAAAGGCACAGAAACTAAACCACCAACAAGCATGATGGGCATTGTATCTCACCAGATTCAATACCAAGTTAATGCACGTACCTGGATCCAAAATGGTCCAATCAGACACACTGTCCAGAAGACCAGATCACATACCAGAAGAAGACACAGATAATGAAGATCTCGTTCTATTACCAGACGAGCTATTCATCAAACTCATAAACATCGAGCTTACAAGAATGATATAATCAGCAGCAACCTCAGATGAATTAGTCAAGAACATGACAAACATCCTTTCTATGAAAGGGGTTCCACTGATCAAATCGAACCTCTCAGACTGGAAAATAGAAGATGGAATGTTATTCTACCAAGACCGATGCTATAACCCTGACAAAAGCTCTGTACGAAAAGCTATTGTACAGGAGATACATGAATCACCGATGACAGGACACCTGGGAAGAGACACCACCTTAGAAATGGTGCAGAGACATTACTGGTGGCCAAGATTATGCCACTTCATATACAAATATGTTGCAGGTTGTGCCACCTGTCAACAAAATAAGATCAACACACATCCTACCCAACCACTGACTCAGCCAATTAAGTCCACGGCGACAAAACCATTCCAGATGATGACACAAGATTTTATATCTGGATTTCCTAAGACAAAGAAGGGCCATGACCGCATTATGGTCATGGTAGACTATGGCCTTATGAAGGGGGTAATTTTCATCCCTTGCAGTAAAGAATTAACTGCACTCAAAGCTGCCGAACTCCATTTCGATCATATGTTCAAATGATTTGGGATACTGGAGATCATCATATCTGACAGAGACCCTCTTTTTGTCTCAAAGACCTATAGAGGATTAATGAAACTATGCAGAATCAATCAATGAGTCAGTACCACATATCACCCAGAAACAGATGGAGAGACAGAGCAAGTCAATAGAGAACTCGAAGTATACCTCTGAATCTTTTGCAAACGAGTTCCAGAAGATTGGGATAAACATCTCCCTATTGCCGAGTTCACATACAATGGACAACCCCATTCAGTCACAAAACAAACCCCATTCTACCTCATGTATGGATGCGAACCCACTGGAGTTCCACCAGCGTTCTCAAAGACAAATGTCCCTACAGTAGAATGAAGATTATCAGAACTCATAAAGATAAGAGATGACGCTCGAGCTGCTCATGAGCTAGCACAGCAAGCTCAAATTAAACGGTCAAAGAAGAACTCTCCTCCATTTAGCAAGGGAGACCGAGTATGGTTAGATGGGCGACACCTTAACAGAGGACACAAATTCCCGAAGATGGACTCCTTACAAGAAGGACCCTTTGAGATTTCAGAAGTCTTGGGACCAGTGACATACAAATTGTGACTTCCAATTCAATGGAACATACACAATGTGTTTCATGGAAGATTCTTACTCCATATTGCGAAACCGATGTTCATGGAAAGAACTTCCCTGAACCTCCACCAGATCTTACCAATGGAGAAGATGAATACGAACTAGAATCGATCAGAGATCACAGAAAATGAGGCAGGGGCTATCAGTATTTGGTAGTATGGAAGGGATACTCAGACAAGACATGGGAATCAGAAAGCAATTTGAAGAATGCCTCCGAGGTTCTTCAAAGCTATAAAAAGAGGGAGAGCTTGCAGTGATTCTTCAGACAATCGTCTAACACTCACAACTAAGCCAACAGCTTTCTTTGAAACCAAACCCCTCTTACCATGTCTTCCACCCTCTTCAACTCCGCCTCTTTCCAATATGCCCTCACCTTCGTCGAATGCCTTCTCCAAAAGGAAGGCAATGTCTTCAACCTCATCGACCTCTGCCATGATGACCCCACCCTCTCCCTCAACCTTCACATGATCCTGGAAGCCATTGAAATGTAGAAACTGCTCAAGGATGACCTGGGGTGTGATAATGATGCCACCCTTAATCTCCATACCATCGTCACCACCTCCATTGCTGCTGCCATTTGCCATGGCATCTTAGATGTCATCAGGGACTCCGAAAAAATCTTCGTCCCTGACTTCATCTGTACCTGCTTTGCAGGCTGAGGCATCATTAACTATTTCAAAAAGTTCAATGCACATATTCACAGTTACGGAACAGGGGGCAAATGCCCTACTTATCAACCATACCCGAAATGCTGCCCCTCTTCTGACTTTTCAACCTCACCCCCCTCCCATCAGCATTGCTCGAAGTGCAAAAAGAAGGGACACTTTCATCACAACTGCATCAACTACTTTTGCCAGGGATGTTACAGCTGGGGCCCAGGTCACACCTTACCCAACTGCCCCACCATGAGAGCCGCTAAGGTGGCAGAGCAGAAGGAGTGGGATGAGTTCCAGAGCAGGAACGATGACTGGGGAAAGTGCGAAGGAGCCCCATGGGTCCCTGTAGACCCCAGGCCAACATGGACGTGGACCGGGGTGTCAGCCATACCCAATGAAGAATGGACGAAGCCACAAGAGGTCATTGACCTCACCTCCCCATCCTCCTCCCAGCCTTCTACCCCACCTCCTTCTCCCCTCTCCTCTCTCCCCTCCCTCATCAGTGAGTTCAGAGACTCATCTTCTGGTTCTGCCCCCTCCCTCCTTTTGGGTTAGGTCGATGTCGGTGACATCGAAGGTTAAGTGGGGGGTAATGATACAAACTCTTTTCTTTACAATATGGACAGACAGTTGGATACTCACAGACATTTACATACTCCTAAGACATAGTCTAGACCATACTGGACAGACTCTAGATATGCATCCCAAGCCTCATTCCTCTTCATATAATCCGTAGTCCATAGTGCACAGGCCACAGTGCACAGTCCGTAGTTTGCAGCCCATAGTCCATAGTGCACAGTACACAGTCTGCAGCAAAGTACTACATTTTCACTTGTATTCGGTAGCTTGAACCTAGGCAATACAAGCTTAGTTCAATCCTCAGAACCGCCGGAACACTAAGATCGCCCTCGAACTCTAGAGTCTCATTGAAACTCGAACAAATAAGTCTTCAATGTCAAAGACTTATAGAAGGGTGTCGTCATCTAAACAACCCTATAACCGAATCTCTAGGCAGTCACAAGATGTAGAGCATTGCAGGAACCTGTACTGTCATTATTAAAGGCATAACAAAGTGACAGCAAAAGGCCATGATCCAAGGAAGGAGCCACCTTATAGAATGACAGTGTCTAATAGAGAACTGGTCATAGAACAAACAAACAAACTTGAAACCAGAGAATGAACTTAGGCTTACAATGCCCATTAGAATTAATAACCATAACAAGGGGTCCAGGAGCTTGCCCCCAGCAAGCTGTGACCCAGGCCAGAGGAACAGCTAAGTGTTAGCAAGCACTGTGGCTTTAAATCTAAGTTGACTGATTAATTTACTCTTTCCAAGAATACAGAACTTAATTGGCACAGTGATTGCAATCTCTGTCCATTTTTTTCCTTTATTTCCAAAATTAATTTGCAGGTTATTCTGGGCATTCCTCATGTGTCATACAACTCATTGTTGGTTACTATTACACTGCAGGCGTTGGCCTATATATTCAGTGAATAAACTTTGAATATACAGAGAATAAATTTAAAATATCTTCAAACTCAAATTCACTGTTTATATTTTGAATATATTTAAAATTTATTCTTCATTTCGTTTCTGTTTTATTCAGTGCTTATATTTAAAATGTATTCAATCCATTTTAAGTGAAGAATACATGCTGAACATATTTGAAATATAGTTGCTGATTAAATGCAGGATATATTGGAATCTAAATTTAAAATTTAGTTGCCGGATATATTCTAAATTTCATCTCAATATAGTCACGAGACAGATCTTGATTACATTTAAAATATGTTCACAGTTTTGATCATCGAATATATTGTGAATAAATTGGAATCACAATGAGGCTGATGGGGTCACGTCACACTCCGTTATCTCCAGCTAGATCTGATCATCAGATTCATTCCTGCTACCGTACATTTTGTCATTTATTTTTATTCTCCTCAATTGAATTTTGTCGTACAGTCACCTCTGTCTTAACCTATACCTGTGTTAACCCATAAGCCATACCTTCATAGACCTTCATGTGTGTGTCCACCGAGTTGGTTCCCTTGCAGGGACAAGGTCTGCCAAAACCCTGATCAGATCTACTGGGGATAACGGAGCGTGATGTGACTTGATCGGCCTCATTGTGATTCTAATTTATTCACAATATATTCGATGATCGAAACTGTGAACATACTTTAAATATCATCAAGATCTATCCCGCAACTATATCAAGATGAAATTTAGAATATATCTGGCAACTAAATTTTAAATTTAGAATCCAATATATCCCGCATTTAATTGGTGACAATATTTCAAATATGTTCAGCATATATTCTTCGCTTAAAATGGATTGAATAAATTTTAAATATAAGCACTGAATAAAGCAGAAACAAATTGAAGAATAAATTTTAAATATATTCAAAATATAAACAGTGAATTTGAGTT
>Ga0307507_10011121_pt1 | contig 11423 bp, 12 predicted proteins | sample 7_EM_MG_FD_207223 | JGI IMG/M metagenome (GOLD analysis project Ga0307507, IMG submission 207223) | Populus trichocarpa ectomycorrhiza microbial communities from riparian zone in the Pacific Northwest, United States - 7_EM | ecosystem: Host-associated > Plants > Roots > Unclassified | place...
TTAAATGCTTAAAAGGACCACCATTAGAACCCAAGCCAGGCCAAGGTAAATGGTATTTTGAAACATAAACTAAGCTGGAGAATGAATACACTGATTGCCAGTAAGCAGATAATTCATGAAGTTTTCAAAACCCCAGACTGCATGCACACAATGTTACTGTGATTTACATGCATGTACTCAGAAAGGTTTTCCTACTATTCAAGCTTTTTGACTTGTAGTATAGAAGCATAATAGCATATCTATGTCCACAAATTCATCAATGCACCAAGCAAATAATAACACATTGAATTAATTCAGCTCTGCCTGTTTCTCAAACAGTTCACCCAAGAGAATTCCAATGAGACAACAGATGCTGTTCAGATAAATCTCAAAAAATCATTCAGACTTTTGACAGAAAAGGATATGACCTGCAGAGGAAAAGGGACATAAATAAGAACGAGAAGATAGGTAGGTAGAGAACGAATACAGAAAAGTAAAATAAATCTAATAGAGCATGCGCAATTGTGCACATTTGATGGATCTCTATTTGTTTACTGGTGCGACTTTTTCCAACCATTAGTAGTAGGTGGATTTGGATTTTTAATAGCTTCCTTGTTCAGTTGGATGATTAGTTACAGTTTCTGGTTATGCTATATGTTCAACTTGCTGTAGTTTGTGAAAAAAGATATAAGATGATTTTTCTCCGACTACGATGTGAGTAAAGAAATGAAAGGAAAGCAGAACATAAGAGAACATGTTGCCTTTAACAGTTTGTAGTGACTCTAGTTGCTTTTGGTTGAGAACTGAGAATGTGTGGAATTAAGAATTTAACCTGCAGGGAGGAATTTTGTTATATCTATCTACTATGAACTCAATTCTTCTTTGGAAAGTGAACAAGTGAACTTTGTAGAAGCTCCCAGTCTTCCGTTTTTCAGTTCTTAGTTTTCATTGCATGTGAATGATAAAGTTTTAATTTTGTAAGGGAAAAGAATAATTCTTCATTTATATCTGTCTTGATTTTAAATAAAACCACATCAAAATTGTTATCTGGACTCAAGAAAAATGAAAAATCACTATCACAGATTCTCGGTGATACATTGTAAGCAACATAAATTAATCCCAAAAGAAAACCGGATTGCAATCTTAGTCTTGATAAAAAAGCAAGCCACTTGTACAGATATGTGATACATAATAAATCCTACAATGAAATGCAATCAGCACATCACCCTAAAGAATCGAGTATCGATTAACACATGCATAAGAAGAAACAGAATTTTTAAAAAAGTTACCGACTTCATGGTTCAATCACCCTAAATTACAAATATTGGATAACCAAAAATTGCAAGAATTTCCTATCTGCGAAGTTTGGAGAAAGTGCATTATCCCAAAAGATTAGTAAGTGACTCCTCAATCAATTAACCAAAAATTTGCTTTCTTGAGGTTGACTCATAACTACCATTAAACCACAGAGAAAAGGGAAGGAAACAATTAGTTTAGTTATCAACTAAACTCACTCAGGAATGCAGTTTTGGCTCGTTAATGTACAAATATTATACCACAAGATTTTAGCTATTAGAACCTTATGAAATACTATAGCTTGTATTTGTTTGAAGTTATCACTTTATTAAGATTTTCGTTGATCATAGACAACTTATCAGCTAAGTGAAAATAGTAGTCATAATAACACAGAAGCTCTAAGGTGTATATAGAAGTACAAACCAAGAAGAACGGGACGGAGGTTGACCGTAGCATAAGAAAGATTGGTGGAGTAAAAGACTTGTTTTGGGTCTATTTTGTGAGGCCCGAACCCGAACTGATAGTACTCCGTCGTCATCGAAGTCGACATCTAATCAGGGATCATTTAGGATCATTATCATCATAGTAAGAAGAAGAGAAGACAGCTTTTCTTCGTTTACCTTGGTGGTGGAAATGGGCCGGAATCCTTTTGACTTTTTGAGGAATAACAACGATGAGGACGAAGAAGAAGACGGCAGCTGTCAATACTAATGCTATGTGCCTCGTTTACCATTCTTTGACTCTTGAGAGAGGCTTCTGATTCGTTTGAAAAAACCAAGTGGGCCTCTGTCGGATTGGTCGCAAGTTAGCAACACGTTGCGAGTTCGAACAGGGAGTCTCAACCTTCTCATTCACAAGGGCTGATGTGGCCATGTTAGTCCCTCAACTTCTTTTGATGCAAGAGAATGGTCTGTGTAAGAGTTGATTAAAAAGAAATTTAGTCTTGATACATTAAAAACATAGAAATGGGACCCAATTGGAAAGGTTATGTTTTAGGAGTTGTATCGAAACTTATGATGATAGTTGAGGGACTAAAATGAGAAAAGGGGATTGTAGATAGATAAGCCAGATAAGGTTGTCTGATACCGGGTTCTTTTTTGTTCGGCCTACCCACTTTTTTCTCATAGTTTTGCTTCCAAAGCACCACAACTGTTGTACAAGCAGGTGAAGGAGGAGAAAGAAAATGTTAAGCCTAGCAGTGGGGTCATCAGTTGCTGCAATGAACAAGGTTTCCATACATTATACTGTGAATTATGGTAATGGTAGTGGGAAATCCACAGCCACACAGTTTGGCTTTATCAAGGGATCACAGCAACCACCATCTCTCCTTTCCGCTACTACCAATATTTCCTCCTCCTTTAAGACTGCCGTTGCCGCTGTTGATTCCAACGATCTCACTTCCTCTCCCACTCCTCCTGACAAGGTTCTTCAATTGCTTTCTCTTTTTCTCTTCTACCTCTGCTTACTCCACTACTAATTTACATGTTATATTAAGATGTTATTTATTGATAGAATGCCTAGTAATTCCTTTTCTTTTACAATGCCAATTGATCAATACTGTGAAAATTGTCACTTCATCATCATTTTCCTACAAATTACAAACTCCCATGTTGCTTTTTACTCCAATAAATCATGCATGTATAATTGGCAACACAACTAGGAAATTCCCAGTTCCTCCTATAAAGAAAACCCCCATTGTGGATCCTACTTGGAAGGCATCAGGAACCTATACATGCTCAGAGAATGTATTTGCAATTTTATTTTTATTTTTTTGGCATGAAGCAGTCCCAAAACTTTACCTCTTTCTTGTTGCATTACAGCAAGAAGCCAACAAGTACTACTTTGTTGTTGCCAATGCAAAATTCATGCTGGATGAAGAGGAGCACTTCAAGGAGCTCTTGTTTGAGCGCCTTCGTAACTATGGAGAGCGTAATAAGGAGCAGGACTTTTGGCTTGTGATTGAGCCCAAGTTCTTGGACAAATTCCCTAACATCACCAAAAGACTGAAGAGACCCGCTGTTGCTCTAGTCTCAACTAATGGCACATGGATGACGTAAGAACATTCTTCCACCCTTCCTTGTTTGGACTACAAGTTCTGATAATTCTTTGTTTCTGTGTATGCTTCCTAGCTTATACTTAGCATTTGATATATGTATTTTAATTTTTATAACTACCTAGGGAAGAGCCTTCACCAGAGTTATTCTAAAACTTCAAGACATAGATGATAATGTTTAGGCCTTGGAGGATTGAATGCTGTGGTTTATCATTTGTTGGGCGCAAGCCACAATCTTATTCAGTTTTTCAGTATGTCTAACAATATTCCCTATGCTGCCTTCTTGGTTGCAAGACAAACTATGGTGTTATGATGACTTGTTTATTCATAATATGTGTAGCAATTGACAAAAGTATAATTTCACTTGCCTAGTATGCCAACCACGCTCACACATTTTCAAAGTCTGCTCATCAGCCTAGTGAATTGAACAAGACTCATGAATCAAGCTCTTAAAAACAGAGTTGTCTAGGCTTGTACTTAGCTAGAGCATGCCTACCTTGGCTCTGACACTCCTTATCCTGGAAATTATTGGGATTTCCTTTTTTATGACAATTTTGCACTTCTCCTGTTTGTTTGTTTGGTGAGGTGCAAGGGGATGCTTACTAAAGAGCCTTGTTGCCTATCTGTTCATCACATATGCAGTATGTTAAAAATCATCTTCATTCCTCTAGAAAGATAAGTTCTTATGTGTGCTTGTGTGGTGTGTCCTTGGGCTTATCTCTCTTGCTCCTCATGGATGTGGCTTCCCATTTTGTGGTTCGGCAGGTTTATGAAATTAAGGTTGGACCGTGTTCTATCTGATAGCTATGAAGCTGACACTCTAGAAGAAGCATTAGCCTCGAATCCTACCACTATAGAGTTTGAGAAGCCAGAAAACTGGGTGGCACCATATCCAAAGTATGAATATGGATGGTGGGAGGCCTTCTTGCCTGCTGAATCAAGAGAATCAAAAGTATAGAACATTTTGCCTAGTTGGTTTTCTGCCGTCTTACCAAGAAGGATTTTCATTGTATCTTAGATAATAGCACCCTTAGCTGCTGGAATCTGCATGCAGCTTTATGAGTTGGTAAGATGGTCAAACTTGTTAAGAGCCTTGTATGTTTGAAAGATTTTGTAACTTGATATCTATAATTCAGCAAAGAAGTGTCTTTAAAATAGCACTGTGAGCAATCCAATCTGGTACAATAACCTATTCAAATATGAGGCTGTTCTTTTTTGCACTTTGTTTAAACCAGCCATGGCATTACATTTTTCCTTTGTTTTGAAGATGATAAATGGTTTACTTTCTCTGTACCATGTACTCCCAGGAAATCTAAGCTTGCCTCTCACAAATGGTAAACAGAGAAAAACTACTAACCACTGCAATATGCTTATTCTTAATGCTGCTTATGATGCTTCTCGGAACCAAAGATTGGGAGCTTTTGCAGAACATTTTCATTCAAGACAGCAGACTGCTTCTTCACTTCAAACCACAACTTCTCAGCATAAATGTCCACAGCATCTTCATTTTTCTCATACAGCATTGGCGCTGTCATTAGCATTACAAACACTACACGAACCATGTAACACTGTATCAGAACTTAAGCAATGGAAAATAAAATACCAATGAGACGAAGCCCAATCATGCCATGGATTTACTTAGAAAACAAAAGGCATTAGAAGAGATTAAACAGAAGCTCACATAGGTATAACAAAGTCAAAAAACTGAACCAGCTTCCTATAACAGAGAGAACCCACAGAACCGCAATCACCTGCAAATCAAATTGCACATCATGGTTAGAAAAGATGCATTTTAATGTGCTGCAAATTGCAAAGCCTTTGAGTGAATGAAAAGGTACCTTAAGAAACTTCTTCAAATCCTTCCCAGAAGCTACATCCTGGAAGGATGTAAATGCGCGGTTGATGATGCCCCTAAGCAAAAGAAGGAAATTCACAAACAGTTCATCCGGCAGGGTTACCTCGGGGAGTTTTGGGGGCGACCTGCATCATCAAATAGAAACAAGTTTGATAACTACACTCTTCCCTAAAATTACAACAGAAATCCCTTATGCACGATCCTGGCAGTAATTTTCCTATTACCACTAAAATGTCGAGAAAACCAATAAAGACACTACAAGGATGAGGCGCGGTGTTGAGGAAAATATAAGGGGTCGAAATAAGAGGAACTCACACATTGATGTAGGAGGCTAAATTGGACCACAGGAAGACCGTTGTCGATGACAGAATAAGAAAGTGGCAAACCAAAGTAAGCAAGTGATAACCTATGCACTCAAACAGAAACCATGTGACTGTGACACCGGCAAAAATGCGTGTGGAGATCTGCGTGTTTCGCCACAGTATGATATTGGCATCTGAACACAAAGAGATACACACAATCAACTACGAACGAGGAGATGAGGAAACCAAAAATGGATGTAAACACGGTTGATTCTTACGTTTTTCACCGCCAAGAACCAAGTGAAGAGGCTTCTGGCGTCCAAAGGGGTGATTCTTACGGGTCGAATGCAGCATGATGTACTCATCAATCTCAGTTTCAGAAGACGAGTCAAATTTCTCATTGTTATCATGGTCCTCGATCTCTTTGAGCAACTGTGAATCAAACCCATCCATTGGATCTTCCATCACAACGTCCTTTCCTGAGAGTTTAGTTTAGGAATAGGGACGGATGGTCCTGGTTGTCTTAAGTCTCTGCATGTTTTCAACATGAAACTGAAATATTCAACAAGGGAAGACGAAAGGGGCGCTAGATGACCCCCTGAAACTCGCAACTGGGGAATGGCTGCACTATTTTTACCATACCATGCGCTGGCTTGCATTTCCTGAGCTTCTAATTTTAGTATTTCAGCCTACCATTAATTGCTGTGCACGGATATCCTTAATTGGAAGATCATCTAATTTTATAAATATTTATCTTTATTAATAAAACAAGGTGTGGGCTATTTTTATTTTATTTATGCAGCATGATTAATCACAATAATAAGGGGCAACACCGTCCGTTGAAGCAGGATGGAGAGGTATATATTATTCATCATAGATAACAGGCATATACACCAGGTGCCAAGTGCAAAGGAATGGGACACGAGCAATGTGAATAAGTAAAATTGCAGCAACACTCATCATATATATAGCTTCTCTTGAAAGTTGAAGCAGGAGGAAGCCGATTCTCACTGCTTATATAGGTTTGCTGATCACAACGTCTTTATCAAGAGATCAACTCCACGTTCTGGCTCTATGACCAACCTAAGAGCGGGCGAGTGAATGTATTTGGGTGAGAGGGAGAGAGAGAATTGTGACAGAATGAGAGCTATCAGTATCTTGAGTTCAGCAATAGCCAAGTTCTGTCCAAGACACATCCGAGGCCCAACACCAAATGGCATGTATAGGTGTGGGAGCTTGCAAGCACCTGTTATGCCTTTTGCAAATCTATCTGGGTTGAACCTGTATGCATCCGGTCCCCACACTTCAGGATCAGTATGCAGTGTCAGCACCATTGTCCACACATTCACACCCTTGGGAACGGTAATGCCCCCAAATTTCATCTCCTTAAAGGCCTCCCTTGACACCACCGCCACTGGTGGATAAAGTCGCAACGATTCATGAATCACCATATTTAGCTGCATAGCAAAAGATTTTCTTATATTTTTCAAGTGTTCCTTGAAGCTTATATGCTTGGACTTTGAATTATATATTTGGAATGTAATTTTTAAATGACCTCAAATAGCTAATAAATCTTGTAATGAAACACTAGTGATTGTGATACCTGTTTCATCTTGCGAAGCATATCTGCGTCTGGAAGACAACCTGATCCACAGACTTCAAGAACTTCTGCACGGACACGATCCTGCCATTCTTGATTTGCAGCCAACAGCATGAGGCACCATGTGGCAGAAACTGCTGTAGTCTCATACCCTGCCAAGTATATATTCTTGCAGTTATCAACAATGAACCGGTCCATTGCATCCTGTCCCAGGTTGCTAGTTTTGGCACTCTCAAGGACCATTTGCAAGAGATCCTTCTCATGTGCAGTTTCCTTTCTCTCTTTGACTATTTCGAGTATCAAATTGCGGACGTCTTTCTCTAACGCCCATGCTTCTCTATTGTTCTTGGTGGGAATATATCTGTAACAACCGATCACCAATCCATTGCTAATTTTGTTTAGAAAAAGATATCAAAGCGAAGTCATATAGGTCTTTAAATCTCAAGAAACGGCTAATTTACCTCATGCCAGGAATTCCAGTGGATAGACTTTTCTTGGACATAGCCTCCTGAAGAGCTCTTAGTCTCGAGAAAATTTCTGCTCCTTCGGAATAATTGCTCCCAAAACAGGCTCTTGAGATGACATCTCCGGAGAAGCTTCTCATACCCTCGTCAATTTTGATCTCTGCTACTCCACCCTCTTTATCAATTCTACTCTTCCATGAGTTTAGCAGCACAGTGGTGGATTCAATTATCAAGCTCATCATTCCCTGTAGGCCAAGATTTGATCTATCACTCCATCTTTGCAAGAGGTATCTAATAAAACGAGATTTCTTGCGAGTAAACAAGATATATGGGGCAAACGATTTTACCTTAACCTTGTCACCGTATAATTCAGGGGCGATGATTTTCCTCTGATGGGCCCAAACTTTCCCATTTGAAGTCAGAATGCCCTGACCAAGCAAAGAACCGAGTTCTTTCTGCTGATATGAAGGCTTCCCAAATTCTAATGATGTGCATGTACTAATTTCTCTCACCACATCAGCCCGGCTCACGTATAATATTTGTGTGTTGCCCAACGAAAATACAAATACTGGACCTGTACTTACAGATTACATAACATTAATTAGAATTAGGAGGACGGACTGTACAAATGAAGAGTTGATAGACATGGGTGGGGAGTATGAACGTATAAATATGTGCTTAAGTATATGGTGTTGAAAAGTGTTATTTGGCTATAGTACCATATTGCTTCCTCCATTGCTCAAAAAATGGAAAGAGGGTAGCAGCACAGTTGTGGAAAACCGGTGGTTCATTTGTAGAAGCCTTTACTGTTGTGGATTGAGACTTCCTGATCTCGCTTATGTTTCCAAGCAGCAGGGATGGACTTGGTCCCCTAATGCCTTGCTTCCTTAGTACAGAACGAAGCCTTTCTGGTTTTAGCACCAGCCCAGAATACAAAAGCTCTAGCAATCCAAGAAAGGTTATCACTACTGCAAGTGAAATGAGGAACACAAGTTCCATATCAACAGAGGTTTACCTTTCTAAGGATTTAATCTAGTGTCTTAGCACTCTTTCTCACGTACGTTTGCTAACACAAGCAAAAAGATCACTACTAGCTAGAGGGCTTATGGATCTTAGCGATTACCTCCAAGCCACCTTATATAGAGTTCACAGTATAGGGAAATTTCGTCGTACAGAGAAACAGAACATGTCAGATATACATGCAACAGAAACAGCATATCATGACGGTCAATTCATCCAGGAATAAGAGTGATATCATGAGTCATGGCTAGGGTCAAGGTGTTCTCGAGTAAATCACTTCTTCAATGTAAAATGGAGGTCATTAATAGAACAAATTCTAGAAAGTTTTCAGTGATAATTTACAATATATATATATATATGTATATATATATATATATATATATATATATAAAGAAGGTAAAGGTCAAGCACGAGGAGACTTTACTGGTACTAAAGAGACGGACGAGTTTATACCTGTATGGTAAACTGTTAGCACACATACAAATCTTAATTTTGGGAAACAAAAATAGAGCTTCTATAATGGAATAGAGAAATGGGAAAACTTTTTTTTTTTCTATTTTTATTGGAGTTGCTTGTTGTCTTCTCTTTTTGTTTTTAGAAAAGTTGCATGAAGTCTTCGTCCACCTCTCAAATCATTTTCTTCACGGGATGGCCGCGCTACTGTTTAAACAACAAGGAATTAGCTAGAACAGCAAAGACACGCTGGTAGTTAACGGAGGTCAAGAATGGCCAGGGCTCATTTTCTCATCAATGTTTGGCATCCGTGGACTGTCCTGCCATTATCATGCAAAAAGAACAAAAATTATGAGAATGATTCGTCGTTCGCATCTTATTCCTCCAATGTATAGTTGCATGATGACCTCACCAAACCAAACCACCCCGGTTTATTGTTACTTCACCCTTCCAAGAAAGCACCGCAAGTGGAGAAAAAACTATCCAAGTCCTGGTACATGAATTTAGAAAATTTCCCCTTTTTCTACTATTACTAAAAGTGTGGGATTTGGATGCCTGTAATAGATGTCTAGAGATCCTAATTGAGTTTTACTTAATTAATTCAGTTGAGAGTCACCTCACAGCTAGATGGTTGTTAGGTCAAAGATGGTCTCGTGAATAATATCCATCCAATATTTCTTCAAAAGAAAGAAAGCAGCTGTCACACTGAAATTACGAGTAAGAATCCACGAAGTTCCTACTGCACTTCCTTGAGGTTTAATTTTTATCATGAAACACGAGCAGCAGCAAGCAAGCATATACGCATCTCTGGTCTTCGTTGAGTTTGCTTCCACACTTGTGAAGGCTTTAGATGGTCAGGGTCTTCGTTGAGTTTGCTTTCACACTTTTGACCCTCTCCTTCCTTGCAAGCGATCTCCTGATTAATCTTCCTCGGGGGATTAATTAAATTTCTAGGTAGTCTCCGGGCTATAATAATATTACACCGAGCTGTTTTAATCAGTAACGAGATGCATTCCCCGTGCGGTCACGGGTTTATAAAACAAATATATTTAATAGTATTATAATTATAAACCAGCGCTAGATAAGTAATAGAAACTAAAAGTATGATGGAGCCAATATTTCATGACGGAAAAAAAAAGTTGTGTTGGTAATCAAAACTTAGAGACTGAACAAAATGATTTGTAGTAATCCACAGTGTTTTGAGAGGAAAGATACAATGCTTTCGCCACATGATTTAGCTTTTCTGTTAATAAAAAGCAAAAAAAATTACAAAGCTAAATTCTCTACCAACTTAATATTAAAAAAAAAACCAACAAAGATAATTATGGAAGGAAAAAAACGCATGAGAAAAAACGTTGTAGCAATTGACAATGTTTTGTGAGGAAAACTACGGTGTTTTTCCCAATAAAATAAAATCAATTAAAAAACCATTTAGAGAAATACTGTAGCAATCCATAGTGTTTTGTGAGAAAAACTACAACGCTTTCCCCATATGATTTAGTTTTACTGTGATTATAATTTTTAACCAACTTAATATTAAAAAAAAATAGACAAAGATAATTTTGAAAAAATAATAATAAAATCATATGGGAAACACTGCAATAATTCACAGTGTTTTAAAGAAAAAAAATTATAAAGCTAAATTCTTAATCAGCTCAATATTAAAAAATCAAATTGATAGAGACAATTTTAGAGAAAAAAATGTTAAAAAAACACAAAAAAAATGGGAAAAAAATCATGTTGGAAACACTGTAGCAATTCATAGTGTTTTGTGATGAAAGCTACAGTGCTTCCTCACATGATTTAACCTTATTTGTAATGACTTGTAATTGTAATTTTCAACAATGTTTTATGAGGAAAGCTACAATGCTTTCCTTATATGATTAAGTTTTATTACAAAGTTAAATGCTAACTAACTCAATATTAAAAAAAATAAAATCGACGAAGATAATTTTGGAAAAAATTATTACAAAAAAAAAACACAAAAGAAACTGGAAAAAAACCATGTGAGGAAAAACTGTATCAATCCATAGTGCTTTGTGAGGAAAAACTTGTATTTACTTGTAATTGCAATTCTTAACCAACTTAATATTTAAAAAATAACATTAACAAAGATAATTTTAGGGAAAAACATAACAAAACAGAAAAAAAAAACCATATGAGAAAAAACATTGTAACAATCCACAGTAATTTGCGAGGAAAGTTACAGTGTTTTCCTCACATATTGTAACTGTATTTTTTAACCAACTCATTATTAAAAAATAAAATAAAAAAGATAATTTCAGAGAAAATCATTAAAAAAAAAACAATGCGGAGAAATACTGTAGCAATCAACAATGTTTTAAAGAAAAAAATTACAAAACTAAATTCTCAATCAACTCAATATAAAAAAAATCGACAA
>Ga0307507_10011122_pt1 | contig 11422 bp, 10 predicted proteins | sample 7_EM_MG_FD_207223 | JGI IMG/M metagenome (GOLD analysis project Ga0307507, IMG submission 207223) | Populus trichocarpa ectomycorrhiza microbial communities from riparian zone in the Pacific Northwest, United States - 7_EM | ecosystem: Host-associated > Plants > Roots > Unclassified | place...
GTACGATGCTTATTACGAAGAGCTAGAACAGTACGCGAACTACCAGCAGCGTTATGTCTCCTCTGGCGGAACCATTCCGCCACCTCCCGGCCCAGGTCCTTTTCCAGGCAGCGTTGAGCTCGATAAGAACGGTGCCGTCGTACATCCATCTCCAAAGCAGCGTTCTAAGAAGTCTGCCGTACCTCCAGTCCTCAACGGGCGAAAGCCTCCACACACACATCCACCTCCGCTTCCTAGAGAGGGCGAGTTTGAAGATGAGGATCCCGAGGAGGAGGAGTACGAGGAAGAGGATGAATATGAAGAAGAGGAGGAGGAGGAAGAGGAAGAAGAGGAAGAGGAGGAAGAGGAAGAGGAGCAGCAACAGCAACAACCTCAAAGGCGAGCAGCCAATGGACGGAAACCGGTGGCTGCGGCAAGGCGTGCACCACCCACTCAACAGAAACCTACCCCACCAATCGCTCCGTCTTCCAATGGGACCGTCCCAAGCAAAGCTGGACGCGATGGGCTGTTTAACATAGGTAGCAGCCTTACCGCCACAGGTACGTCTCTTCCGCTTTATCGTGTGATCCGTTGCTCACGTCGTCCTAGGCCCTGGAAACATATTGACTGTGGCTGATGATCTCCTCAAGAATGACGGTCAAAAGTTTCTTGAAATGATGGAACAGCTTGCCGAGCGACGAATGCAAAGGGAGGAAGAGGCAGCAGCCGACGTCGAAGACGACAGCGAGGAGGAGAGCGATCGAGATCCAAATGATGAAAGCGATGATAACGACGAGGATGAGGACGAGGATGGAGTGAGCGATGAGGATGAAGACGACGAAGAGGATGAGGATGAGGAGGTCTGTCTTTGTTTCCACTATTCATCTTTTTCTCCTTCTCCATCGGACTGATACTGTTCGCGGGTTAGGTGATGACGGAAGAGCAGAAGATGGAGGAGGGGAAAAAGATGTTCTCCATCTTTGCAGCACGGATGTTCGAGCAGCGGGTTCTGCAGGCGTACCGTGAAAAGGTCGCCCAAGAACGTCAGCTTCAGCTGCTTCGAGAGCTCGAGGACGAGGACAAGTTGAGCAAGGAGCGCGAGGCGAAGAAGCAAACTCAGAATCAAAAGAAAAAAGACAAGAAAAAGTTGGTGTTTTCTTGTCGTGTGATTATCCTTGCTCACGCATTTGTCAGGCAACAAAAACAGGCCAAGGAGGAAGAACGCGCAGCCAAGGCTGCAGAGAAGGCCGCGGAAGAGGCTGCTCTCAAAGCTCGTCAAGTCGCTCAAGAGGAGGAGAATCGCAAGAAACGAGAAGAGGAACGCGTAAAGCGTGAGGCGTCCCGAAAAGCTGCAGAGGAGGAGAAAGTCCGTAAAGAGGAGGAGAGACGGAAGCGAGCTTTGGAGGAACGCGAGCGTGAACAAGAACGTGAGCGCAAGAAGAAGGAGAAGGAGGAGCGGACCCGTGCTGAGCGCAAGGAGCGCGAAGACAGAGAGAGGAATGCGCGGATTGCAAAGGAGAAGGAGGAGCGGGAGCGGGTGGAAAGACAAAAGAAGGAGGAGAAGGAAAAACGGGCTGCTAAGCAGAAGGAGGAGGAACGCGCAGAGAAGGAGGCCAGGGAGAAGCAGGCTGCTGCGATGCAGAAGGCTGCGGCTGCGTCACCCAACGGCAAAGGCGCTTCGCGTATGAATGCCGCTTCTTCCTCCTCGTCGTCAATCTCTTCCCTATCAACACCTGTGAAGGGCAATGCAGCAGCGTCTGGCTCCGCTCCTCCTCTCCAACGATCCCCAAACACCAGTGGCCACGGTGCGAGCAGTAGTTCAAATGTTCCCTCATCGTCCAAGAAGGCTGCCAACAAGGCTGCCCCCGTTGTTACGTCCTCTGTTAGCACTCCCGCCAATCTTGCTGCTGCTCCTCGCCAACAGCAGCAACATGCGTCTCGCGTTCAGCACCAGAATCAGCCTCAACCTCTTTCCATGGCCCCAACTCCAATCAATACCACCCTCTTACCTCCTCCACCGCAAAGTGCCCCAGGGATGATGTTCGCCCAAAGCAGTCTAGGCGGTATGATCACACCTTTAGCCATGTCACCGCGTCCCAGCAGTTTCGCTCCACCAGTTCCCTACCCCTTCAGTGCTCAAAATATGCAACATCAGCAGCGAGGGTTTAACGGAGGATCGCATCCAACACCGCCGTTTGACCACCCTTATCCTCGTGGTATGCCTCTTGGTGTTCTTCCTCAGCACCAGCCGCCTCCAATACAACCCCCACCGCCGCAGTCAGCACCATCACCTATCGGCCCCCCTCCAAAAGCAAAAACACCCTTACCATTGAGCGTGCCGCCATCAATATCCGCCCCTGGATCCTCTATGCTGCTTGCGCCTGGTCAGGGAAGGAGAGGCTCCGTACCCATCCTTGGAGGGCCTTCTGGAGACGTAGGAGGACCGTCAGGACCGGGACCCATTACGCGACCTATCATTGCACCAATTGCTCGCCCAGGCACAGGAGAAGGAGCTTCCGGTTCTTCTATAATCAACAATGCGCCTGGAACCACCAGTTCAGGTTCCGGCTCTCCCATTCGTCGAAGCCCCAGTCCAAAGGGCATGCTTTTGGGATCGTCAGCATTGGCCGCCGATGATGATGAAGTGGTATCGCCTACTACTGCTCGTAGGGCCACAGCACCGATTGGGATTGGGATTGGACTTGGTTTGGGTGTTGGAGCTGTTGGACAAGGATGGGGACCTGCAAGTCCGAGAACTGCACTCGGCATGGGAGAGCAAATACCACTGAGAGGTGCTGGGGGCGCACCCTGGGGTCCTCCGCCCGGGTTTGGTCGCGGACACATACACCAGCAAGTGGGACAACAGCAAGGGCCCATTGGAAACTTGTGGGGTACACCTCCACCCCTCGGTAACAGCGAATGGCACCCACCTGGGACGTTCTTTCCTCCTCATACTCCTGCTGCATATATGGTTGGCCATAATCCTTCGACGGCAACAGCGACTCAGCATACGAGTGGCAACTGAGGGAAAGCTTCACTCTTCAGGAATTGTCTTTTTTCTTTGAACCGAATTATTCATTCAATACATTTCATAAGAATGTGCTAACCAACGACATCATCATCCTTTTCCATTTTATTGCTCTCGTTCAATCGCCCTGCCACTGCTCATCATCATTGAGTTGGTCTCAATTTCATTTCTTATTCCATGCAACGAAATGGAGCTCTCCTCCCCACATCATAATCTCTTCATTAAACATCATTGGTATCATCAGTTAGCATCGTTAACAATGTCAATAATATAGTACTGCATCGTTGAAAGAAAGTTCTTCGCAAGTAAGCACTTTATGGTATTGGTGGTGGCGATAGCGGCACAATTGCGGATCAAACCTACAAAGCCATACCAAGTTACTACATCCTCTCAACCAGCCCCAATCTGACCCTCCTGTACATAAGTACCGTAATGGGTTCATTCAAGGGATCACCTCTTTGCGTATCGATGTGGCGATTCTGACGCAACCAGTCTGATCATGGCGCAATCATGAACCTCACACGGGATTTGGAAAGACTTATAATCTCTGAACATGGACAGAACAGCCCACTTTCGCACAAATGGATCGGCTGGGGCTCGAGAAAAGCACTTCTCAGGCTACCGAAACTACTTTTCTTCTAGAGCCGCCGACGTCGAAGATACTACCCGAGGATGATTTTTATGACGACGAATTCCAGTACACCCCCGGCGAGGAGAGCCAAGTGATTAGGATCCTGGATAGGCGCCTTTTACCGTGCATTCTCCTGACGACATTCGTCCTTAACATGGATCGTACCAACAACTCAAACGCCATCTCAGATAACCTACCTCAAGATTTAGGTTTTACCATTGATACCGTAAACACCGCTACAGCGATATACTCTGTCCTGTTTTCTGTGTTTTGTTTATCTGGCGCTGTCGTGGCCAAGATTGCTGGACCTTCACGGTGTAAGTGCTCTATTTGTAGTTTTCCGTATTTGGCGATTGTTCATGTCGTCTTAGGGATCCCCATTCTTATGTTCGCGTGGGGACTGGTTACCCTTGCACATGCGTTGATCAAGGATAAATTCGGTTATATAACTGGTGGGTGTTGGTGTTTTGGGACCTTGAATTGAGCCTAACTCTCTGACTGATAGTGCGGTGCTGTGCGTCAGTCTCCATGTCCGTCGCTTGGTCCAACTAACTAAATCTTTTCAGGGATTGCAATCACTGAAGGAGGTGAGAAAATAAAAATGGCGTCCCGGCAGTGTGTTTAACGAGTAGTAGGTGTAATCCCTGCCACACTGGTTTATTTAGGAGGATTTTACAAAGGAACGGAATTGGCCACACGTCTGGCCTATTTTTGGGGTGTACAAAGCGTGGCGAGCGCTTTCAGCGGCCTAATGGCCAGTGGTCTCTTACAGCTTCGTGGTCTGGGGGGTTTGGAAGGGTGGAAATGGATGTTCATCGTTGATGGGATAATCACCATTGCGGTCGCGATATTTACTTGGTATGCTCTTTCAAATTACGTCGTTGGACGTTTTTCATGTTTTATCTCAGGTTCTACCTCCCCCGAGATCTCATACAAACGAGGGCTGGTTTTGGTGGGCGCAAAGCTTGGTTGACTGATAGGCAGGTGAGGATTGCCGTGACGCGAGTAATCCGCGATGACACTTCGAAGCGAGTTTACGAGTGCGTCGTTTCGGAAGTAGGTTTGCTTTCCGTCATCCGGTTAATCTATGATTTTCAGCAAGCGAGTCCAATGGTCGGATATCAAAGATACACTGACTGATGTTGGTATTGTGGGACACCTTCTCATCACATCGATTGGCTTGACTCCTCTCACGCCGCTCCAAACATGTAAGGGCCAATTTCATCAAGTCACTGCAGCGTTTTCCAATGATGCATTTCTTCAGACCTACCAAGCGTCATTAAATCCTTCAACTTCAACGTTTTCGTCGCCAACGCGTTAACCGCACCGCCTTACCTCTTGCATGGCATTATTATGGTCACGTTTGTTCATCACTCTGATAAAACGAGAGAACGAGGGTACCATGGTGCCTTTGGAGGTATGGTCGTCGATGTCATGACTCTCAGTCAGGAGTTGAGTGTTTTTATGTAGCAAGTTGGCAACTTTTGGGGTGGATTCTTCTATGGGTTCTGCCAGAGGGTGCTGGAAGAGGCACCAAATATCTTGCTGCAACACTCCTAGCATCGTGGCCGTATACTCATCCACTCAATGTTGCCTGGATGTCTGAAAATACAGGGTGGGCGCCTTTTTTATTTATTTTTCTTTGTTTTTCATAATTACTTTTTATATATAGGAGTATTGGGAAGAGGACTGTGGCTTCGGGTTTGGTGATCGGTGCTTGTAAGCGAGTTGAGTTTTTTTTCGTTTGGTCGAGACCCTTATATGTATGTAATAGCAAACATATACGGAGTATGGGGATCGCAGGTAAGGCTCACATAAGTCTTCCAATTTTGGGTAATCATTGAGCATTTGACGCCCAGATTTATCGCGCAGACGATGCTCCTGGTGCGATTAAATTCGAGTCTTTCTTTAGCTGCGACTCATACTCTTGCGAGAAGATTTCAAGCGAGGGAACCTAATTAACATCATGTTCGCCGGGACGGCAGTTTTTCTATGGATTGGGCAAAAATACATGTACAGGTATCGCAACGGTGTTAGGGCTAGAAAATTGGGTGGGATGACGGAGGCTGAGCGAAGGGAGGAGGAAGACAAGAAGGAAGGGATGGGAAATAAGAGTGTTACATTCAAGTTTACTACTTAGTACAAGAACAAGATCACGTGTTGTGTTGTTTTAGTGACAGATTCCAACGATGAATTTAATCCTCGTACGCAATGGATTCCAATAATCAACGGGATTCATTCAATTCATCCACTTCTGCTCAGCCCCAGCAATCATCAACCCTAACAGATTGCCCAATTCTAGTCTGGATGCTCGCTTTGAATAGAGAATACACAAAACAGGCGAGCAAAACAAACTCTCCTTTTTCCTTTCTACCCTAATGCAGTACCAGGAATATGATGCGTGCCATCAAGTCGTCCTCGAGTGCCTTCCCCACTTATCAATATCCTACGATCCTAACAATCCAGACAGCTTTCGTATGGTATTTTCATCCATCAGCCATCCTTTAACCTCAATTCTTCGCAGGCAAACTCATGCTCGGAATGCTTCCCCTCCTCATGATGCGACATCGACGCATACCTCGCGCCAAGTGGACCGACAAGGTTTCTGGTGCTGGGAAACATTGGATTGAACAGGTTCGAACTACGCTTCATATCTTATGTGGCCCCCTCCGTTAATTCGGCACATGAAGACGCCCGATGACATGTCTCCGGAAAAATTTATACATTCCATGATCGGATACCACCTCACCGTCGATAACTCGCTTTGTGGCATGGCGATGACTCAAGGCACCAAGCGGAGAGTCGTCAACATAGGTCTGGGCATCAAGCAATTCGCAGTGCATCCGAAAGGAGCTTCAGTTGACGCTTATGTTCAATCACTTCAGCACAAAGTTCGTACATGTCTTTACCGTTCCCGCCATCCAGTTTCTAACATTTATTTATTAAAAAGCTCACAGCCCTAGAATTGTCCCATATTTCGGGACAAGAGGATGCGACAAAACTCCGCCGTCTTTGTATCACCCTGGCCATGAAGGACGCCTACATCAAAGCTATTGGTCAGCCTGTAGGATTTGACTATTCTCGTCTAGAATTCGATGTTGGGAATAAGCGAGCTTTCGGCGACGGTCATATTCTTGGAGGCTGGGAGTTCCGAGTCTTCACCGCAAACCTCGGAGTTGCGCGGGGAACGAAGCTGGTCCAAGAACAGTACGAGTGCGTCTGTGCATTCTTTCGAGGAAGTCCAGAGTCTACCTTTATCTGGCATGATACTCCCAAACAACTAGAGTCTTGGGTACAATTCATCAACATTGACCAGATGGTGAAAGTACTTCCAAAATTGTCTGCATAACTTAACATGGCTTTCTGACCTCATTTTCCTCTCTTACGCTTTGCTATCTCTTGTGCTTAATGCCTCTAGCCATAGTCTCGCTTCTTATTCTCGACTAATTGTACCAAGATTGTATGTAACGTCCACTTTGTAGACTGTCCAATCCCTATACCCATCTTCCACAACAATAAATGACCAAAAGACGCAACATGACTTGAAGGCCCCTAAAATGTGATATCAACTGCTCCTGCGCAACTGCAAGCAGCGGCATTACAACTTCGGTCGAGCCTGTCGTTGACCACGTAACAGCATAGGCTTGATAGATTCCTGCATGACACGATCATTCAAATCCCATAATACGAAACCAACGAGAATATACCTCATAAGCAGTCGGTACCTCTGTCTGATTCAAAGGCTCGGATTGAACACGTTTCCAGAGTGCCTCATACACCTTCCCATCATAAACGCCGAGTGCGCTGTCCAAAGATGTGTAAAATCAAGAGATCATGGAAGAAGGTAACGTAAAATGGCACCTGTCAAGCTCCCAGTCAGTGAAACCAAAGGCGTCACTTAGACCGATAGCTTCCGGTAGCAGCTCCGTGCAGAGTTTCTGAATAGTCATTCGCAACGAGCGTGTTGGGTCTCGAGAGCCACCGCTGCTGTTGGGGATGTTGAAGGAGAGAAGATCTACAAGCCCAGCCTCGACTGTTGTGACAAGGTACTGCACATGGTCAACATTGAAAAAATGGTAAGGGATAGCGGAGACGAAACTTACGAGAAGATACACTTTTCCCACCATGATCTGTTCCCTCTCTTTCATCCCTGTAGACCCAAGGGTATCGATAATTTCCCCAATTTGCGCAGCAATAAAAGCTTCTGTGATGGCCTTGGCGACGCGTTGGTTGATGCTAGCGTCAGAATCATCTACGGTACGTGCATGCTCTTCCACGATTAGTGCTGCACGCCACTCAAGGAGCAGGATAGACGTGGTGGGATACCTGAAATCATGTTCAGTAAATGATGGAAGTGACCTAGTGGGTGGAATTAAAAGACGAAGGTAGCACGATGAGGGCAAAAGAGATTCCAGGGTTGACTCTTTGCTTTCGGAAAACAACGATCTGTAAGATTTCAGTGCGGCGCGCACAACTTGTTGGTCTAGCACAAAGTTATCCCCTTCGTAACTGTAAGAGGCTCAGCATATAATAGGAATGGTAGTTGAGCAGGCTGCTGACGTTACGCTTGGAAGGTAATCGGCATAGAGCCTGCCTAAGCCAGCAAACGCGCTATACCCATGTCCACCCATAGAACGACGTGCTACTTCGAGGTCTTGAACTCCAGTGTTTGATACAACAACTTTCAGTCCACTCGTAATCGCATGCATCTCTGCCAGTAATGAAGTGTCCCCCCTGGCTAGGTTGCCTGCAAGGGTATTGAAAGCCTTAGTCTGGGAATAGAGATATGAAACGTTGTCACTCAGTGGCACAGGGGACGTACTAAGGTCTTTCCGAGTCGGATAAACACGTAAGCATGAGAGAGAATTGGGAGGATACGGTAGTACACTGAAGGATATGTTATGATTTGACGTTCAAGTCCGTCCGGTCCTATTTCGCCTTGACGACGAACGGTCGCGTAACGGATTGCCACCGTTGCAGCTGAACAAAGCTAGTTAAACATAAGGTAGATCGATCATCGTAAGCATTGACAGGAATTTACCCTTTGCCATTAACCAGCCGCCACTTGTCACCATGCTGTGGATCCATGTCAGCGTCCGACGTAAATATGAGAAGCAGTGAAGATCTTACTTGGCACGAATGTAGAGCATTCCGCCGTAGCTAAGTTTTGCATGAGGAGGCTTTACATATTCACCGTCTTTGGTCACTTGAGCAAATTTTGAGAGCATATGTTCTTTGGGTATTCGAACATGATCGAAAAGCGCAAAGCCGTTGTCCGTTGGGGAGAAACCAGCAAGCGCCTTCGGACCTAGAACAGGTAATTAGGTGGGTATATTCAAGGACGCGATTTAAAAAAAAACATTACCAATGTCACCAATTTTAATCCCAGGAAGCACCTTGTGGTCATCTTCGTAAAATCAGGAAATAGATATGCCAGGAATCACTGAGGAGAAAAAACTTACGCATTGATCTTAGCTGGACAAAAAAAAGATGTGGCCCAAGGTCTTTCCCACCAGGCAATATCAACTTTGCTTGTACTACACCATGTGTGGCCGTTTTCCCCAAGCCTCCAATCCACCACTTGCTGCTTGTGGTGGTTGGAGAGTGGATTTCGAACTCTTGCGTCTCCGGAATGAATGTAGCTGTTGTTTCTAATCGCGATACATTGGTACCATGTCCGAGTTCAGTTTGCAAATAACATCCCAAAATGCCTTTCGTGGCAATAAGATCAGAATATTTCGCCAAAAGAGGAGGGGATGCTTGAAGCATAAAGACAGGTTGGAAGGCTGCAAATCTCTCAGAAGGTTGATGTAGATTATGTGCAACGAGACCAACAGACCAACGTTATGCAGACTGATAGGAAGTTGCTCATCCAGTGTCGCAATTGCTATGCTCGTCTCATGTTGGGTCCAACTGTGGAGCTCTTGCAGCTGGTACACACGGTTTGTCAGGGCAATGCCTCGGGTATACCTTTCTGTTCTCGACATGAAATCTCTATTGGTAAGGTTATTTGAGATTCAGAGATCAAGTGGCAGCGAGCGAGTAAATCACCTCCTGGCCTTGTCGAATACCGCATCACCTTCCAGAATCTGTGTCACCTTACGCCTTGTTTCCCATTGATCTTCACCGTCTAATTTGGCGATTGTCAGTCAATAACCCCTCAAAGACCCTGTCAACATACTGTGAAGGAAGCTACGAATGGTATTGAGCGCAAGAGTGGTGCTGCGCCTTGCTTTCAGCATGTCCATTCCGGTTTGTTCATTAACGTCGTGAGCGGACATTATGGTGGCCGTATAACCAGAGCAAAACAGGAAGGCGAATTGAAGAGATATCCAGTTAAGTCCAGCCTGTCCAGTTCAGGGGAACATGGACTCCGGGTCGGGGATGAGGAAAACCGACATTGGCCCATGTGACTTGGTCACAACTGCATTATTCTTTAGAAAAAAAAACGCGTAATGATTTTTAAGTAGCATATGACGGCGGCAAGGAAAGTACTACGGAAACCAAAAGGATCGGGAAAACTAGCCGTGGACTAGTACTACATGAACATACGTATATATATACAGCGTCGATAGAAATCAAAAGACGTATGAGTCTTATTGATTGAATCAAGGAACGAGACGGGGAAAAAAATTAAGGCGACAATGAATGAAGAACCCGTGCAAAAAATCGGTAAACGCAAGTAATGAAAGCTTATCACTGGTTCTTGTAGACCTGCTGTAAATCCAAGCAAGTTAAGTCAATCACAGAAACGGCGTCAGTAAAGAAACCCACCTCAATCTCGTCCCTAAATAACTTCGCAATCTTCGCTCTCTGGATCTTCTGCGCAGCCGTCACAAGGCCATTCTCTGGAGTCCACTCTTCAGCAGTCAGAATTACAGCCTGCAATAGCTCCATGGGCTTGAATCCGTTTTTCTTCCCGACAGCATTGCACTCCTTTAGTACGATTTCCTTGACCTTGGGGTCATGACAAAGGGTATCAAGCTGTTGAGAAGAGTTAATCCCTTTGACCTCGAGGAACTGACGGAGGTGAGCTTCATGGGGAATGATGATGGCCATAGGCTGCTTGGCTTCCTGTGTGGCGTGGACGCAGATGTTGCCGACAAGATTACACGATTTGTAGATGGACTCGAGACGTTCCAGGGCAATGTACTGCACAGAAAGGAAGGTCAGCATAGGAAACAAGTCGAGAAGGAGGCCAACGAACCTCTCCACTGGCCAGCTTTATAAGGTTCTTCAGCCTAGTCATTGAAAGGTGAATAATGGGACGAGAGAAAAAAAACAGGTAAAGCAGACCTGTCGATGAGAGAGAGTGTGCCATCCGAATTCCACTGTCCAATATCACCTGTTCTCATCCATCCATCTTTTGTAAAGATCGTTTCGTCGCTGTTCAAATCAGGGCGCTTGTAATAACCTTTGACGACAGAGGGTCCACGAATGCATACTTCACCCTGTGGGGGATTGTTGGTTGAAAGGTATCCAGCATCGGGGACGTCAAGGAATTTGATTTCAATGGAAGGCACGGGGAGGCCGACGGAGCCGTACCGCATCAGCTCAGGAGGGAGGATAGCACACATCCCACATGACTCCGTCATGCCGTAACCTTGAAGAACGGTGACAAGTGCTGTAGTCAAGAATTCTTGAGTTTCACGACTGATAGCGGCACCTCCGCTGAGCGCAATTCTGAGCCTGCCGCCAGTTGCGGCCCTAACGCCCGACAGTACAACACTATCTGCGAGAGCAGCAAGCACCGGGACGTTGTTCTTCTTTGCAGCCATAGCACC
>Ga0307507_10011123_pt1 | contig 11422 bp, 6 predicted proteins | sample 7_EM_MG_FD_207223 | JGI IMG/M metagenome (GOLD analysis project Ga0307507, IMG submission 207223) | Populus trichocarpa ectomycorrhiza microbial communities from riparian zone in the Pacific Northwest, United States - 7_EM | ecosystem: Host-associated > Plants > Roots > Unclassified | place...
TCTACCTATACTACCTACTTAATAATAGAGTAATGCTTGCGAATAGTACCATATAAAAACTAAGACAAGATACCCCTATATAAAATACCTCTATATCTCCCTTTTCTACTTTAATATTAGGTTGTAAGCGTCCGTAGGCTTGTTACGGCAGCAGTGGTTCCCAAGGAGGTCAAAAAGTAAGGTAGTAGAGTGCTATAGGTGACTCGCAGGCGCCTTGTAGGCGCTGTATAGGCGAGTCCTAAAAGGCGGGGAGATGGTTCACGGGGTTTTCTTAAATAGAGTTTTCTCCCTATATGTATATAAGGAGTAGTCCGCGTGGGCCTAGTAAGGATCCATATTGGACGTTAAGCAAAGAATAATAATAATAATATTAGGTTGTAATAAGTAAGTAGTGGAGTATATTGGTTTTAAAATAAAATAGTAAGGAAATATAGAAATTATATAAAAAACACTTCCATATGCAATATACATAGGAATAAGAAATGGATTCCATAGATTAATACCGCATCGTGAAATAGAAAGTAAGAGTGCTAAAATACACTATAAGAAAAATGCGAGTATAGTACTAATAATTAAGCAACCTACAGCTGTTTTATAAAGAAGTACTATAACGGAACCTTGTAGGAAGTACTACGGTGGGTTCGTCAATGGGCTAGGTGTATAGATATTCGAATAAGTTAATAATATAACAGTAACAAGTACAACTGGTGTGGAGTGGTTGCCTAATAGATTAACTCTAATTGTATTCTAAGATTTATTACAAGGAGAGAGACTATCTAAGGTAGGGACTATAGTCCTTTAAATACACAATCCAACTCCTATGAATATACTGAGTACGTCGGTACGTTAGTACGTTGGTATGTCCCTTATGTTCCCACGTTCCTACGTTCCCACGTTCCAAACTGGTCTTGTGACGTTATGTGACTCGGCTACCCCTCGTCCTATAGTTTGACTGGTTCTAGCGACTCCCGCGCTTCTACCACTAGTCTGTTCATGTCTCTTTCCAGTAGTTGTACTACTGCTGATATAGTGTCCGTAATAAGTACAGCTAAAGCGTTATCTAAAGAAATAAGTTGGGTTATAGGATGAGAAGTTAATAAGCTACTTAATAGTAAAGAAATTTGAATAGGAAGTGGATTACAATATATAGCATTTATATAACTTGTACAAAAGTATCTTATTCCAATTGTTATATTCTTTGGACTTTTAGACTTATACTCTGAAGATAAAAACTAAAGGCTAGATTAGTAAAATTACTTATTAGACTTTGTTTTACTAACATATAAAGTAAGAACTCCTTTAGTTATTCTTTCTTTACTAGAAATAACTAGAAAAAAAAGTATTCCTAGTCCTATACCAGCGTATCCCGTAGCCACATACGCTACTTTCTTATATACTTAATTAAAATTCATGTCTAATAGACAAGATCGAGGAACTAGAAGCTGTTTTTGATAGGTACTAGTGGATTTAAGGAGATACTCTCGTCTATAGTCGTCTTATTAGGATTTAGCTAATATTAAGTGTAAGAACGCAGAGTTACTGTAGGCTAGAAATATATTCTACGCACAGGATATAACGTGAAGAAGGAGAGGCAAGGAAAGAGGTGGTTATATTGGGGGTAAAGCTTTGTGGGTGGTCGTATGGAGGCTTCAAAGGCTCAATCTATGTCGTGATAGTGTGGAAGGGTACGGTGTCTCTTAGATAGGAAGTCAGAATGCTGTTAGTCAGTTAGTCAGTCTGTCTGTCTGTTGGTCGGTCGGTTATAATTAGTTAAAAGTAATCAGTAAAGCAGTCTGTAAGAAAGGAAAGAAAAGAATGTATTCCGGTAGGTTTGTTATGTCTGTCAGATAAGGAGGAAAGAAGGAGGAAAGCCAAAGCTTAATAAATACAGGAAAATGCCAAGACACTAAGCATAGGACATTTTACCCCACCACATACCTCCCCCACCAAGAACGTTGTCCCCTAACGTTCTATACTATAGAAGAATAGCCAAATAAAAGAATAGCAAGAGCAGAATAGAAAAAAGGAAAGCACAGAATAGAACGCAGGAAATCTCTTCCTCCTAGTAAGATACCTATCAGACACGCACTGAAATAAATACACCTATTAGCCGTACTAGTTGCCTATGCACCATACCCACTAGCGTTACTGGTCGAAAGCATAAATACACGCACTAGCCGCCCTAATCGCCTGTGTACTACACCTACTAGCGGTACTAGTCAAAAGCGTAATTCTGCAGCCGTCTTTACAGCCTTGCAAAACTATTCCATGATATCCTTCCGTTATCTATAGCTAAGATCCGATCTTCCTACTAGTAACTAGAACAGTAAACCAGAAATAATAACGGCAGCAGTAACAGCAGTAACAGCAGTAACAGTAACGGTAGTAGAAACAGTAATAAAAGCAGACATTTAGCGCAGTAAAACAAAGTAGAACGGTCGGCGGTAGAACAGTCAGTAGAAGAACTCGGTAGCAGTTAGTAAGCAGTAGGACATCCAGTAACAGAACTTTTAATAGCAGAAATCTCGGTAGCGGCAGACGGTCGATGGCAGTTGGTTAGTAGTAGTTGGTTAATAGCAGTCGGTCGAAATAGCAGTGGTAGAATAGTCGGAATAGTGGAACGGAACGGTTGGAGCAGCAGTTAGAATAAAACAGTTGGTTAAGATGGCAGAAACAGAACAGTTAAAACAGTGACAGCAGTAGCAGTAGCCGTAGCAGCAACGACAGTAGAATAGTCGGTCTAAATAGCGGTCGGTAGAAACAGTAGAACGGAACAGGTCGGTCAGAACGGCAGTCAGAATCGAACAGTTGAAGCAGCATTAGGTCCAGAATAGATCGGTTAAAACGGCTGAACGGCTAAATAGATCCAGCAGATCTAGTAGTAAAATAGACCCAGCAGCGGTACAGATCTATAACAGTAGAGACAGAGCAGTTGGTTAAGACAGCAGGGACAAAATAGCCGGACGGAATAGTGGCAGTAGCAGTGGCGGCAGCAGAGCAGTTAACCAAGGTAGCAGAGGCTCTGGCTTGGTTTGATTACTCAGTTGGTCGTTTAATATCAAAACTCTGCATCTGGCTCTGCGTCTAGCTGTGCATCTGGCTGTGCATCAGTAGCTTTGCATTGCATATTCTGCGTCCGTGTCTGCGTGCGTGCCTGTATGCCTGCTTTGACTGCTGGCCGAAGACTGTCTAATTGGTCGGCGACGACGTGCTGCAACTAATCGTTCGGTTGTTCGACTAAGGTAGAAAGTCGGCCCGGCCGAAGACTCTGACTGTCCTGACTTAAATGCGGAGACGGCGTTTAACTAATCGAGATTTGATGAGGCCCTGGCTTGACTTAAGGCATCTTCCGCTGTACGTACGATTAAGACTCTGCATCGTCGTATGCTCAATTAAGGCTTCTAATCCGTCGACGTTCAATCAAGGTTCTGCATCCGTAGTTGATTGAGGCTCTCAGTGTCCACTAGACGTCCAATCTAGAGACCTGTCCTAAGACTTCCTCCTTTATAAGCACTAACGGCAGCTTCCTCTAAACCATTACCACAGGCCTAGTGCCCTTGTAAAACGTCCTTAATAGCTGCTTTCTTTCCTTTTAGAACCGTCTTTGCTCTTGGCTTCTTCGGCGCATCCTTAGGCTGTTGCGACTGCTTCTTTACCCCGGCTGTTGGCAGTACGCTCGCGTATTCTTGATCTTCTTCTAGCTTAAGAGCCTTCTTAGGATTGTCTTCTGCTTTTAGTCTCTTGATTGCTGTCCTACTGGCTCTATGTTTTGCCTAAGTCGTCCTTAATATTATCCGGTGTTAGCTTCTCGGTTGTTGTGACTGCCTCCATCACATGTCCCTTGCCCTTGTGTCCACAATGCAGTCCTTTGTTAAGACGACCTTTTAAGGAAAAGCGCTGGCTCCTATACATCTAAATCCTGTTTTCCTTGTAATCCTTAACAAGATCCTTTACTAGTTTATCCCAATACGGCTTGGTCCTGTCTTCGGTCGTATAAGGATGGTTTAGGCTTATTATAGTTAACTGCGTCCTATATACGATCTCTTGCAGAGCATCTTTGTCACTACCTCTTTGTATACTGCTTTGCCGTTTCCGCGGTACTTGATCACTGATATTGTGTTATTACTTTTATACAGATCCCTTCCTTGCCGCAGTGTCCGTTCTTGTCGTGCAGCTAGCGCAGTACTGAACTCGGATGACAGTGATAGTTATGCTGCAATCAGTCGTTGTTTAAATAAGGAATAAGGTCGGCCTGGTTAAAGGCTCTAATCTGACGACATTCGATTGACTTGATTTAGTGACGGTGACGTGCTGATATTGAGGCTCTGGCTTGATTCGGTTCTTTGACTAACTATAGCTTCCGCGCAGTCGTTTGATCAAGGCTCTGCGTATAGCTCTGTATCTGGCTCTATATTGTATAATCGGCTCTGTATTTGTGTAATTAACTAAGGCTCCTGGTGCCGTTCTTATCCTATAGCTGGCGCATTATCGAATTCCAGGGGCGGTGTAGAGTTCTACTGGCTCTATTACTGAATGGACTAATCAGGATTTTCCGTCCCCGGGATGGAAAATCGCTATTGGCTCGTTGACAGGCGGTGAGCTAAACTGATATCTTTGCAGCAGGTCGTCGCGACTGACGCGTCTCGTTGCGATCAAGAAAGTAAACAAGAAAGGAGCTTTAGGAAATACAGTAATTAAGCAGACAAATAGAAATCTTTTATACGTCACCTACGTCCCCTCCCCCACCTTAAAACTTGACTGTCCCCTAGTTAAACACCCTACACCTACTGTGGAGCCTGCGGGTTAATGGCTAGCCTGGTTAAGCGTCCGTCTCTAAGACCGTCTCTAAGGATTAGAAGATTTATTCTTCTTCCTAGCCTCTACTGTCTTATCCATAGGCCGTGACATAATCTGGATGCATTCTCCTAGTCGTACATTCTTCTCCTGCGGCAGAGCTTGCGGCTCGACGGTTGTCTTGGTTATACTACTGTCTCTAAGGGTCGGGCGAGTCTGCAGACGTTGCTGGCTGGGCGTTACTGAGTCCGTAGGCCGTACTTGATAATAGTCCTCCCAGTTTGTGCGTATTTCGTCACTGCTCTTCAGCACTACTCTGTCATGGAAAGCAGTAAAATCAGTTCGTAACGTAGGGGCCTGCTGCTACGTCTGTTCTTCCTTTGGCCTGCCTAGGTCTGTTCCCTAGTACGTACGGAGCCAGTTCTTGATACCTTCTAGCCGTCCTTCATTGCCGAGCCACGGAAGTACTGGTCCAGGTCGTTCGCGTGTCCCAGCTACTAGTCTTCCTTTATTAGACAGATGCACAAATCCTTGCTGAATAAGATCCTTTAGCCCTTGACATTTATGCTTAGTGAAATGGTGACTTCCTCCGCATCCAAAACAGGTCCGCCGGCCTTGTCCTCGCGTGCCTCGCTGACCCCATGCGTCCCATTGCGGCCGTCCAAAGGCAGTAGAATCTTGCGGATGTTGGGGATCTTGCGGATATTGGCAGTCTTGCGGAACAAAGGGAGCTCGGGTGCTGTTCTGCCAGTCTTCGTATCCTGGTGCTGAGCTGTATCCTTGTGCCGGGCTTTGAACTACAGCCTGATTTAGTAGCGTCACGTGCTTCCTTAGGTCCAGAAGTCTTCCTTCCCTTTGGCGGTCGAGCTTATTCCCTTGCTGCCGTAGCTCTTGTATAAGCTGGACATTCAGGATATCTTCTTCCGGAAGAACAGCTATTTGCTTGACGTTCTCTGCAGCTATTATTCTTAACTCTACGGCCTCCTTTAGCCTTTTAAACACAAGGGTACTGGGCTTGTCTGCTACGGCTCCTGTCTTTTCTATTGCGTGCCTGTGGTATTCGATAGGGAGTCCTTGCATAAACTACCACCCCTTCTCTTGCTTAGTAAGGTTTCCTGCGGCTACCGCTTTAGCTGAGATAGTAGTAAAGTCCTGTATATAGTGACGTAATTCGCCTGGCTGTTCCGCAGATTTTTGAATGAAAGCTTCTACAAAGTCTCTTGTCTTTATGCGTTGATAGTAGTTGTTTGCTTGGTATTCTGCCCTAAGCTTTCTTATAAGCTCCATCTAATTGCCAGCTGTGAATTTAGGTAAGCTTTGGATCCATACCCCTATCCAGTAATTATAGTACTCTGGAAGGCCCTGGTGCTTCTCCTTACTCGTTACATAATGTCGGGTGCATAGCCGTTCGTACTGTTTGATAAACTGCGACACGTTCTGCCCTGCGAAGTAGGGAGTTCCAATAGTTCCTGGGGCTGGCATAGGCTGAACCATGACGCAGATCTTGTCTTGAGCCGTTGACTGCTGGTTACGAGGTGATGCATCCTTAGGAGCTTGCAGGTAATCCCTACGGCTTTCATCCTTTGTCTGCTGAGGGTCATCGGTCCTAGGTGTCACAGGTAAACGCTATAGTAGGTCTGTTTGTATAGCCGTGATCTTGATAGAGGATGTCCCAGATAACTGTCCTGGCGGGACATTGACAGGTGCATGCTTCGGCTGGTCTACTTGTACAGCTATATCCCTAATGGAAGGCGCCTGCTTTTTAATGCCTAAGGGGAGGTCTTCCTGGGAGAGTATGGAATTTTTATCTTCTACCACTGCCGGGTCTCGATACGTCCATCTGTTTTGGCCTGCTGTTGTTCTGTGCGGTAGGTCCTTACGGAGTGCCTCTAGGGCCGCTGCTGACATAATCCAGATAACTTGAAAGAGGATAAAGCTAAGCCAGAATAGGAAGCTTTCAAAGGCAGATCTAATCTCGTGTGCTTACGGCCTTGCTCGGTATTGTCTCTGTTCTTAAAGGGCAGCGCTGGCTTCCTTCGCTGCCAGATATCTTAGATCTCGTTTCCATCTGACTAATTGGCCCTTGGCTTGTTGTCTCTACATCTTCAATAACGTTCTGGCCATGCTCGTGCGCGCGTGGGTGGCGAGATTTTGACCGCTGGTAGTTGTCTGATTGGCCAACTGGTTCGCTTGACGCCAAATTTCTAAGTTTGGGCACCGAACCCAACTCCCGAGACCTTTTGACCTACACCATTTTGCTTCCTATTGCCACTCTTTGGCCTGTGCGTTGAGTTTGGCTGTCTGTCTTTTCCGCTGTCTTTCTGTTTAGGGTCTGCTTGGTTCCCCTCGCTGTCCGATACTACCTGGTTCTCTAGTTCTCTAGTTCTGCCGTCTTATCTGTTGGTTCTTCGGCAGTTGTAGTATATTCCTGCGTGTCTTCTGTGTATGTAGTACTAGACTTCTAATCCAAAGAGCTTGCCGTCGTCCCCACGTGGAATGCCAAATAATATGTGGAAGGGTACGGTGTCTCTTAGATAGGAAGTCAGAATGCTGTTAGTTAGTTAGTCAGTCTGTCTGTCTGTCGGTCGGTCGGTTATAATTAGTTAAAAGTAATCAGTAAAGCAGTCTGTAAGAAAGGAAAGAAAAGAATGTATTCTGGTAGGTTCGTCATGTCTGTTAGATAAGGAGGAAAGAAGGAGGAAAGCCGAAGCTTAATAAATACAGGAAAATGCCAAGACACTAAGTATGGGACATTTTACCCTACCACAATAGTAAGCGTCCAAATGCTCTTTCGCTTTGAATAAGGGGATAAGGAATTCTTAAAAAGGAGTAGTTACTAAAGAGTAGCTGTTTAGAAAAGGGTGCTCGTACTTAGTCTGCTTAATATACCTTCCTGTAACCTTGTCTAATATCTCCAGTCCTTAGGTTTAATAGGTTTTAGCTCTTTTAGCCCACCTGTATTCTAATTAGCCTTCTAATTACTTATTTCCCGTGCGTTTTCTATACCGTGTCCTATTTATAAAGACCTAATTAGAAACGCAATTGGAATAGCTTTGCTTTAGTTTATTTACTAAAGAGAGGTTACTGTTTAGGATTTTTTTAGAGTATTTTAAATCCTAAAATTATATTTAGAAGGTTCTAATTCGGTTATATGCGGTCGTCTATAACTAGTCCTACCTCTTCTATTAAAGACATAGAATATAAGTTTTTGTAGTAGCCATAAAAAGTAATTACTATCAAATAGTCCATTTCCCAACGTCTCTAGTTATATTAATTTGTCGCCCAGCAAATCCACAAGATAAAGATTACCGGATAGCTTGGTACTTTAAGAAACATCTACGTTATTGTTACTACTGCGATGCCCGGTACGGAGTCCTATGCATAGATGGCCTACGCTATATAAGGATTCTTCGTAACTATATTTGTTATAATAAAACTACTATCCACAAAACTATCCGTCTTGAGTTCCTATATAAGTTTAAGGTTCTATAGGTAGTAGTTCTTAGCCCGTCCAAATATTGTGGCCTGAGAGAGAGAGTAAGTGGAAGTTTTACTAGACATACTGAGGATTGGAAGTATAAAGTTGAAGTATTTCTTCAATAGCAGCCCTTCTATATGATTTGTAGACTAGTTTTTATGTAATAGTGCAGTGTGGGTATTAAATAAGCAACTTTATTGTAAATCTATAGAAATTAAGTGAACTAAATATATAAAAGGAGACCTGGAACTCCGTAGTCTATGACTTAATATTTAACCGTATCCGAGACATATGAGGGTAGCGTTGATTGTGTCTTAAAGCCTCTTAGGCGACGATCTTGTGTCTTAGCGTAGTGCTGGTGAACTGTTATATTTTACTATATAAAGTTAGATTTAGGAGGAGGGAACTAATGGAAAAATTTAGCTCTTTATCTTGCGCTAAACGATTTATAATTTTTTCAGAGGACTTTGCCCGTATGCAATGCATCTACTTTATAGAACTCTGCAAGCTAGGGTGGTGGAGGAGTAATAATTGCATGCTCTACACCTGCGTAGAGGTAGAGAATTTTGTAAGTAGCTTAGCGAGGAGCTTTGCGGACAAAGCTCTAGGGCAAACCGTGTACGGAGCTCTGCGTAAATGGAGCACGCGGTACGCCCGGGGGGTTAGGGGGCCTGAGGAGGTCTTCCCTCTATATACTGTAAGGCTCTGTCTAGAGCTTATATATAACTAGTATAGGGGTTTTATATTGACTACCTTCTATCCTATTCTTCTTGAGTGCTTAGACGAATATAATTTATTAACTGACGTACTTATATTGTCTTCCCTTTAAGAATAAACTCGATGCAATAGGTAAGATATTCGTAACGCTTTTCTCTCTCGCTTTGAAGCTTAGTAACCTTCTTTTTAAGCTTCTCTACTAAATCTAGAACTTTAATATAATCCCTTTTAAACTTCGCTTTTATAGACCTAACCCACTGCCCTAGATTATCCTGCTTACTAATAGAAAGTCTTATTTCCTTTTCTAGTTCTAGATTAAATGTGAAGGCTTAGTTAAAAGAACAGAATCTATTAGTAACTAGTAAACGAGAATTCCAAGATGAGGTCTAGAAGAAGGTCGAGGAAAGGACACGTCTATATATATGGGCTAAGTCTCTAAGCGAGACCCCTAACTAGGGTCTGTAACAGTGTCTGTGTTAGCGCCGTGACATTACCCCCCCCTTTAGTAAAGCCTGCCCTTAGGCTTTGTAGTTGTCCTCCCTATTAAAAAAGCCACGTTGTCCTTTCTAGTACTAGATCTGTTCTAAACTATAGCTGTAGGCAGAGCAGCAAGGGTCGTTTAGCTGCGGGCAGAGCAGCAAGGTGGTCAGTAAAAAAAAATTTTGGGCCGTATGGCACTAGTCCTAACATTAGGGTTGATATATATATATAGTCCTATAGTTCTGCTGCTATATAGCCTGGCCTAGGCCAGTACTACGTATCGCTAGGAGCCTTCTATTCTTTATTATTCCTCCTAGAACTCTATTATCTCCTAGCTCTTATTCCTGCCTTTTAAAAAGGCTCGCCCCAAGCCGCTTAGTTAAATCCCCCCCGCGGGGGCTCCCCCTAGGGTCGGTTGGGTCGGTCGGGTCGTAAGAATAAAGGGCGGAAAAAAAAAAAATCTAGGGTAGATATTGTCTCGTTAGGTGTCCGTAGGGTCGTAACAGCAGGCATATCGGCACTGTTATTGTTGGTTCGTAGCAGTACGGTGCTAGCGTCTATTTGGGTTCCGTAGGCAAATCGGTATGGTTGTTGTCTGGTTCGTCCTTCCGTAGGCGCATTGACACGGTTGGGTAGAGTATAGATAATTAAATAAGATTGGACTTAACGTATATCTCTATATTAATCATCGCGTTCGGCTACTAGCCAGCTAGTTGGTCGTTTGTTTGGTCGGTCAAGTTAGTAGATCGCAGGCATATTGGCATGATTATTCGGTCGGTAGCAGTATGGTGCCAGCGTCTTGTCCTTCTATGGCCATACGGCGCCATTGTTGTAGCGGGTAGAGTATAGATAATCGAGCGAGATTGGACTTAACGTGTATCTCTATATTGATTGTTGGGTTCGGCTACTAGCTAGCCAGTTGGTTGGTTGTTCATTCGGTTGGTTGGTAGGGTTAGTGGATCGCAGGCGTATCGGCACGATCGTTCAGTTGGGTTTGGTTTGGTTGGTGGCAGTATGGTGCCAGCGTTAGTCTTTTCTTGTTGTTTACCAAAGCTTGCACAGCTTAGTATTAATCGGGGTTGTTTATCGCGGCTTATAGCCCAGTCTTAGCCAAGGTCGTTCTTCGCAGCTTGCGTAGCTTAGTGTTAGTCGAAAAGGATTGTCCTTCCGTAAGCGTATTGGCACGGGTTCTTATTGGGTTAGTCCTTCCGTAGGCACATTAGCACGTTCGGGTAGTACGTAGATAATGATGTAAGATCGGACATAATATGCTGCACTACGCGTAAGCTGTAGGTGTATCTTTCTATATCTTCATTTTGATCGTCTAGGAATAGCTCTGGTCGGTTAGTTAGTCTATTAGTCGGGTTGGTTCTTCTAGGCTACAACGAACGTATTGCTACTTGACTTGCCTCTAGCAAGCTTCTATGCGCTTGTTATAAGGTAGAATTGTTGTTGGTCTTGGAATAATATAAAGGCTTAGTTAAAAGAATAGAATCTATTAGTAGTCAGTAAACGAGAATTCTAAGACAAGGTTTGGAAGAAGGTTGAGGAAAGGACACGTCTATATATATGGGCCAAGTCTCTAAGCGAGACCCCTGACTAGGGTCTGTAATAGTGTCTATATTAGCGCCGTGATATTAAAGATACGGCGCTCTATACTAAGGTAGTCTTCCGCGTGCTGGATATTATCTTTTTCTATCTTTTGTATATTTTTTCTTATTTCCAGAAGTTGATTTTGAATAGGGCTGGTATCTATATTTGGCGTATTTATGTTAAGAGGCGATTTGGTTGACGTAACTTTTGTAATAGTACTAGAATATGACATCTTAAAGATATAAAAAGTAGAGAATGGAATTGGTTCTTTTTTAAATAAAAAAAAGCCTGTAAATACTTAGCTTTAAAGCTTTTTAATAAACTAAAAATAAAAATTATATATATATATATATATAATAT
>Ga0307507_10011124_pt1 | contig 11422 bp, 3 predicted proteins | sample 7_EM_MG_FD_207223 | JGI IMG/M metagenome (GOLD analysis project Ga0307507, IMG submission 207223) | Populus trichocarpa ectomycorrhiza microbial communities from riparian zone in the Pacific Northwest, United States - 7_EM | ecosystem: Host-associated > Plants > Roots > Unclassified | place...
TGTCCTGCCTGTCCTGCCTGTCCTGCCTGTCCTGCCTGTCCTGCCTGTCCTGCCTGTCCTGCCTGTCCTGCCTGTCCTGCCTGTCCTGCCTGTCCTGCCTGTCCTGCCTGTCCTACCTGTCCTACCTTCCTACTTGTTCGTGCCTACCTGTCTGTGCCTGCCTGTCGTGCCTACTTGTCTGTGCCTACCTGTCTGTGCCTACCTGTCTGTGCCTACCTGTCTGTACCTACCGTCTGTGCCTATTGTTTGTATCTGTCTTTGGTATCTAATTTAATTTAGGGGAGAGGTTGGCCCGATTAAAGGCTCCAATTAATTTGAATTATTCTCTATAGGCATTAGCTGGCTATACATTCGAACGGTGGTTGTCTAGGGTACCTCCCTAGGAAGCCTTAATTCCATTTAATTCGGTAGTAGGCTAATGTCAAGGCTCTGGTTCGATTTAATCGATCGTTTGTAGTGTTTGCTGGCTGGTTATTTAAACGGTCGTCGTCTGGTTCTGGTAACAGTCATCTGGTTCTCACAACGGTTGTCTGGTTCTACGACGGTTGTCTGGTTTTGGTGACGGTCGTCTGGTTCTGGCGACGGCCGTGTGGTTCTGGCGACGGTCGTTTGGTTCTGGTAACGGTCGTCCGGTTCTACTACGATGGTCGTCTGGTTCTACGACGGTCGTCTAGTTCTTACGACGGTTGTCTGGTTCTACGACGGTCGTCTAGTTCTGGCAACGGTCGTCCGGTTCTACGGCGGTCGTCTGGTTCTGACGACGGTCGTCTGGTTCTATGACGGCCGTCTGGTTCTGGCGACGGCCGTCTGGTTCTAGCGACGGTCGTCTGGTTCTGATTACAGTCCTCTGCTGGCTACCGTTCTGGTGCCTCCCTAAGTAGGGAGGGTGTAAGGAAGGAAGGGCAAAGGTGGCATTTAGGTGTACAAGGGGTATGTAAAGGTATGTGTAGAGGCTGTCGGGAATATAGCGGGGACCCGATGGTACTTATGACAATTTAGATGATTAGGAAAATTAAAGTCCTGCTAGGAGCCTGCTAGGAGCCCTTTAGGATTTTAATACCCTAATAGTAATAAATATAATAATAGTAACAATACTTATTTTACAGCCATAAGCTAGCGTATAGCTTAGGGGTTTGGCTAATATGGCGGAAAGCTGGCCCTGGGCCCTAGGGGGTTAGCTAATATGGCGGAAAGCTAGCCCTAGGCCCAAAAATACATTTAGCGAAACCAAATTTCCTGCGCCACTTCCCGTTTTCCTGACGTATAAAATAAGTCGGATCGCCTAATAAACCTTGCGAAAGTCCCTTAGACCACAGAATCAACTTTTTGATAAAAAAGGTTAGCGATATCCGCTTGCGGATATACGTATGTCCGCTAATTAATTCTATGGTCTGAGCTTGCTGAGGTAACGCAATTACGTCTAAGGCACATTCCCAACGTTTATTACCAGCTCCGACTTTTTCTATAATTCCCCCTATACTCGCGGCTAAATTACTTAACTATAACGGCTTAAAATACTACTAAAAGTTTATTGATTAGAGAAACGACCCAATATTTTATAAATATTAGGTCTAAATTAGCCTATAACCCCCTAGAGCCGTACTTATTTTCTTTAAAAAAAAAAGTTGTTATAAAGGATTATAATATTACCTATAACGTTATAATATTGCAATAAGTATACATATAAGAGCCAAAAATTAATCGTTTATAGACCTAGCTTATATAATTATTTTAAGCCTATATGCAGTCCTAGACCTTACATAGGTAGCTTTATTACCTTTATTAAAGATTATATATCTCTCTATATAAACCTAGGCAACGGACATTATAACAGATGTCGTAATAATTATTATAATAAACGTCGCAACAGATGTCGCAATAGGTATATATATAAGGCCCAAAAGTTCATTAATTATAGAGCTGCTTCTATGGATTAATTTAACGGTATTTTTAAGATAATAGCTATTATAGAGGTGTAGATTAATTTCATTAAAGAAGGTAAATGCTCTACATATAAAATAAGTTGGATTGCCTAAGAAACCTTGCAAAAGTCCCTTAGACTAATAATATATCCACAGTTATATTTGTATGGCTAAATTAGCGGCTAAGTCACAATTACGCAGGCAAGGAGGCCCGTGCGTTTAGCAACTGTGGAGGTTGCCCTATATCCACAGTTAATTTTTAATCGCCAGTAACGCCGCTTTTTTAATACCCGTTAAGCCCTATGCGTAAAGCCTACTAAGCGCTTTCTGCTTATACTAAAATAGCAAGAATCGGCCGTAGGTTAATAGAGTTATTCGCGTTTTAAGTTGCGCGCCGCTATTATATAAGTACCTAGAAGCACCCTATTAAACTTATATCGTACTAAAATAAGCCCCTAATGGGCTATAGATAAAGGCTTTAATAGAACTTATTAGAATTTAGATATAGATAATATATTTAACTATTTTAAAGCTTTTTTACCTACTTAAAGCCATTTACAAAGCTAATCTAGTAAGTACTGTATTTACTTCTGCCGTAGATTAACCTACTATATAGCCGCTTCCTTACTAACCTTCTAGGCCTACGTAACCTGCTTAATCTCCTTAATAACCTTAAGCCATAAGGAGTACTATTAAACCTCCTTCTGCCGGCTAGCCCGCTATTTACTATCCTATTTAAAATCTAGCACTACTATAAAAGGATTACCCCCTAGCCCTTTAGTCTACTTACGCTAAAAGGCCTATATAGAGTTCACTATACGGCTTATATAGTATATAGGTGGAGACCTAAACCTAGGCTCTAACTAGAACTATAGCTCTAGCTATAGCGGCGGCAGTAATAGCGGCGGTAGCAGTAGCTATAGTAGTAGTAGCGGTAAAGCTATATAGGAAGGAGAGCCTATAGCGCTTACCTAAGCGGATATATATCTGCTAGATTCCGTAATAGATAGAGCTAAAGGGGCTGCTTCTATAGGTAGACACGGGGTGTTAATAAACTGATATACTGCTACTGTAACTAAAGGGGCTTCTAGTTAAAATACAAGGCCTCTAGATATTAGTAGTTAAAGCTATAAAGACTAGATTCCCTAAGACTTATCTAGACAGTTTAATAAGCCCTTAACCTTGCTAGCTCTCTACTTATTTTTAGTATATAAAGCCTTTAATTAGTTAATAAGGAGCAGCATAGCCTAATAGAGAATTAATAGCTAGTTTAGGCTCCCCTTTTTCTATAGATAGGGCTCTAGCTCCTATATAAAGGCCTTATATGCCTTATACTAAAAAACAGGGTGGCTCTATATTAAATAGCTTAGGAATATCTTATAGAGGGCTACTAAGTCCTATAGAATAACCTTATAGAGGTATAAAAAAAGGCTTATAAACCCTATAGTAATAAGGTTATTAATCTAGTGTAGCTATAGGCTAAAACAGCCCTTCTATTTATCTAGTTTGGGCTATATTATTAATAGCAGCATATTAGGCGGTGTAATATCTATATAGTAGATTTTAAAGCAGCCTATCTATAAGGGGTACCCTACTATTAACCTTATAAACTCTTATAGAAGAGAGTTTAAGTAATAGCCTACCATCTACTCTTAGTTTTACCTCCTAGCGCATTAAATCTGGTCCTTACTAACCCCCTTTAGCTCCGCTATTTTAGCGCCGGCGCTTTACCTAATATATATCCTCTTCTTTAAAAAGACGCCAACGTACTAGAAGGCCCTTATAACCTAATCTTGCTATAAGTTATATAAGAGGGCCGCTTCGCGGTCCCTTATACTACTCTTAATTAGGCGTATATTATACTATACTAAGCGCCTGCTAAAGTCTAGAAATAGTTTAGTACTAAGATCCTAGCGGTATAGGAGATAGAAAGCTAGCCTACTAAGTATATAAATAAGCGGCTTTCTGTTCCGTAGGGCCCTAATAGTCTTAAGGCGGCTATACTAGTTCTACTTACCTACGCGCATAGTAAATATTAAGGGTATATGTGTAACAGTTTACCAGCACTACGCTAAGACACAAGATCGTCGCTTAAGAGGCTCCGAGACAGGATCTACCCTACCTTCGTATGTCTTAGATATGGTTAAATATTGAGTCATAGACTTCGGAGTTCGGGGTCTACTTTTATGTATTTAGTTCACTTGATTTCCATAGATTTAGAATTAAGTTGCTTATTTAATCCTCATACTGCAAAAGCTTACAATATGGCGTATGGGGCTTTTACCCTTAAACTTAAAGGTAAATAAATCTAGGATCTTAGCAGAGCGTCTATTACCGCCGTGGATAAGTATATAGTGGCCTAGTAGGATATTAATAAGTATACAGAAGTAGCTCTCTGAGGATAAAACGGCGTCCCTAGTCCAGAGCTCGCAGTAAACGCTCTAAAACTCCTCCTTAGTATAGCTATTAAGGAGGGTATCTCTACCCTTATTAGCAAACTGCTTTTTCTCGCGCTATATATCCCTCTACTATAGCGTCTTTAGGTACTCCCTAACGCTATCCTCCCGCGGAGATAGATGGCTATTTATTTTTATAGCTTTCTATATTTAATAGAGGTCCGTTAAAGCGGTAATATAGCTATAAACTAACCGCTATAAGAGATGCGTCTCCTCTTAAGGTATATTACTATTAGCTTTATAGCTCTTCCCTTTTAAGGGCTAGCCTATAATCTCCTTAATAAAAAAGAGAAGTAGCTTATCCTCCATAATAGTATCGCTATTATAGTACTACTTCCATTTACAGAAAGCCTAGAGCCAGATATATTAGCTATAGGGAGTAATAGGGATATTATATCCTTCTTACCTTAAACTCTCTCTACTTTAGTTTATATATTAAAGATATATTCTTAGGCCTAGTTGTATGTGTAAGAGCAAGAACATACTGCGCGTTAGCGTGTAATTCGGCATTATTAGCAATATTAATCTCTATACAGTTGGTTAGCGCCATTTTATATAGCAGGTATAATAGTAGACGTACTACCGCGATTAAGGATTAGGTAGGAAGGACTTTTTTATATATACTTAGGGCCCTAATGACCCTAATTACTATATAGTCGGCCTCCATCAGCGGCTTAATTAGCAGGTAGTCCTTAATATGCGTATTTTCTTAGCTTAGCGCTTATAGCGCTATAGAAATCGTTAAATCTACCCTAAGTGGCTGGCTAAACATATAATTTTCTAGCAAACCGAGGGTTAGCCAAGTCTTGCATACCATAGAATTAACTTTTTAATAAAAAAGGTTAGCGATATCCGCTAATTAATTCCATAGTCTAAGCTTGCTAAGGTAAGCACAGCATTTTCTATAACATATTCTATAAGCAAGTTACTAACACAAGCGAGTTACTAACTTTTTGCATACACAATATATTTTATATTATTATTTAACCATAACACAATAATAAATAAATATTTTTTATATAGGCCTATTTGCTAGCGTTTAGGGCATATATAAGCATTATATTATAATAAATTACATAAACTACATCTTAGTGGAGTCCTCTGCCGTATACCATTTAACTCCACTACTAGAGCTATATCTTAAATATTACTTTGCTAAACAAGTTACATACCTTCTATAGTTGTAAGAGTAGTTAAATGTAATATAAACAGACGTTTACGAGCTCTTTTAGCTTTTTAACGGTCATTTGCGGCCCATAACCGCTTATTTTCCTCTAGTAGAAAAGCGCATTTTATATTATCATTTTTAAACCCTTAACTATTTATAAAAACAGACGTTCTGCAGAACTTAGAGGGCTTTAACTACCCCTATTAATTAAACTCTTAAACACTAATACTTGTTTTTATAATTGTACTATATTATGGGGCGTTTTTAAAGTATAAATAGAGGAGGCGGACCCATGGGGTGATTTAGGAGGAGTTATATAAATTTGTAGCTTTAAGAGTACTTAACTTAGATCAAACGGTACTAATCCTGTTACGATAAACCCGCTCTATATATTACTAGCCGTTAAAGCTTCCGCATAAGTAGTTAGATAACGTGTTCCACCACCAAGCGCATCACTTTAAAGAACACCAAAAAGCCTAAATTTCAATCTTAAATATCTCAACCACTACTTAATAATATTTTCTAAAAATTTAAATATAAGCTTTTATATACATATTTTAGTGTATATTATAATATTAGAGTGTGTAACTTAATGGTTATTATAATATAGAGTTTAGGGGCTAAAAATGGAGATATTTCGAAATATCTCAACAACTACTAGACTATATACTTTTATATTATAATAGGCACTAGAATAGGAATGTTAGAGCTTATATATAAATTTTTAGAAAATATTATTAAGTAGTGGTTGAGATATTTAATATTGAAATTTAGGCTTTTTGGTGTTCCCCGAAGTGATGCGCCCGGTGGTGTGATGCGCTCGGTGGTGAAACACGTTATACTATAATAAAGTCCAGCTTATTAATGTGGTAAATACCAAGCCGTATATAGTCCTCTATTAGGCGACCATATAACCGTTTTAAAGTTACAAAACAGCTAATATCTAACGACTATAATAGATAAGACAAATGCGGCGGCATATATAAGGGTATAATATTATAATTAAGGCAGTACTGGTTAAATTTGGATGTAATATAACTACTATAGCCGTTAAGTATAAGAAGTTAATATTGGCCTACTATACGGTTACGTGTATATGGATTAAAAACCTCCATAAGCCAGTAATATCTAAGCTTATTATTTGTCTATCTATTTTCACTAAGTGCTATAGTCTATCCAGAAGGTAAATTAGTTATATACTAGGTAGAAAGATAGACTTTGCTAGTAAAAATAAGTATAAATAGAAGGGCCCATCCTATAGCAAAAATGCATTTAACTATAGTTATCTACTTCCTATTTCTAGGCTAAATATAAACAGTATAGTACGTTAATATTCCTATAACAACTTCTGCGGTTACTATTACATCTATTATATATCTAGTTTCGTTAAAGTTAAAGATATCTTCTAAAAGTATACCGTACTAAGCCGTTACGGCCTATATATGGTTAAATCACTTATATTACGGACGCTTTAAGTACAATGTTATAACTACTTAGAGAAGAGTTAGAAGAAGCTAGTTAGTTAATAAAGGCATAATCCAGGATGGAATCAGTAGAGCTATGTAACGAGGAATGGTAAACAAGGTTATATGATATAATCTATATAATCTATATAATCTGTATAATCTATAATAAAGTAAATAGAGCAGATAGATTAGATAAAGTAATAACTTTCTTAGGAATATGGATGTATATTTAAAGGACCACAGTTCCTACCTAGATAGTTTCTTTCCTTGTAGTAAATCTTAGAGTTAATCTATTAGGTAATTACTCTACTAGTTATTATCTGTTTGTTATATTATTAACTTTCTATTTACCTATATACCTAGTCTATTAGCGAGTCTACCGTAGTATTTCCTATAAGGCTTTATTACACATTTACTGCCTAGTTATAGTATTAATAAAGTCAAACAATATGCTACTAAAAGCACTAGTTATAACGCCATCTACGGCAGCTATAACTTTAGGGTTAGGAGAAGACACCAATATAAAGGATACTGATTCGCAGATAGTCACAGTAGGTTAGTTATAGGAAATAGTTAATTAAATAACAGATAACAATTAAATACTTAAAAAAAGACTTAATGGGATTGGAGCAGTAAAGGTTAAGTTACTATCTATTAAATAATTCTTAGGAGAAAGATTAAAGCTTAAGGTATTCCTTATATAAATGCACTTTAAGGTTATACAAGAGGGAGTAAGGTTGGCAATACCTATAGACCAAGTAGCGTATGTAGGATTATTCCTAATAGGAAGAGCACTTAAGTGGTTTAAATTTTACCTTACTAAAATCTAAATAAATGGAATGATAACTACTAACTAAGAAGTACGGTATATGTTTACTAACTAGAATGGGTTCGCGGAAAGGTTAATATAGATATTTGGCAACCTAAAGGCAATAACTATAGCGGAATGAAAGCTTTAGAACCTAGTATAACATACTTTGGCAATTAAGTATATAATACAGTTTTAGACACTTGCAATATAGGTTAAGTGGAAAAATAAGGCGCTTATAGCACAATATAAATAGGGACTTAAGGCTAAAGTCTAGGACGTGATTATCCTAATAGAAGATGCAGATACTCTAAGAGAGTTAATAGATTAGTTAATTAAGATTAATAATAAGATCTATTAAAGGGAATAAGCTAAAAAAGGGTAAAATAGAGTTCTATAGTTATATAAGGCGCAGAGTACGCAATAATAGATATAAAGTTATAAACTATAGAATAGTGGGCCAGAGCTAATGGACCTAAGTAGTACTAAAGAATCTAAAAGATAGAATAAGAAACTGTAGAAACCTAGAGGTTAAAGATTAAGTAATTATAGGACTAAGGAGCAGAAGCTAAATTAGGGATCTTATTAATAGAAGACGTTTAGGCGGACTCTATAGTAAGAAGAATGGTTTAAAGAAAGAGCTTGTATAAATTATAGAAAATAGGGTCACTATGCTAGAAAATATAAAGGAGGTTAGAGCAACTATATAGTAAAAGGAACTAAGTAAGGGGAACTAGGACTAGTAATAAGAAGGTTATAAGGTATAAAGGAATATTCTATTAAGCATTTTTCGTTTTATTACAACAATACATGCCAAATTTATAAGGATGCTAAGTATAGCGCAAGTTATTGGCTATAAGAGCTAGAGTTATAGGAACTTAAAGGTACTAAAGAGTTAGATAAAGAATAGGATTAACTCTATAAGCTGGATTAAGATGTTACAATAATATACGGATAAAGATTGGCAACTATAACAATAGAGTTAGAGTACTTATTAATTAATAGTAATGAGGAAGGAAAAGAGGCTAGCTAGGGGCGCTTAAACCTTAATAACGTAATAGAAGCAGAGACTAAGACCACTATAGAACGCGGTTCAGTAACGGGTATTATAACATCGTTAGATATAATATTTATCACTTTATAAGATAGAAGGAGTAATATCTAAAGATAATTAAGTAAGTAGACAACTACTAGTGCTAGCTTACTACTTAGTAAAGGTAAAAAGCTACAGGCTTAAGATTCTTAAGATGAGATAAAATATACCCAAAAACCTATAATAGACGAAAACTAATAGGAAAGGGTAGAAGCTTAGTTTAAAGACATATAAATAAGTATAGGATGGCAGTTCCTAGGGAGCCAAGATCTTAAAGAATAAGTAAGGTCTATAGCAATTTTAGGCGAATATAGTGTCTAGCCTAAAGGTTGGAAAGACGGTATAGTAATTAAGAAGTAAGAGAACTTTAAAGATTCCTTTAGAAAAAGAAAACCAAAAGAAAGTATGGATGAGTTTAGATAGTAAATTATTATATATCAAGAACAGAAGCTAGACTAGAGATTAGCTATACCAGAATATACTAAGGATAGAGCACCTATATAAAAAGTTATAAATAGGCTAAGGGTAGGAACGCTAAGAGCTAAGTGGGTAAATAACCTAGAATAAAAAGAGGATCTAGGGATTCCAACTAGGTTTATAGAATAACACACTAAAGGTTGCAACAATGCAGTAATAAAGAGATACTTCCTTATAGAGCTATACTAAAAGTGGTACCAGTAGCAAGGAAATAACAAGTGGGAAGATTTCTATATATAGTTAGACAAGAAAGCTATACTAGATTAAGCTATATTAGAAAGATAGATAAGCTATATTAAAGAATCTTAAGGAATAGGCTGTAGACTAGAAAGAGATAATATAGGTATTAGTACCAGTAAATAATATAGTAACGTTCAGATTAATATGGGAGAGGTTTAAACTTAAGAGTAAAGATAAGCTATAAGTTAACCTAAAGCACCTAGCGTATTATATATTGGCATAGATAGCATATGTAGATAATATATATAATATGCATAGGATACTTAAGGACAAATATTATAAGTATCTAATAAGAATATATTGGATAACGGATAAAAAGTGGTACAAAAACGCTAAGTATATACATAGTTGGCACCTAGTAGAAGTTTAAGAGCCAGGGGACTTAATACTTTAGTTAGGAAGATTCCTTATAGAGGAGTGCCTAAATAGATAATAGTGGTGGAAGTACCTAGAGAATACTTATCTATGGTATGTTAAGGATAAGAAATAAACTAAATATTAGCCGCAGAGGGACTAAGTATAGTTAAAATCTAATAGTTAACAGTTGGGAAAGGTGGAGGCCTATAGGACTAGAGGGAGCTAGTAGTAGAGCCTTAGACCCTTAAGGGAATTATAGGTTAACACCTAAACTTAAAAGTTAGTTAGTAAGATTAAAAGTTTAAAGTATTAGTGGATAGTAGAGCGATAAGAAACTATATATTACTAGTAGTAGTTAAAAGGATAGGGTTACTATATAGACAGAAAGAACACCTATACCCATTAATAATGATTTTAGGAGATCTAATAGCCTATAGAGGAGGTATTATTAATCTTAAAACGGGACCTATTTAGTTAACTATTAAAGGCAGGCAGGTTAAGATATCTTTTAATATCCTACTGTTGGGAAAGGATAAGGTAATATTAGGAATGCCTTAGTTACAGGAATACAATCTAAAGATTAATTGGGTTATAGATTAGGTTAATATTAGGGATACTTAATAATATAAGATGCAACAGCAGACTAAGATAGTATGGTACTAAGTTGGAGTAATATATAAAGAGACTAAGTAAGGCTTAAGTTATATACTAAAGAGATACTATAAGTACGGCAAAAGGCTATAGAGCCTAGAAAGTAAAAAGGTATTAGAGTATATAGTATAGGATTATAAGATAGAACTAGAACTAGGAATAAGTCTAAGGTTCTTTCTAGTCTATAAGCTTACTAAAACTAAGTTAGTAGCGCTTAAGGAGTTTATCTAGGAGAACTTATAAAAGGGATATATTAGACTATTATAGTTATTAGTGAGATATCTAGTACTATTTATACTAAAGAAAAATAGAAAACTTAGAATATGTATCTTTTACCCTTAATTAGCGAAATCTAAGATAGAATAGGTAATACGCGAATCTTTATAAAGATAGAGAGAGAGATTCTTTGATTAACGTCTAATACGGATCCTATCTAGCCTACGCAGACTACTCCGTTATAAGGGGAAAACTTATAATTTACAGAAAGAAAACCATGCAGTTAGGTTGGGGGAGGAAAACCCCTATAAGCCACCTTAGTAGGATGAAAAACCCCAATTTGCTATATCCGTCCATAGCAGCGGCCCTGTAGGCCTACGGCTACGTCCTGTCCTCCTTAGATGTTCGAACTCTTTGGGAACCACTGCTTCCTTCCTTGGCTTATCCAGAGCTAGGGTTTACTATGTCCTAGCTAGGCCTTGCCAATTAATTGCCACGCGCCTCGTGTTCCATATCTTAACTATCCCCTATATACTATCTCTTACTAACTATTACTATATACGCCATG
>Ga0307507_10011125_pt1 | contig 11422 bp, 12 predicted proteins | sample 7_EM_MG_FD_207223 | JGI IMG/M metagenome (GOLD analysis project Ga0307507, IMG submission 207223) | Populus trichocarpa ectomycorrhiza microbial communities from riparian zone in the Pacific Northwest, United States - 7_EM | ecosystem: Host-associated > Plants > Roots > Unclassified | place...
TTAATGATCTCCAGTTCCCGCCTTAACTGAGTGATTTCGGCGGCGGCGTTTGGTTCGTTACTTGGTAATTGGTCAGAAAGCCTTTGCTCGGACATGGTTGGCCTCGGCGGGTCGTCAGCCATTATGGTAGGGGATTGATTAGGACGCTTGTCAATTCTGGTTAATGGACATGCAGGTATCAACAGGACCACACACTTACCTAAGATCACTTAATTGAACTCATTTTCGCCTGGGATGAGCCTATAGCGGCTTAGAACAGTAAAATAACCACAATTATGTCGTGTAGAGTTCGCCCGACATCGGAAGGAGATGGCACATGGAAAATTGGTTCAATCCGAAATACATGAGCTTATGTACAACATCCGTAAAATACAGCAGACCTTTTGTAACTCCTATATTCAAAAGTATTCGCTTATAGAAAAAGTATCATCCTTTCCAGGATCATGGTCTGTGTCTTGTGGCCAAAAAGGTTCATCTAGCTCCCATTCGGCGTCCATTATCACCGACGAAACTGCCTCTAGCGCGTCTAGCCCTTCATCCCACAAGTCGAAAAGTGCGGGATGAAGACGGAATGCGAACGAGCCTTTAGGGCGACAACTGGCAAAAGCAACATACGTGTCGATAGTTTCCACCTCTGGAATATTACACGAGAGGATCTTTAAACGCGGCCAGACAGTATCTGTATAATGCTCATTGACAATCGTTTGTATGAGGCTTGTTTGGAGGTCCCCATGTGAAATCAGGACGTCCGTAGCCTGGCTTGTCACATGTGTGAAAGTGGAGGCAACCGAGGATTCCACGTTTGAATCGAGAACATACAACTTGCGTAAGGAAGGAAAAGCGTAACTCATATCGGGTGAGGAATGGATTGTCCCAGTAAGGAATTCAGACGCGGACTGACACATGTGAATAATCAGGGTGTCAAGCTGAGGCGCGCGGATGTTCGGAAGGAGGTCCCAAATCGTTTCGAAATCACCGACACGGAAGCGTTTCAGGTTGGGCATGTGAACGTTACGAGGAATGCCAAAAGGCGCAATGAGGTCTCCACGGAGCGACAGCTGGCTTAGTGAGGGAAGTGAGAGTAGCTCGAGGAAAGGGGCGGATTCAAACATCGGCACCACGTCGCAATCTTGTCTCTCGATTCGAAGAATCGTGATGTTCGAGAGGGGTGGCAAGGCATTCGGCAACGAATACCCATCCAACATGACATATGTCAATTTCGGCGCGCCACCTTTGAAAATGCAAGGATCCATATTTGTCACCACGTGCAGGCTGTCATCATCTGCTATCTCGTCTAGGTCGACACCCGGCACGAGTGTCAAATACTCCAGCATTGGCGCGGAAATGTCATTAAGTAGATGGAAGGGTTGCATAGCTGTCTCGTCATTGGAGTACATCGAGAAGTGCTGCCAACGGTGTACCTGTTCGACGGCTTTCTCGACGAGCTGGACGTAGTCAGGATCGTCACTACCCGATTGGAAGTCGAGACAGATGCGTAATGGCAGAGCTGCAGACCTCTTCAAATACGTGTCGAATCGTTGAAGAGGGACAACAAAAGAAGAACCAGCTTCATAGAAGAAGCTAGTCCAGAGCTTGGGAAACCCGAGAGATATCGACCGCCATTCGTGGCAGACATGGGATACGACAACTTCCAACAGAAAATCATCTTCATCTTCACCTTTATCGTCGTCTTCCTCAGATTCGTCGTCCTTCGATTCGTGGACGCTGGGTAGTTGTGCTGCAACTTGTGCAAAGGTGAATATTAGGCAAGTCACCTCGACTGGAAGCCCTAATATTGGGTTTCGTTTATTGTAGATCGCTCCATATTCCCTTTGCATTTCTATGATCTTTGATTCGACTTGTTCCAGTTCCCGTAACAGAATACGGCGCTTGTCTTCGAAATCAGCTTTTTTAATCAAGTATTCGCCCATTTTGGTTTTTTCACCATCCGTAAAATCGAGACGTGGTGTCATGGCTGTATTTCTGCGCTCTATCATTCAAGATGTGATATTCAATGGAGAAATGCGATAATGGTAAATACCTTCAAGTGAACGCAAGATGAGGGTGGGATTCAGAAATTTGTTGAACAAGTCACGATTCTCTGTGATGCAAAAGACCTCGGCCCGCTTCTGAAAAGCATGATGAGCACTTTCCCGTTCCTTTCGCTTCCAACAGACCTCATTTTAGTTACGTACGAGGTAATGTGCAAGGGTTTGTGTATTATGCCTTACTCATTTTTTCCCCCACTTTCGGCCAATGCTGTAACAGTATGAGCCTTAAATCGCGTCTCACGCCTTAGTTCTTCAAAATGTATCCTCGGCGATGGAACCATGGAGGGATGATTTACAATATCTTGGAAAATTGGATAGAATCAAGGAGTTCGCTCGCGAGATTCGAATCTGTATATTACCACTCCGGATATTGGAAGGGAGAGGAAACAAGAGATGTCCTATTCTTTGTTGCCGTTAGGTGTGCCTCGTGTATTATAATCTTCTTAATTTTTCTTAGGTAGACGAACCCATCTGGCTTTACGAAACGATCATGAGAGCAATTCAAACTTACTGTGATCTCCAGCACTTCGCTTTTGGACTTGATAACCATAAAGGGCGTTCCCTTTGAGGACAACACCAGGACTGATCTTTTTCAGAATCTTGCGAAGACGATCGCCTCGTCTCCCAGACTGACTTCAATCGCGGTTTCTTCGTGCCCATTTGGTCCCTCTCCAAGCTTGCATCAACTGTTCTCAACAACAACTAAACAGCCATATTATCTAGTACGCCATCTACTCTAAAGCTCGAATATTGCCATATTCTTTTCGATGAAGTCATGCAATTTGACATCAAAAGCACAATCAAGAATTGATGGCTTTTGATTCTTCGAGGGAGATGGTAAATGTATTCCATTCCTTGCGATCGAACTGACCTTTTCTCATATTTGAAGCATCACCTGCTCGACACAGTCCTTACCAGTCTGCTCCGACTTCGACATATTTCTCTGTTCTCAGCAAATATCGGTAATTCCCGACATCGACAACATAAAAGTCCTTATCACAGCTATGATCGCGGCGCTCGAGCGGCTCTGGGGACAATGGACATTGTCGACGAGAGCATCCACATGTGTCGTGCCTATATTTTTATTTCCCAAAAATCACCAACACCTTGCAAAGAAAACCCCCTGCTTTAAAGTTGCCGAGGATCTCGTTGACGGAACCTTGCGGTATATCAAGCATTGAAGGTATATCTGAAACTTCTGGATGTGCATTTTCGACTGACCAGCGACTACCTTTCCCTACCTATATTTGTTTCCCATCGGAAACCCGGAAACGATTTGCTGATGCCAATCCCTGGTCTGGGATCACCCGCAGGTTTGCGATGGCTGCTGCTAGCATCGTCCAGGAACGGGGTGTTCGATTGTGGTTCGAGGACAAGGAAAACCCGGACCTCAATATAAACTGCGGTCGTCGAATAAAACCTTGACTTGATTCGAAATTTTCAAGGAAGGTTTGGCATCATGATTCATGACTCCTGACTAGGAAAATATTATACAAACGAGGGTGCATAGTACAAATTTTGTAATGGCTGAATTCATGCTTTCTCGCACTCCCCGCCTGTCTGCCATGGTGTTTTCGCGCAGCGTTTGTCACCAGTATTTTTATCGGTCAAGACTCCGCACACACAGGGACCAAGCCTACTGCAATCTTCACCAGGGTAACATCTAGATTTGAGAATGTTAGTCCAGAAGATACTACTTTCCAAGTTTCCACATACATGCAACGCTGCCTCTTGGCACAATGCTTGCCATGGTACCCAGATGGGCATGGTTGACCGCACTCATTCGAAACATAGTCGCAAAGAATCTTGATATCTACACCCGGTTGGGTATCCGACCAGCAAGCTGAACAACTCTCGTAGCAATACAGCCCCATGGCCGTCTGGATGAAGCCAACTGTGACAAACAAGCTGGTGGCTACTGAGGAGACTTTCATCGTGGCTCTGTAAATTTAAGTTAGACCTAGCGTACCGTCAGTGACTAGGACGAAGTACTCACCTAAGGTCGTCTGATGAACGGGCAGTTGAGACTCGAGAGTTGGTGGTGCTCATGGGTTCGCCACCCCTTTAATAGCTGGTCTAATTAGACAAAGGGGACGCGAGCCACGGTATGAATACGGAACATAGGTTGGAGCATGGGTACACCATATTCCACCAGATCGTCGTGACCATTGGCACCTATTCATGGTTGCACCAAGTTCAAAATTCGCGTACATTACATGTGATATCTTCCTGCGTGAATGATACATAATCGAGTGTCCAAAAACTTGAAGAAGTCCAGAGCAAAAGAATTAGGTTAAGTCAATCTACAGGTAGATTCCGAGTCCCCCGAAGGGGAGAAGACTCGGTCAGGCGTTTTGACCCCCCGCTTGTGTTATCTTGGAATGTCTTGAAGTCTCGAGATCTACTTTTGAGACCTCTCTTTTCCTTAAAAATTTCATAACACCGTCAGTTTGTATTCCGAATGGGTGATACAAAAAAAGGACTTGTCAACAAAAACACTTCGACTCCACAGGTCGCGAAATACCGTATCAAGGGGTTTTTTTTATCAGGTCATAATCACTCACTAGTAGACGATCCCGCCATCCATTTCTGCACAGAAGACTTCTCTTGTCCAAGAACAATACGGTATCTTCATGACGACCACCGCAGCTTCCTTCCAAGACCTAGCCTGACAACGACATCAAATCATACGAGCCTCCGGTGTCCTGCAATTTGCCAATTTACTGCAAATTTTCTGTTGAATAAACTGTAAAAACCGACTTTTCTCATCCCTTACATGTACTACTAGTTAGTAGTTACAACCCGAAAAAAGAAGGGGACTCGGCATGCCACTTAATGGCCACTCTTGTATAATTTCCGTTCTGATCATGACGATCATAAGATCAAGGAACAGTTCGTGAGGATCGACTATGTTCACGTGCCACGGGAATAAATCATGGATGGGTAATTAGGCTATAGATAGATCCAGGCACGCTGTGTAGCCTCTGGCTTATAAACTGCCAATCCGCCTACGTCTAAGACTAAGGACTAGTGCCTCGGCGGATGAGTAATGATGCATACTCCAGGCAAGAAACTTCCTTTTCTTTATTTAACTGCTATTCCCACAGAAGCGGTGGATGACGGCTTTTGATGCTATTCCCACTTTATGTCGGATGGATGATGGTTTGCAACGCTATAACTCCTTGGGCCGGGAGATCAATACTATTCCCAGTACCCATACGAAACAGGGTGGATGACCGCCTATTCTCTGGAGTCTGAGCTTCGCCCACGCGTCGTAGGCAGACTCCTATTGATTGGGTCTCGGGTCTCATCTATCACAGGAAAGTGTCGTCGTGAATAAGGTGGAGGATCCGGACAATCCCCCAATCCCCTTCCCCTTGCCGCTCGGGCCACATGGTGTTCCCCTCCTACGACGGCGGTTGAATTCCCCTCTAACCTATAAGCATTGTATCACTGCCGCTCTACTCTCAGTTTCTGAGATCAAACGCGATCTACAACACGTCGGTCATCCCTCAAGGTATTGTGTTGCTTGGACTTCGGCTCTTCTCGAGGTCTACGGAGTATCTATCTTGCTGTTGGTGGTGAAATGGTGGAATATAGACGGGGCAGTCACAACACAAGCCTGAAGGAGATGTGTGTCTTCAAATTGCCTTTTCGGTCAAGTTACTCGAAGTATCCCCTCCCAATTTCCTTCTACTTACCGCTCGACATTAGCATGTCATTGTCGACGTGGAAAGTAGGTGTAAAAAGGTCATGTCCGAGAATGAAATACGAGATTTTCTTTTCCCTCACGAAGTTGTTCTTCGTCTTCCTGAATTAATACGTACTCGGATATTCTTGGTCGCTGGGATGGCCCCTACTAAAGTGACGAACGGAGACTCTCGAAATGCGTACATTTCCTTGTTCGAGCGGCTAGTCTTCTATCGTTTCACAGTCGCTGACCTGACAACGGTCAAATGAACTTTTTTGGCATTTGCCAATGTAAAGGGATCGACATAAATCCATTGAGCTGGTTTGTTATATTGAAAATTGATGTCTTACCTCGAGGCTAGCCCTGTACGACAATCGCTGCGACATAAGACTGGCAGAGACTAGCAGAAAAATAATGGACATGCCTGCGACATCTCCAGAAAATCCTCCCAAATAATCAAGTGTCCGAACAAAAAGAGATTCAAACTGATCCAAAAGACCCATATTCGCCAGCATAATTGATATATCTTCAGAGTCTTCATTTTGTAATGGATCCCCTTTATTTCTCTGATCGGACACCCACTCTTCCAAGGCTGATTGCCCAGAGAAGAGCAAGCTGCGTAAACGGGTGACGTCGGTCTGACTCGGTGGAGAAGACTTGTACTGCTTGACAGGCGTAGGAGGATCCATTGGGCCCGGGTCGAGAGGAATGACGAGATCAACACCCTCTGCACGGTCAGGATCCCATAACTGATTTTGAAGGACCGCCATCCAGGACTGATCTAGATCGTCCAAGAAGTCTACCACATCTCGAAGAATCGCATAAGGTGGTAGACCTGAGGATGAAACGTTGTATGCGGGAATTGCACCCAAAACATCGCCTGTCAATCGTAATAGATAAGCAATGCGAAGGCTTGTCGAGGGGTCGATGGGCGGTATTTGGAGAATTAGTGCGAGAACACTTCTGGCGGAATCAAGATAAGCAGATAGTGTTTGGAGAGTAGATGAGACATCGGTCCTATGTCAGGCAACATTTAGCCGAGATCGACTCATGTGGAGAGAATCGGTGCTAACCGTTTCTTAAAATTTCGGGTGATATCAAGGAATATTCCATCCAGATAGTTTACCAGTCTCCTCTCCTGTCCCGATGTTAGAGATTTAGGAATTATGCGACGGATTTCGTTGTTCGCAGGGCCTGACTTGGACAACATCGATAAACTTGAGAAAGAGTTGACGTGGTGTCATGTTTTCCAACTTTTGCTGTACTTACTTGAGATGTTCCAATTGAACTACAGCTGCAGATAAGTATTTCAAAGACAATCTAATCTCAGGCTAGATTGACAAATGATTGAAGCTGTCGAGTGTGCCATCACCTTGTGATTTCTATCCAAGTGACCATAGTTCCATGCTTGACGGAAACAGGAAAAGTCTATATCTGGTTCCATCCGCTTCTCAAGTTCACCGGAGGAGGGAAACACAACCTGCATAGTTTCTCTTTCTTAACACTGACACCCTGGCCAAGTGGTTCAAGTGGATTCCAGGTTCGAAATTGCGTACGACCGTTCCGTCAACGGCAGTCGCAACTGAACCAACATCTGACGCCACAGCCCCCACAGAGGTCCGCTCCTCACCAATGCGGCTGAACTCGTGAGTGGATTCGTTTTCATTTTCTTTGAATGTCGTTGTCCACTTCCAGGTCCAGTAGTGAGACCCCTGACAACCACACCTTTGCACTCCAACACAAACTCCCGAAGCTTCCGATTCCTCCTTTAGAAGAAACATGCAATCGCTACCTTCGGGCGTTGTTGGCACTTCAAGATGAGAAGGATCATGAGATGACAAAAGCTGCGGTGCAGGAGTTCTTGCGCAAGGACGGTCCCAAGTTGCAGGAGATGTTAAAGGAATATGCACAGGATAAGCAAAGGTGTGGGCCAAATCTACTTCCTCTGTATCTCCAATCCTTTAAGCATCGCAATTTCAAAGCTATATTGAGGAGTTTTGGTATGAGTCGTACCTTTCGCACAGCGACCCCGTCGTACTTGCTCTGAATCCATTCTTCGTTTTGGAGTAAGCTCATCTCCCGTATTAATCCTCCAAGATCTCACGTTAGCTTCGCATAGAAACGATCCAACTCCCACTCGGGGATCTCAACTTCCTCGTGCTGCATCCCTCATCGTATCATCCCTGGGATTCATCCATGACTTACGCGCTGGAATCCTGGAACCTGACATGGTTCGAGGCGTACAATTAGACATGGATCAGTATTCCCGACTTTTCGGGACTTCGAGAACTCCAACCGACGTAAGTTTCATGCTGGTATGGTCACACAAGAACTGATTCCCTTTTTAAAAATATAGCACGGTTGTCGAATGGATATTTATCCAGATTCCAGACACATAGTCGTGTTGCGACGTGGACAGTTCTGTTCGTTCGTTTGACCACTTGCTCTCCAGGCTCTCATGGGCATTTTAGATTGGTTTGATGTCTTAGACGATTCAAACCTTCCATTGTTGACTGAGCGCGAGGTCATACGAAACCTCCAGGCAATAATAAACGATGCAGATACAACCGACCAGTCACAGGTACATCGTAACCCATCAACTCACTACTAATCTGATATGATGTTAGGCCGCAAGAGGCGCAATCGGAGTACTCTCGACGGAAAACCGCAAGATTTGGTCAGGTCTTCGCGGAATGCTCTCTAGGGATCGAAACAACAAAGCTTGTCTTGACATCGTAGACAATGCCCTCTTTATCGTCTGTCTTGACGACACTGCGCCGGATAGTCTAGCCGATCTATGCAGCAATTTCTTATGCGGTACATACAGTTTACAAGCAGGAGAGCAAGTTGGAACGTGTACTAATCGATGGTATGATAAGGTGCGTGGTATGGATTGGCACCTCTTTCTCTGTGACTAATACTCTCCTTGCTCAGCTTCAAATCATCGTCTGTGCGGATGGTGCTGCCGGGATTAATTTTGAACATACTGGCGTAGATGGCCATACGGTGCTACGTTTCGCGGCAGATGTCTTCACCGATGGCCTCATGCTTCTCGCTCGCTCTATTAACCCTTCTGCCCCTACTCTATTTCAAGCCAAACTTTCTCCCTACGCTAGATCATACAAATTTCCTCGCGGGCAAGAGCAAAGTATGCACTCATTCAGAAAACCATCATAGATTATTAACAAAATGATATCCAGAACCTCACCCACCATCGAACGAACATATCGACACAACACCCAAGAAGCTTGAATGGAATCTAACTCCCGAACTTCGAGCCGGTGTCCGGTTTGCAGAGACGAGGATAAGCGACCTCATATGCCAAAATGATTGTCAGGCATTGGAGTTCAAAGGTTACGGCAAGAATTTCATCACAGGACATGGTTTTAGTCCCGATGCGTTTGTACAGATGGCATTTCAGGCTGCTTATTTTGGGCTTTATGGTATGTTTCCTTCCTTTATTAAAAGGGTGATATAATGGTGAATTGGTATTTGTAGGACGGATCGAATGCGTTTATGAACCCGCGATGACGAAAGCTTTCTTGCATGGAAGGACCGAGGCGATTCGGTCGGTGCAACCTGAGAGTGTAGAATTTATCAAGGTATGCGATTCTGCCTGAACGGGACTTAGTACCTATTGAGATATTATGGACCAGACATTCTACTCCGAGGCTACTCCAGATCAGAAAGCCTCTGCTTTGCGAAAAGCCTGTGAAAGGCACGTCAAACTGACGAAGGAGTGTAGTCAGGGACTCGGCCAGGACAGGTGAAACGCAAGAACTCAAATTACCTCGCTTATTTCTAATATATTCCTAGACATCTTTATGCTTTATATTGCCTTGTTCAACGACAACTACAGAACATTGAACCCCGCCCAAACGGAATTATCTCGTCTCCTAGCACTTCTCCTCCATCACATAAGTTCACCAAGATGCCTACTATCTTTACTGATTCTGGGTGGGCGACTCTGGGAACGTCCATCCTTTCTACTTCAAACTGCGGGAATCCTGCTCTGAGACTGTTCGGCTTCGGGCCCGTAGCTGCAGATGGGTATGGAATAGGATACATCATCAAAGAAGATGGGATATCCATGTATGCCCCTTTCTCTTTATTCATTGATATTCAATTGTTAATTCGGACTTTTGACCTCTCAGCTGTGCCTCCTCGAAGCACCTGCAAACCCGAAGGTTCCTCGACACATTGCAAGGCTACTTATTCGACATGCAGCGTTTGCTAATTCAATTGCATCGTGCCGCAAATGAGCGTCCCAGTCCGTTCGTGGACCATACGGGTATCTTGAGGGATTCGAAGACTGGTCGACCGATCAATGGTGTTATTTGGGACGAGGACCAGCAAGGCGAGCAGGAGGAAGTGCCTTTACGTGCGTTACTTTCTCTCTTTTTCATTGAGAGAGACGACATTATACATTTATTTTACAGCCGGATATTCGTTCTTTGATAGTGCTGAAGTGGCGTTGTTGGCAAGAAAGAAGTCGCCATTTTCTGAAGTCGGTAAGTAATACTAGTTACTGGGAAAAGGTTGAAAGACTGAAATCATTGTGGCTGTACCAGGCAAAGTGATACCTCTTGCTGAATACTAAGCTACGAGTGCTTCCAAAAGTGGCTCTATGGCAGAATTTATGTGTAATTTATTGTTTAAATTTTACGGGTACAATCAGTGTTCCAAGTAATGGTATCCTTACGCGTGGTGGTAAGCAAATCCGCTTATTATCAAAAAGGTTTCAGCCTCCGCGCTGATAAAAACATCAGAAGCTCCGGCAGTTGGAAACTACGAGGTTCTAGCGGCGGCATGCACCATTTCTGCTGAAAGCAAAGGTCATAATTTACACAACTCGATACTTCGAAAACCCTCAGGCGTTCAAGGTTTGAACTTTGCTCCTCATAGATTCATTCTGAATATAAGGTAACTTGCCATGGACATAGGAGAATATTCAGACTGGTGAACCGGAGTGATCACATTCGAAATGGCCTGGTAGGATAATCTCACATTACAATTGTAGGATTGTCTGAGCCTACAGTCTGTAAGGCCAATGTATATATATCGTATCCAACGGTATAGTATTGTATGGATCCGCCTCCCAACATGAGAAGCTCTTGCGACGCTGGAGACGGGATTGGGCGCTTTCCCCGAGGAAAGCAAGAATGGAACAGATCGACCCATCTTTCCCCTTCAATGGTTTTCGCAAACAACAAAACAAGATGTCCCGCAACCAAGCTAGTCTCCTATTCCAGGTACGATCCGGTCACTTCCCGCTGAACTTATATCTACACAGAATAAACAAATCCGAGACGAAATACTGCCAACAATGTGATCAAGACGGCGAGGCACAAGAGGAGACCGTAAACCATTTCCTATTCACATGTGATGCTTACGCGGCCCAGAGACGGAAGCTAGCAAGGACCATTGGCAGGCACCACCTCAACCTCCGGGATATCATGGCCAATCCAAAATACATGAAGGCGTTATTTCACTACATCACTAAGACAAACAGATTCCCTTTGCCAGATAGCCGCTAGCTGACAACCCCTCACACAGGTTTTGTTTCCCCCTTTATTTCCCTTTTCCTCTCCAACACACGGCCCACAACCCGACCACTCAAACAGCTGCTCCCCTCAACAATAGACATCCTGTCATACAGAATATCCACCTCAAAGTCAAT
>Ga0307507_10011127_pt1 | contig 11420 bp, 7 predicted proteins | sample 7_EM_MG_FD_207223 | JGI IMG/M metagenome (GOLD analysis project Ga0307507, IMG submission 207223) | Populus trichocarpa ectomycorrhiza microbial communities from riparian zone in the Pacific Northwest, United States - 7_EM | ecosystem: Host-associated > Plants > Roots > Unclassified | place...
TGCCATCGGAGAGAGTTTCTGAGGTTGGAAATGCAGAGGCTCCAATTCAGAGTCATGTCTTCAATTCTGAGGCCAAGAAACATCAGCTGGTTTCTTCTAACTGGGCACTACAACTTGAAATGAAATAAGCGAAACTGGGGGAAGACATACTGAAGAACTTTCGATGGTTCAAACTCGGGAGGAAGTTTGGAAAGTTCCCTGCCTTGTGTTAACACCACACACTCCAACCATGCCTACTGTGTGAAGCAATGGAGCGATTAGGAAACGAAGATACCTGAAGTAACAAGGCAGATGCATGACTCACACAACACTAGCTAAGATTTTGGAGAAGAGTTAGGTGATGAAGATGAAAAACTATTAGGTGATGAAGGTGTTTCATTAGCATCAAATTCTAGCCTAAATGGCAATGCCACTGATAAGGAAACACCAACTATATAAGCCGAAAACAATGGATCAAGATCAAGCAAATCATTCTTAGAAAACTGCATGGAGACAACTTCAAGTCCTGATTCATCGTAACAAATCTGTCACTTAAATGAATAAGATTTGTCAAATAAATGTGAAGATTACTACCTGCTCTGTTTTTTCTTATGTAAAGATAGCTAGTGCCCTTTGTAAAAATTTAACGTGAGACTACCTGTGTTGGACAATATTGATTCGCTACTCTAGTTGGCGTCAAGTCCTCCACTGTTTTCCCAGAAGAACAACATTAACCTTTGTTCATTGTAGGTGGATACACGTCGTTCATCATTAAGAGATGTGCCATGACATGGACTTATTATCAATGAGTAAATGAGAATGGACATGGCCTAATGATTACTGCAAAAATGAAAAGATCAACCTGCATTCTGTCTTGACTAGTGAGTGATTCCGTGACCCTTTTCCCATGTATAAAGACACGCGAATTTAGTTTTTCTATGCTTAGCTTTTACAATATACAAAACCAACCTCACGTGGAGAGGTACCCTGAATGCTTGTCTGTAATGAGATTTTGTGTCAAGGGAATATGAAGCTAAAAACCTTGGATACCTATCCTCATAATTTTGAACTGTGGCCAGCTTCTAAATTTATTGTAATGAAGAGACTAATCAATGCCTCAAAGGATGAAATTCTTTGTGATCAAGGGAGAAGAAACAAGGGCAGGTTGGCATGATAAATTTAGGGTTCCTCAGTTACTTAATAGCCTTTAATCTGTCATCTTTGTGATTTATGAAAGGTGTGCTTGTGAAGAGAAATGAGTCATGCTCAGTATTGATTAGTCTCACATGATGTCTGGTTCATGTTTTTCCTAGCAACCAAACGGGGAAATTTTAAGGTTCGAGTAACTTGCCTTTTTCTTTGTTTTATTTTCTCCCCCATCTTGTAATATGATGAATCTAGTTTTATGAATGCTCACCTTCACAAGACTTGGACGTTTTTTATTAGAAGATTTAATAGGTTCGAACCATCCCAATAATAAGGATTTACATGTTAGGAGATGACAACCCTCTCTTCATATTTCAAAACCCACTAACCCTGGTTAAAGTTGACTCACCTGACAAATTAATCTAGTAAATTGTAATTTAATCTAGTAAATTGTAATTTGATGCCTAATCTGGGTTGATTTTCAATTTGAATGAGTTTTAACATTGACCCAATTAAATTTGATTAACTTAATAAGTTGATCTGCAATTAGATTGATCTTGTCAAACTCAATCCAAACTCATATGGATTAAAATCAAGGAACTTTAAAAAAATTAAAATGATAACATTTTGAATAAAATTAATAGACCCAGCAAACTAATGACTACTACCCTTTTCTAGCTCAAATCCCAGACCGAATGACAAGAAAAAATAAAAATAAAAAAGTGGTCATAAACGACACCAGCAGAAATTCCCAGTGGGTGATATGATTTTTCTCATTGCAATTTGGGAATCATGTATTGGTTCCATGAATCACACGGTTAATTTTGTTGTTAAATAGAATAAACACGAAAGAAAACAAAGTTGAACGAAAACAAGAAAAACAGAAAGGGCTATTTTGGTTGCCAAAATTCATTATTGTTGCCTTGTCAGCTTCCACAAAGACAAGCTTCGAAGGTAGTGTTGTCTATTTTTGTTGCCAAAATTCAATTTGATCTTTCCTGTGTTGGGTACAGATGCCACCGTTGCCTAAATTAGCTGGCAAGCAAGGTGACAGGAAAAGTCCACCAGTGTGCAGGTTCTTCGAGTAAAATCAAACCTCTTGTACAGTGAATCCAAGAAAATCCGAGAGGTCAACAGCACCTCAAATTGTAATTTATTTGGCTGGAAACACACAAATCATGCCACTAAAGGGGGAAACTGCAGAGATTTCTTGGCCCCCAGTTGTAGAGCAGTACTCATCTGTTCTGAAGGGACAAAAATAGTTTCTCTTCCCACATGATATCAAGTGTTAATCAATCACAGAAATCTGATGGCTTGGTGGCGATTGATTAATGCCACCAATGAGTTTGTAAACCCACATTACAGAAAATTCAGGCTGTTATCCGAGGAACGAGGAAAAAAGCCCCGATGCACTCCCAAAGAAAATAGCACGAGAGCTTATTCATTATGCACCATAATTTGTCAAAAGATTATTCGATATCTCATTGGAAAAAAAAAAATCAGAGTGAGTTAAAAGGGAACCAGAAAATAGAACAAACAAAATACTAGATATGCACAAACATTACAGCTCAAATCCAAGCAATCCAAACTTGTGCTCAAAGTGCCATTTTTCAGATTCAAAATGTGGGACTGGACAGTGTATCCCTGCGTTCTCAGTGAGATTGCTTTGGTTCTTGTAAACTCTTTTAGGTAATAGTTCTGCACTCACCTTTGGAATTAAAAAAGCTTTCCTGCATGCTGAGTTCCACTTCTCATCATTGCACAGAATTCTTCGTAGTTGATCTTCCCATCCTATTAAATCCGAAGATATTATTAGCAACCAATAATGTCATTATTATAGGAGTCACAAGAGCTAGAAGTACGACCACTTACATTATCTGCATCCACCTCGGCAATTATTTCCTTTATGGTGGCTTCATCTCCCATTCCATATTCCTTCATTGCCGATTCTAACTCATCCCTTGTTATATACCTGTCATGAAATTTATAAAAATGAGCTTTTCTTCCTGGGAGAATCTAGTTTGCCCCGTGTCATAATAAATTGATAAGAGTTACTAAAGTTCCTTACTATGGTATGATCAGAAATCACTTTTACGTGTAAACTAACTATGAGGGAGAAAGTACAAATTACATTCACTTTCACATTCTACTAGTTGAAACTGATCAAACACGGTAAATATATAAAGTCAAGGATTTCCAAACAAGAAATGTGGCCATTGGGGAAAATGAGAACTCACCCACTGCTGTCCTTATCAAAGTACTGAAATGCTTTGTATAGGTGTTCATCTCTTTCTAACTTATATCTATGCATAGTAGCAGAGATAAACTCAATGTAGTCAATAGATCCATTTCCATCCACATCAGCCTGAAATGTATTGCATACATTACTAGAATATGAGTATGAGATACACGAAATAATCAGAAAATTCAGTTGTGTTAAAGCCTGGTATTACTTACAGCTTCCATGAGTTGCTTTACTTCAGCTTCAGAGAGCTTTGACCCGAGTCGAGCCAAACCTGTCTTCAGTTCTTCATAGGTGATGGTGCCACTCTTGTCAGTGTCCATGTTTGTGAACATTGTTTTAAGACCTTTAATTTCTTCTTCAGAAAGATTTTCAGCAATAACCTATGGGATTCCAAAGTATACAATGTTATGAATAGAAGACCAAAAGCAATCCAATATTCCCATCTAGACTCTCATAACTCAACTTGGAAAACATACCTTAGAGTTTCAACTGCTTTTAATAAAGCAAATACACCTTACACTTTTTTCAACTTCGAGAATGACACTTGAGGATATATTATTAAACAATATTTGAAAAGTGAAACTACAGGTTGAAATTACGTGCTTCCTTAATACATCTAATGGCTGATTGAACAAAAATCCCAAGCCTTATTAAAACTTCAAAGGATCTATCAGTAAGAGGAAATTGGTTCAAAGAACTCTTGTGCATAAGGCATACAATTGCAGGATGGTATTCTGTTAGCATCCACACCAGAGATAAGATGTGTCCATCATCTTGGGGAATGGCTGCTATGCATTTTTACATTGGAAATACAATAAGAATATTTAATGTCAAGTGACAGAAAAAGGACTAGAAACTTCCATTTTACCATTACGGTCACCACCTACAGTTTATATGTTATATATCCAATCCCATTGAAACATAACAATAAATCTCCTATGAGTGAGAAAGTATGTCCTGTGCCTAGGGTCTCCAACTCTGAACTCTTTGATCTCTAAACAGAAAATCAGATGTGAAGGCACAAGGCATTGAGTGACATCTGCTGTGCCCATATGTAGTTAATAACTATGGAAGCAGAATATATGAATATATACACATGCCAAACCCTGCTACATAAAATGCAATAAATTACAATAACTCTTCTTGATATATCTATATAGTTTTTGCAAAATAACTTCCATACATAATCAGCAAAGATCATTCAACCATAGGACTTATAGACACATACGCAAATATTTAGAGCATAACCACAAATCAAAACACAGTACTTAGAAAAGAACTACAAGAACAATAAGGGCATATCAGATAATTTAAAAATTTACCTTCAAAGCAAGCTTCTTAAGCTTATTCATTGCCCTGAATTGTTTCATTCTAGAGAGAACAGCACTATCTAATGGCTTGTCAGCACCTCCTTCCTTAATCCATGGATGCTCTAACCACACACAACCATTGATTTTAGGCACAAAAAGCATGCCAGTGCAACGCAAAAGTCATGGAATACCAGAAACTGACCAAAAATTAAAGCTTCTTACCAAGAACTTGTGTAGAAGTGATTCGCTTTTTAGGATCCTGAGTCAACATCCTCCTGACAAGATCTTTTGCACTGTTAGATATTGAAGGCCATGGGTCACTTTCAAAGTCAATGTCTCCTTGTAGAATGGCATCAAATATTCCCTTTTCATTTTCTACAACACAAATTTAGTCAATTAAATTAATCCAGAGGAAATCTATAGTAATTTATAAGAGAGCTTTTCTAAAAAAAGTTGGCAAAAAATTGTCTTTACCAGCCCAAAAGGGAGGTACTCCACTGAGTAGAATATACAAAATAACTCCTGCACTCCAGATGTCTATTTCCTTTCCATAACTACGGCGCAATACTTCAGGAGCAACATAATATGCACTGCCCACTATATCACGGTAAACTTTACCTGCAAGGTTTTGGAAAATCTCAGTTAACATAATAATTCAAGGTCGATTTAATATTTCTAAGAACAAATTGAGACAATCCTACAGCTTGAATGGAATTTCAAAAGAGCAACATAGGTTGAAATTTGATGAGAACGAAGACAGAAAGATCATACAAATAAGTAAAATGAATGGAACACCTGATGTGACTTTTTGTCAATTGCTAGTGCCACAACAGCTTGTCTCATTTTTTTCAAATTCATCCACCTTGCTATATTTATACAGCTTATATTCTCCTCAGTTCAGATGAGTCATACAAGGCAAAAACAAAAAAAGAAAAAGAATCATTAGGCATTTCTTGATCATCCAGGTCCACCAAAATCTCTTTAGTTTACTTGATATCCCAACCTCAGAAAGATCCTTAATCGACAAAACATGCCATTATAGTGTCTTAGTAACTGTCTTGAGAAACAAAGAGTTCTAACTCCTTTTTCCTTCAGAAGTTAGATAGAACAGGTATAACTAACAAGTGTTTTCTTGTTAGTTAACATGCAGAATAAGGTTGAATCTGTTATTCTTATATAGAAAATCAGCAGCGGATAGATCTACCAGAAATAAACTGACTTGAAAACCTAACTGCTAGCCACATGAAACAGAAAGAGCAGGAAAACAAGTGTTTTCCACTCTTTACTTGTTAGAAATCAGCTGAAAAAAGTAAATTGAGCAGAAGACCAGATATAACTTGTTGTCAACTGCTGGCAGGCAACAGCGTGTCACATTTCCTGAAATCTATCCATCCTGCTCTATTTATATGGGTTACATTCCCCTCAATATAGCTTAACCCAAGGAATTCAAAAATAGTAAAAGAAAAGGATCACTTGGTATTTCTTCATCATCAAACTTCACCATAGCCTCGATATCATTTGCTAATTTGTCTAATATCACCATCAAGCTCAAAGTGTAATCTAATAAACAAAAGATGCTGTTATAGTATTCGAAGACATTTCCTGGATGACATTGTTTCTAACACCTTTTTATGGATAATCAAACTGTCTCACTAGGCTTTTACACATAAATATAGTCAGAGGCAGAACCACATCAAAATTAGCACATAATCCAGCAAATAGGATATGAACAGCGGGCCCCTATTCTCTATTTCACAGTTGCTCATTCTAATAGCAAATAGCCAATCCAATTGCATCACTTAATACCAATTTCAACTCCTTTTCTACTTCTTGAACAAATTCAGAACTAAAATCTGAACAATTCCAAAAATGTAATGCAGAAAAATCCTGAAATTCACTAAAAATTAAAGCTCAGACCTTACACAACACAGCAGATTTTAACACGATCCTCGAACAATTCAGCATATAATACAACATTACATATATCATATAACCAATAACTGAAACAAAAAGGAAAAAACATTAAGAAATTAACCTTCCTCAATGAACACAGACAACCCAAAATCAGTTGCCTTCAGTTTAGCACCCTCAGCTTTGCTAGACAGCAAGAAATTCTCAGGCTTGAGATCTCTATGCATCACTCCCATAAAATGACAAGCATGTACCACATTCACTATCTCCCTACAAATCTTAGCAGCATCTCTCTCTGAATAATGCCCTTTTGCTATAATCCGATCGAAAAGCTCCCCCCCTGCACAAAGCTCCATAACAAGATGCACAGATTGCCTATCCTCATAAGCCCCTCTAAATTCAACAATATTTGGCTGCCCTGACAAGTCCTGCATGATATGAACCTCTCTTTTCATATCCTCTTTATCATTCTTATTCACTAACTTCCTCTTCAATATTGACTTGCAAGCATAAGTATGACTAGTTGAATTCTCTGTGCACAAATAAGTAACACCAAACTGACCTCTACCCAATTCTTTTCCAAGAGTATAGTGTTGCTTGATGTCTTCAAAAGGCTTGCCAAGTATAGTATCAGGAGCTGGCCTTGTTGGGGTTTGTTGTTGTGTCTGTTGAGGTCTTGTTGGTGGGGTTTGTGTCGGAATTTGAGGGACTGTGACTTTCTGTTGGCTTGGATGATATTGAGGTTGTTGTTGTTGATTGGTTTGCCTAGGATATCCAGTTGCTGGTCCTCTATAACCATTAACATCTGGTGTTGGAGCATTTCCTTTGCTACCGCAACAACCCATCTCGAGATTTGAAAAATCTTGAAAGAAATGGAGTTAGAGATTGAGACTTTGGATCCCAAAAGCAGTAAAGATCGAAACTTTGTGAGAATCTGAGCAAAAAAGCAGATCAACTTTTGGGCTATGAAGGCTAAATCTTGAGAGAGAGCGATGATATATCGAAGTGATTTCTTGTAAGTTGACTCTTCACAGCTGCCATAAATAAAAGTCTTTTGAGAAATAATTTTGTGTTTATATCCGGGTAGATGGAAAGGTTAGACTCTGGATGCTGAAGAAAAAATGGGCTCAGGGAGGTTTAAATGCAAAATAATTATTATTATTACTTCATTTAGTTTTGAATATTTTAAATTTTACACTTAATTAAGTGATTATATTATTGAATCTGGGATATTTTCATTTTAAAAATTATAATATTATTTCTGATTTTTCTGGAAAGAAGATATTTTTTTATCTTTTTTTATTGATGGAAGATAATAATTATTTTTTATGAGTAATAACAGGATAATTATGTAAAAAATCTTACTAGCACAAATAGAATTTTTATATAAATAATATTATAAGTTATTTATAAGGTAAGCAAATCACTTGTGTAATACTATTTATTTAGTTGGGTTTTTATGTGCAATTTTAATTTTAATTTTAATTTTTGTGTAGAGTTTTTCTTTATTTTAAGAATAATGAAAGTGTATGGCTGGTCTACCCACTTGTACTACAAGACCTTGTAAACAGTGGGCTAAGCCATCTCCTTTGTATTTCTGGTTTTGATTAATTTTAAAGCTTTTAGGTATTAAATTTTATATTTAATAAGATTTTATACGAGTACCTCCATGTTGACCATCTACATTTATAAGAAATTTATTTACCATTTTTTAAAAAAAAAATTGAATATGAAAAGATAATGTTGTAAATAAATCTATTTGTTATTGAACCATTTCTCAAAGGTTTTTTTTATTATTATTAATGTGGATGTCCGGATCAGCATTCATGTATCTTAACTAATCTCACGAGCTAAAATTAACGATCATTTTCACGGACCCTAAAGTTAACGATCATGTAAGTTTTTAATGACTATGAAATCATAAAATTTAATATTTGACCTCAATCAAATCTTAGTTAGACAAAAAAAAAATCTAATTCAATTACATCTTATAACACATTTGATATTTGATAATACATAGATAGATTAGGTAAAATTGTTATTTCTACTTAATATAAAACAATTGCAACACCTATTATGTTATTAGGTTGATGTTTAAATAATTAATTGATAACATTTTAAATTTAAAATTGATTTTTTTATTTATTGTTTTAACAAAATTAAAAAAAAATTGAATACGTTTTTCATGATAATAGTTTGTGATGTGGATAAAAAATCTAAATAATATTTGTATAACATATTTTAGTGGACCATATATGACCACGGTTTTTGTAAGCTTTTATTTCATTTATATATTTATTCTAAAAAATTAGATACTTTGAAATGTGAATATTGACTAAGTCTGTTAATGCTATTCAATAATAAAAATAAAAAAAACATATTTGAAGTACAAAGAACCCCAACCCCCACATCCCCCGAGTGACAGTACTTTCTTTACATTGAATTTTAACACTTTGCCGTGTAATTATGTTAATTTTTTAATTAGTCAGTTTTTAAATTTATTTTTTAATAATTACAAGTTTGAATTCTCTTTGAATTATTAAAGGTTATATAGTCATTAATCCTCAGAACCCTCGCCCTTGAATTTGGGTTCCTTTTAAGAGTTTTTATAAATTATAATTAAATGTGATATAGAAAATATATTTAGGGACAATAATTGAATAATTTTGCATCATTTTCATCATGTGGTCTCTTTACATTGAATTTTAACACTTTACCATCTAATTATGTCAATTTTTCAACTTGAAGGGTAGTTCAACTAGTCAAGTTTTTAGTTTGCTCCTTAATGGTCACGAGTTCAAATCTTTTCATGGCCATTGAAAACTTACATGGTCATTGACTTCAAGACCCGTGGGATTAGTCGAGGTACACGTAAACTGGTCCAAACACCCACATTAATAAAAAAAAATTATATCAATTTTTTATAATAATGGAATACCCATATTGTCATGAGAATTACATTAATCATTTTTTTCTCGAACTAATACTTTTATTCAATGTGATAAAGTTTAAATGTAGACAGTGTATTGATGGAATGAGTATATTGATTTTCCACACAAATTACAGATGAATGAAGAGTTATATATATACATAGAATTAGAGAAGTTGTTTTAGGAAAACTAGCTATAATTGTGGCTGTGAAGATTGTAACTGCTGTGAGCCTTGATTCTGGGCTATTCTTGTGTGATTTGATTTGAGGCAGAATTTGTGGAATGATCTGAGGCAGGATCTGTGGAATGATCTTTAATACGCCCCCGCAAGATAGGGCTGCCATCAGCAAGGCCAATCTTGGTTCTGAGTTGTTCAGTGCGGTGAGTGGACAGGGGCTTGGTGAGGAGGTCGGCAAGCTGATTTTGGTTGTGGACATGATGAACCTGTAGCATGCCTTTCTGAGCCATATCCCGAACAAAGTGCAAGTCGATTTGAATATGCTTCATCCAAGAGTGTTGAATGGGATTGAGACTGAGTTGAGTAGCACCCAGGTTGTCACAAAGCAATGTTGGTGGGGAAGAGAGAGATAGATCGAGTTCCTGAAATAGGGACAATAACCAGATGGTTGTAGAGGGTGCATTTGCAAGGGCTCTATATTCCGCCTCGGTGGATGATATTGCAACAGCCCTCTGTTTTTTTTAGCTCCAGGATATTGGATTGGAGCCAAGGAAGCAAATGTAGGCAGATGTTGAGCTGTGATCATCATAGTTGTCGGCCCAATCAGCATCTGTGTAAGTCACGAGGTGCAAGTGTGAACTTTTTTGAATATGGATGCCATGATAAATGGTATGCTTCAAATAACGTAGAAGTCTCTTTGCCGCTGTCCAGTGTGTAGCAGTGGGTTTGTGCATGAATTGTGACATTTATTGACCGCAAATGATATGTCAAGACGTGTAAGAGAAAGGTACTGAAGGCCACCAATGACACGCCTGAATTCTGTGCTGTCCACAGAGGAAGTGCCATCAATGAGTTAAAGAGCTGTTGTGGTGGACAATGGAGTGGACACCTCTTTAGCACCAAGCATGTTTGTCTTACAGAGAATGTCATGTATGTATTTGTGCTGAGACAAGAAAAGGTCATCTGTGGTTGGAATGACTTCCATGCCGAGGAAAAAATGAAGAGGCCCATGTCTTTGAGAGAGAAAGCAACGCCAAATTGAGCAACGATGGAGCTCACAAACGTATTGTCATTGCCAGTGATGACCAGATCATATACATACACCAACAAGAAACATAAAACAAAGGCAGTTTTGTAGATAAACAAAAAGTTGTCGGCTTTGGAATTTGTAAAGCCAAGCGCCATAATTTTTTTCTTTAGAGCAGAATACCATTCCCGTGGAGCTTGTTTCAGACCATAGATGGTCTTTTGTAACCTACAAACATAATTAGGATAGGACAAATATTTAAAGCCAGGGGGCTGAATCATATACACAATTCCATGCAATTTCCCACGTAAAAATGCATTGTTTACATCCAGTTGGCGCAAGGACCACCCCTGCATCACATAAATTATCAAAACAGTGCGGATTGTGGCCGGTTTGACAACCAGACTGAAAGTCTTTTTGTAATCCAACCCAGGGCGTTGATGAAAACCCTTGGCAACAAGACGCGCTTTGAACCTATCAATAGACCCATCCGATTTTCTTTTGACCCGGAACACCCATTTGCAACCCACTGGGTTGCAGTGAAGGGGTGGTGGAACCAAGTCCCATGTGTGATGGCGCATTAGAGCTGTTAACTCAGCAGACATGACACGTCTTCATTTCGTGTCACGGAGTGCTTGACTTACACAAGTGGGTTCGATGATGCGTGGAATGGGGTGTTTTGAAATGGAATGAA
>Ga0307507_10011128_pt1 | contig 11419 bp, 2 predicted proteins | sample 7_EM_MG_FD_207223 | JGI IMG/M metagenome (GOLD analysis project Ga0307507, IMG submission 207223) | Populus trichocarpa ectomycorrhiza microbial communities from riparian zone in the Pacific Northwest, United States - 7_EM | ecosystem: Host-associated > Plants > Roots > Unclassified | place...
GGAAGTTCCTTTAGGATATAGGCTACTTAGGAGATTTTAAGTGCTATAAAACTACTACTATAAATAGTACGCCGCTAGAGCTAAGCTATAAGCTTTAGGCAGCTTATATAAAGGCCTACTATACTTTTTTACCTACTTAGGTGCTTACTCCTAGAGAGTTAAGCCTATAGGCCCTCTATTAGCGACTTAGTTAATTAAGGCATAAGTATAGTAAAGGGGATATATATAAGCCTATATAATTAGATTATCTATAAATAAGAATCTAAAGCTAGAGAAAGGAAAGAAGAAGAAGAGTAGCGCTATTTAATATTTTATACAATCCTCTAGTTATATAACTACTACTATCTAAAGAATATCTAAAACTGTTTATAATTATCCGCTATAATCTACCGTTTTCCACTAGTGCCGTAATACCCTCTAGCTAAATAGGTAGTAGTGGCCTAGGACCTACTAATTAGAAGCCTTAAAAAAAGGGATACTAAGGACATACTATAAGGTACTAGATAGAAAAGTCTAGTAAGCTCTTATATATAGTCTAAGCATTTCATTTATATATATTAATAGGTCTTACATTTTTAGACTACTTAAGGACGCTAGGTAAGCGTATAGGAGTAACTTATAGGTAAGAGAATAATATAGTTAGCACCTTAGCTAGGTAAGTACATAGAGCGCTAGGTAATAAGTTAGGAGCTTAGAATAATTAGCTAAGTATTAAAAGCCAAAAGCTTAGGGCTAAGTAAGTAGTAGAAGTTAAGGGCTAAAAAAGCTTAGAGCCAGGTAAGTAGTAGGGGGTTAAAAGCTAAAAGTACCAAGCTAGGTAAGCTGCTGTAAACCCTAGAGGATATACCAGCTAGGTAAGTGCTTAGGGCGTAAAGGTAAGCTATATAAACTTAAACAAGACCCTTTTCTAATAATATAAATAAGGAACTTAATCTATACGGAGACGCTTTTAAACGCCTAAACTATTACCTAAAAATATCTCCACTTATATTAGAGATAACGATCCCACTATTTATACTAACAGTAGTAAACAATAGCCTTTAAAGCTTATATGGTAGCTATAGCTAGTAATCCCTTTAGGGGTTAGAAGTACGGTTTACTAACATTTTATACTATAAGTAAGCTATAGGCATGCCTTATTTCCCTAAAAAGGTGGCACGTTTATATTATACTACTTATATAGGTAGGGCTACTGTCTTCTATTATATAGAGATACGTCTTAAATAATACGCCTCTTAGCTTTAAAAATTAGCTAAAGTCCTACTAGTTTTCCTAGCAGCTAGCGATAGGGTCTATAGGCGGTTAGTTAATAGTAACTACCCTAGCTAGATTTCTAGGGGTAGGTATAATAGCTAGTGTTCTACTATTACCTAAATAGGGCTTAGTTAGGAGTTTAGCTAAGGGCTTAGCGTTCTAATAGTATATAGTATAACTCTCCCTCCTATATATACCTCTTCTTCTCTCCTTATCTTAGTCTACTTAATATATAGCCCCTTATTATTGCTTAATCTATTAGATCGCTCCTACGGGAAGCTAGCCGTAACAGTAGGCCCAAACCGGTAGCCACTTTTAGGAGTAATTAGAGAAAGGTTTTCTCCTCTTAAGAGGCGTATATTATAGACTATAGTGGCCATAAGGCCTAAGTAGAACTATAGCGGACTGTCTTTTAGGAAACTTAGCAGGGGCAATTAAATAGCCTATTAAGCAGCTTTAGTCAAGCCTTATATTCCCAGTATAGTTCTAGGTTAGGTGCCTTTTAAAGGCGCCCCTTTTTTATAATTAACTCTACTCCTCTAGGAGTGTCTAGGTAAGGTTCCCTTAAGATAAAAAGCCACTTTAGTTTAAAATAGTTACCTAGTTAATTCTGCTAGTAGTTATATACTTATCTTAAAGATTAAGCTATATATATCTAAGTATAAGCAATCTATATAATAAAACTACGAATAGCTTATTAAATCAGTTATTATTTATTTAATAGTACCTTACTACTTAGATAATTATAGCAATTCTAGAGCTAATATACGCTAAAAACCCTAACTTTAGAAGAGGTATATTTATTAGATAAAAAACCAACGCCCTTTAGGGCTTCTTAGTAATTTATAATAACTTAATAAATCGTATAGCCTTATGCCGGCTATTATAGCTTATATAAATGCCTCTAAACCAAAGCTTGTAGAATGCTGTATTCCAAAGATACTAAGCTAAGGAGAAGAGAAGAGGTATATATAGGAGGTAGAGATGTAATATATATATATTATAATACTAAGTCCCTAGCCAAACCCCTAACTAGGCTCCCTGTCTAGGTTACACATTACGGTGCCGTAATACTAGCAATAGTTTATTTAAATTTCTACCCTATTAACTTTTAATAGTAGGATAGTAGCCTACTATAGTATTAATAGGTAATGGAGAAGGAGCCTAAGAAATAGCTACTATATTATAGCACTATTACAGACCTTAGTTAGGGGCTGGGCTGGAGCCTTAGCGCTATATATATAGATATATCCTTTCCTTAACCTTCTCTTAGTCCTTATCTTGGAATTCTAGTTTACTAGCTACTAATAGATCCTATTCTATTAACTAAGCCTTTATATACTATATTTAAGGTAGTAGGCGCGCAAATTACCTAATCCTAATATAGAGAGGTAGTGACAATAAACCCACTCTACTTTTACACTTTAATATATTACCTATCCGCTCTAACGTCTACTTCTTCCCGCTTGGGTTTGCTAGCTATATATACTATAAAATAAACTCTTTCTCCTATACTATTACCTCTATATGCTGCCAAAACTAACTATAAGTATTATACTAATAACTTACCTACCTTCTATAGTAAATATTAATGGATAATCTTAACGTCTTTGCTTATTACATAAATTCCCATATCCGCCCTTTACTATATTACTGTATTAGACCCTTAAAACCTCCAATTCTCTTCCTAACTATTAGCGACTTAGTTAATTAAGGTATAAGTATAGTAAGAAGGACATATATAAGCCTATATAATTAGATTATCTATAAACAAGGATTTAAAGCTTAAGCGACCAGAATAGAATATTTTACAGGATTACTGGACCAAGTTAGCGGTAGATAGGTAAATATAGTTATTTAACCAGGTAGGATAAGAGGCGGCAATTAAAAAGAAGTTTTTAAAGGTATATAGTAAGTTAGATATTAATTAACAGGGTGTTAATAGTATTAATATATATAGTAGCAGGACAGTTAGTGTTACAGCACTAGTAGAAAACGGTGGATTATAGTAGACGTTATAGTAGATATAGGTTATATGAGCCTATATAACTTAAGGACCGTATATAACTTTAAACAGCGCTACCCTTCTTCTCCTTTCCTTTCTCTTCTATTAGATTGTCCTATAACAACTCCTATAGGATCTTTGGTATATAGTGCACTTTTTAGCTATTAAATAATAATAAATCCTTTACTAATAACCGTTAGCTCTCCCTAACCAACTTATAGATTATATTACAGAACTACGCTATATTAAAATTTAACCCCTTATATAATAACTTATTATAACCTATCTACTTAAGAATAATAACTACACTAGTACCTAGTCGCGAGTTATTAAGGAAACCGCTCCAAGTTTTCTATAACATATTAAAACTTAGTAAAATTTTCTATTTCTAACCTAAAGTATAGGATTAAAATACCCCCAAATATAGAATAATTGGTATATATTACTTATCTCTTTCCCTACAATTTTATTCTTCTTACCTAACTATTCTAATACTTTTTGCTTATTACCTCCTAATACTATTCCTTTCTTCTATATTTCTAAATCGATCTACTTCTAAACCTCTCTATCTATAAACCCTAATATCGCCGCTACTGCTTCTTTTAATACCCCTATATATTAATAGCAAGCTCTTCCTTTCTATTAAAATCCCTACCCCCTTTCTTCGTTTTCCTCCCATAAATGGCAGATATATTGCGGTGCCTAGCAAGTATTATATTATAAAAATTACTAGAATTGGACCCTCTCCAAAATCCCTACCTACCGCTCTATTATCTTTACCTCTTCTATATCGCCGCAATTCTCCTATCTATGCGTTATCTCCCCCCTATATTACACCTTATATATAACGCAACCAATTTTCCACTCCTTAAACTGCTAAGGTAAATCCTCTATCCCTAACCTTTTATATACGCGCCGTTCCATTCTCCTCTATTAGATAATATCCTAACGCTATCTCTTAGTCGTAAATTTATCCTATATAGTTATTGCTCCTTCGTTTCCTTTTAATCTACTATTTTCTTTACCTTCTAATTTTATTACCTCTGCCTCCAACCTATTTATATCTTAACTTGTTTCTTTTACTAACCGCTTATCTTCCTGCTTGGACTTGCTTATTATACCTAACCCTTCGGCCCTATTAACTAGAGCTACGTTTAGCTGCTTACTTAGAGTTACTCCTTAGTTTTCTACTACTACTCTTCCTCTCTTTGTCCCCTTTAGGTTGCCCTTATATATATCGCACCTCTCCTCCCCTATTTCATAACCTATATAATTAGTTTGTCTGTCTATCTCATCTATCTCCTTATTTAAAGCGATCCGTCTGCAATTCTTACCTAATATAAACTCCTTTATTAACTTATCTACCTTCTATCCCTGCTTCTCTACCCTCTTTCCATCTCTCGCTGTCTACTATGCCCATATAATAATCGCCTCGCTTTTTAATCTATCTTATCCCACTCTTCTACTCTCCTATATATAGTTACGCATCTTCTTTAATATTCCCACGTGTATAACTACTTGTATACTTTATACGTCAATACCTAACCCTAGCGCGTTTGTCGCTGTAAATACTTACTCTTACCTATTAGTTAGCTGCCGCAAAATCCACTTCTTCGCATCTGTCCCCATATTATAGTAATATATGCTACAGCCCACCGCCTTTGCCACCCTTTTAGCCTGCGCGATCTCCTTATAGTATACAATAATCTGCCCTGGTATAGGATACTGCTTTTTCTTCTCCTCCACTAGCAACCGTACCTTATTATCTTCCCGCCCCCATTTATACAACCGCACCTAATATTCTACGTTCGTTCTTATTGTCTTTTCCTAAAACTTAACCATATCTCTCCTATCCAATCCTATCGCTTTATAGAATTGGATTTTATTCCTTAGTAATAGCGTTACTGTTAAATATATAAGTTACATCTGCTTTTCTATTATCTCCACTAGCTTTAATATCCCTAGCTATTATTTATTATCTAAATCTAATATAACATGGCACTTATTAATTACAATCCAATCTAGCTACTTTATTACTCTCTTTTTGTTAATAAACCTGCCAAACGCCGTTAATATTGCCGCTTCCAGTATAGCTAATATAATGCTAGCCTAATAGGGCGGCCTTTACCCATCCTACTCCACGTAGCTAATTCCTGCCTTATCGCATCTATCTTTTAAGTCCCCTTGTAGTGAATTTAGTGGTATAATAATAATTGTTACCCCAGTCCTTGTGCTCGCCGCTAGTAGTATAAAAAATATGCTCTTCCTACCTTCTATCTATATAATAATCAGCACCTATAACTATTATTATATAATGGCCTCTAGTCCGGCTCTCTATAGCCCTTAAAACTCTGCTTCTGGTTCTACTAGCTATTTTAGCTACCTTTTCAAATCTGTCTTATGCAACGCCCTCTATTACTAGAACTCCTCCTGTTCCTACTCTACCTACACCCATTACCGCGTATTTGGATTAATATAGCCTTCCTCCTACACCAACTAAAATCCCAGAATGCGGTGCTAATTCGCGCTAACCTTTTAGAACTCCTGCCTTTCTAATATAGTATAAAATGGCGATTCCATTAATAGTCTTCCGTATATTATCTCCTCTATCCGCTTATAATGTCCGGACTGCCTCTCCTATATATTGTCCGTCTTGTCACCGCTCTCTCTATTCTTATACACCAAATCTAAGTTCTAAAGGACGCCCTTATCCCTCGCCATCTCTCTCTATATAGCTGGGTAGACATGCCGCCAAATACTTATAGAAATTCGCGCGTCTATTCTATTAGATGTCTCTCGCTGCATTACTCTACGTACGCAATTAGAGCCCTAAAAGCTATCTAGATTACTTACTCTCTTCTCTAATTTAGATATATCCTAGGCTTTTTTACCATCGCCCTCACCTCCACCTTTATTATCACTCTATTCTGCTATATTGGTTCTTTCCCAGTTATCTCCGTCCTCTTTATCCTTACTATCGCTCCACTATTCTTCCAGCTCCGGCTTCTATAGAAAGGCTTTAATTTCATCTTGCCCTCTATATAGCATCTATAAAATCTCTACGTACGGCTGGATAAGCCATAGGTAATATATAACCATCTCACTTACCTCTCTTAGTACGTACTAATAGATAATCTTAACCTTCTTGCTCACGCTGTATCCTTTATAGTATAACATTACAAACAAAACTAGTCCTTTGTTAATATAAACCCCTCTAGTGCCTCTACCGTTTACACCATTCTTATACTAGATGCTCACGATCTCCATCCCTTATATTAGCGCACCACCTGTTATATAGACCAAAACGAATAGTCTTTCCTTAAATCTCTATATGGCCCGCATGTAGTTAAACACGCCTTAATTTTTCCACGGAATGCCTTTATTGCCCTCCATATCGCTCTATTCTTTATATATAAATTTCTTCTTTGGCTTCTCCTCCGCCAATACCTATTTAAACAGCTATCTCTTATCGTCCTCTTTAAACAGGTTACAGGGGTCTTTTAGAAAGTTCTAGCCTTTTATTATCTCTATATAGTTGTCACATAGCTCCTCCAACTTTAAATCCAGTAGTTGCGTAGTCCCCTCTTAGATAGCGCCTCGCTTATTAACATCCAATAAAAGTAATTCCTGCAACAGCTGCAATTAGACTATTTTATATAGTCCCTTAACCATTAACTATAAATCAACCAGCGTAAAGGTCTGCTTCTTAATTAAAATCTTATTGCTATCCCACACCACCCTTCCTTCCCTAGTTATACCGTATTAGATACTAAACCTATATATCCTTATATACAAAACCCGATCTATAGGAGTGGGCATTCCTCTATATATTGTTAATATTATAAATTGGTGGACTATCTGTTTTACTAGCTTAAAGGTAGACGGCGCCTTTACCTTACTCTTATACGCTTTTAAGCCCTATCTCTATAATCTATATATTTCTCTTTATTAAACTATGTGCGCCTAATAGCTAATTAACGTATATACTACCATTATAATTGCTAATAAAACTGGTGTAAAGTTCTAAGCCTTAAACCATCCGCCCTTATTTGCGTCCAAACCGATCACCGCCAGTCCGCTAATAATGCCACTTTTATACTCACTTGACTTTAGCTTGTGGTCAAATATAGCTATCCAAAACGCTAAATAAGCCTCTTCGATCTTCTGCCTTCTGGCGTAGACGTCCAATCTACCCTCCTCATTTCCGCTAGTAAGTAACTAAATGGAAAATAAGCATCCCTCCTAATACAGAGTTAGCGTGTACTGCGGCCTTTTAGCCTTTATATGCGTTCTCTATAAATATCGGAAAATCTTAGCCTAGTAGTTGCTATATTTACGGATTGTTTATACCTTATACTTCGCGTAAAATAATCGCTTATTTAAACGTTCCCTAACCTTTTATCTGTTAATATATTCTAACGCAGATCTGCCTATTATATTTAACTAATATATCTGGAACGCTTGCCTAATTAATTGTCTTATTACTTTATACGCATCTATTAACCCTTTATCCCCTTCTCTCTCCACTAATTAGTCTAGAGAATGATGCCGCTACTACTACCTCCCCTACTACTCTTTTAGCTCTTCTGGCTCTTCCCTAATAGTAGGCTATATTGAATTGATTAATTCTTGTCAAATATACTTCTATATATGCTCCTCCTAACTAGTAAATTCTAGCCATAGGTTTATAATAAATTAATTAGTGTTCCCTTCTATTTCTCTTTTCTCTCTTACTTCTTTAATCTCTTTTACTTGCCAATCTAGCTCCGCTTTAGCACGCTTAATAACCAGATTAAATTCTTACGCCATTCTCTCCCGTCACTAGATAACTTGAAAATATCTCTACCACTCTCCCTAAATGAAAAATCGCTAGCAGTCTTGATCCGCTACCTATATCTTATTTACTGTCTTATAATATTTTACCTGGCTATTTCCTCCTCGCTTTTAGTAATTTACCTATTAATGTTTTTCCTTATAATGTTCCTGGATGCCTTTGATCGTCCGGCAAATATATATATCTAGGCATATCATTCCCTCTTCGCCTTTCTATTTATATAAAAATCCGTTACGGAACACCGGAAGCCCTAGGATAACCTTAACAAGCTCTTATAGGTAAATAACTTTATTCTTTATTTAAGCAACATTGTCTAACTCCCTAATAAACCCTATAATAGCTTCCCTTATCTCCCTAAATATTTTTCCCTTATATTAGTTAGACAAATGCCCTCCAATCTAATTAGGGGTAATGGCGTATAGGCAACATTTATAAAGAATAATTCGATATTCGGGCATATGCTTAAAAAATCGGTTAAACTATTCCGCAGCTATAGCGGCAATATATACTAACCATCTTTATATAATAATCTAGTACTATCGCTTTAACTATCTATATCTATATATATTAACCTACAATCTCCTCTTTTATTTCCCTAGTTCTACTTAACTTTAACTATATTAACCAAACCACTTTATCCCGCCCTTCCGCCTTTACCTAGTTGGCTATCGCGTGTAATATAGCTACTCATTAACAGAGCACAGACAGTTTATCTCCTAAAATAGACATATTAACAGCGCTACTAGTAGTAATTTATTACTAGTCCAGTTCCCCCTTTTTATACCGTTCCTCCTAAATAAGGATCACTATAAGGCTAGCCTAAGTCCTCGCTATTACTATATTTATAATCCAATTGGTCTTCTACTATAATACATTATATTAGGCCACTTAGGTAGCGCAGTTTTCTTACTAGCTTCTAAAAATACTCCCTATATAAGCTAGGTAGTATGTGTTATTAGTTATAATAGTGTTTCTAATTTCTATATTTAAGGGGAACGCAAATCTCTATATTATTAAATGCCCATGGCTGTATTAATCCTAGCCTCCGGCGTAACCCCTTAAGAAACGCAAACCTTCCTTCTACACTTACTTCCCGTATTGTTTATCGGCACCGACACCCCCGCAGTATAGGTGCGCGATAGCGCTAACCTTAGCCTATTATTCTTTATTGCAAAGTTACCTAAAGATGTATTATAGTGGATCTGCCAGTCCTACAGGCCTAAAGTACTTTCACGACTTAAACCTAAGCTTGAATAGGAACGCAAATAGGTTAATACAGACAACGCTATTCCGGACTCTTAACCGTAAAGCAAGGATAATAGCGACTATAGTAGCCTAGTATAGGTTCGGTCCACGGCCAATATTATTAACAATGGTCTAGATATAAACGGCGAGAGCGCCTATTATAGAGATAAAAGGCCTATATTTAATGCTTCTTCTCTATCTTAACCGCCCACCAAGCGTGCTTGGGACTATATAGCTGCACCAAAGCCAGAGTACGTCATAACCGTCAATAATATAAACAGGCGTAAAGAAAGGGAAAGGCGTAAAAGGTTAGAAAATATACTTTTAGAGGTATTCATAACTAAGGAGGAGGATAACATATAGGATATATATATATAGGAGAACAAAAGAAAGCTTGCCTAGCTGGCCAAACAGCCTAGCTATATGGGAATGGGTAGATAAAAGGCATTTGCGTTAATCTACAGGGCAAGCGCTATTAGTAATAGAGAGGCTGTTAAAAACATAAAGGCTATACTCACCTACTGGCGAAAAAACGGCACCATAGATTTAAACCGCTAGACTGCTCCCTAACCATTATTATAGTCCTTAGTTGCTTTTAGCTTTAGTAGCTAAAATATAAACACCGCACTATTAGGTTTCTAAAAGGCTTTCTTTAACCTTACCACTATCAAAGTAACTAAGATACTTTAAGACATTCTTTATCACCATTATCTCGCATACCTCTACGACTGTTATTGAAACGCGGAAGCACTTCTAGACTATACGCCATCAAGCGTATAGGGTAGAGGTGTTAGCGACGCCTCTTTAATTAAGAACTAGCTCTTTAACACACTCTACCCATCTACTAATACGCCTTCTTTATCGCTGGCCAACTCCTCGGCTCCATCTAGCAAGCAATAGCGCTACTTTACAAAGTGTCTTGTTAAGGGCCACCGATGGTATTATATACGGGAGATACTTGGTTTTAGTATCCTTGCTCTTATTCCTATATCTAAAGTACCTTATTCTTTTATTGAGCGGCTCTCATTAGCTATATTTAAGGTATTCCTTAACCTTATTAAGCGATTCTACCCAGACGCTATTAAGTTTGGTTAACTAATAGAGCACTTTATATAAAATGCCTTAATAGGCCGCTAGCCGCCTTAGAGCTATCTTCTAATTAAAGATATAAGTAATAATTAACTATAGGAAATATATCTTTCCAATATAGTCTAGCTATTCAAGCGTTATCCTATACTAGCTATTAAGGATATTTCTTTACCTATTTAATGTTATTTTTACCCAATATTATATTACGTAACTTAGTTATTATTAACCTTTTATCTTAACCTCCTACTTAGATAGTTTAATAAATTACTCTTTAATACACTTAATATACTATAATTGTGCTCGCCTTAACCTACGCGTTTAACATTTAATAAGTTGGTAGGATTAATTTCGGATAGATATATACAATAAATACACATTTTATAAAAGCCTTTCTAAAAATCTTATATACGTTAAGTCATAGCGGCTATAATTTAGGTGGTTAGCGCTTTAAAAGCCAGCACTATAATTTTTTTTTACATATACTGGGTAAGCTTTGCGACCAGGATATATATCAGTGCTTACTGCGTAAACACTAATATTACCCTAACTAACTCTAACTTTGCAACCTATCTAATGGGGTTTTTATTAATCTAAATATACTAAGGGGTAGCAATTTCTCTCTTTTACCATTTATATAAGTTTCGGAAATATTTAAGCCTAGGAACCCTAAACGAATCAGCCCCTATATTTTAAAGGAATTAGGTCGTTCGCCTAATCTCTTAGCATCCCTTTATATAGGCATTTCAAATAAATCAGCCTAATTCCGTCATTTTATAATTATAAAACTTACCCTATTACTTTTTTACTAAAAAACTAAACTACTATTTTTTACCTTTACTACTACTTTTTACTAAAAAAACTACTTTTTTATTAAAAAAACTATTACTTCTCTTATTACTTTTTTACTACTTTTTTACTTAAAAAACCTACTTTAAAATTAAAAATCTATTTCTTTACTACTTTTCTACCTAAAAAACTACTACTAACTTTTT
>Ga0307507_10011129_pt1 | contig 11419 bp, 9 predicted proteins | sample 7_EM_MG_FD_207223 | JGI IMG/M metagenome (GOLD analysis project Ga0307507, IMG submission 207223) | Populus trichocarpa ectomycorrhiza microbial communities from riparian zone in the Pacific Northwest, United States - 7_EM | ecosystem: Host-associated > Plants > Roots > Unclassified | place...
ATGGGGGTTTTCGTGGCCCCCCCCCCCCCCCCACTGGCTGCTTACGTAATCAAACACTCTGCTCTGATTCCTACTCGCTTAGGATTGTTTTTGCACTTGATGTCTACTTAGCCCGCCGCAAACATGCACCTGCGAAAGCCGTTTAGTAATTTTTACCTGCTCTCATCCCAGCGCTGTATTCCTTTTCCCTCTATCCTGAATCCCCGTTACTTTATTCCTCCGGTTTAACAATCTTCGCAAACACTTCACATCATCGGCTGTCAAAAAATAATTAATCCACCACCTCCGGCTGCTAAATCTAGGTTGACCGCCCCGACTATAGGGAATTATATAGTCCGTGTGATATTTCCCTTCCTTTTTTGCTTACACTTGAACGAGTTCTAATATTAATTTGCATAATGGGTCCTCTATAGATCGGTAACTACTTGCAGTCCTCAACAGTCACCTACAGTCCTTGCCAATTATCGTATCGTACCTGGAGGGCACGCCGATTACCTGCATGACCCGCCCGGCATCCCGAATTACCCGGAAAAGTGCGCCACCAAAGACACCTGCAGTCCCGCCCGTCCGTCTTGGGCAGCCATCCGGACGGAGGCCAAGATACCCGTCCTTTCCGGGCACCTTTTCCAGTACTTCCGTCCGCCCCGTCCGGACCTGAAGAACGACAGACTGGACGGTTGTGAACACTGGGCACTGCTGAGACAGGGATCCGGAAAAAGGAAAAAATGACTCCCTTCAGCCTGCCGCTCGGCCCGAGCAACTTCCAATCCTGCCATTGGTAATTGAAGTGGGCTATTCGGCAGGTCAAGCCACCCTTTGTGCCGATGCCGATTGCTACCTAGATCACACTTTCGGTCTCGTAAGATTTGTGATACTCATTAAAGCCAAGTGGGACCCATATTCTTTAAAAATCGAATGTACGGCGAAGATGCTCTTGGCCGATGAGGAAACAACTGGACCCTCTTTCTGGCTCATACATCATTACCAGAACTATGGTATCAATGTCCGGAAGGAGGTGACAACGGACCGCTCTGTGCTCCGAATTCCATAGAGATGGATATTTGACCACAACCACGATCACACCGCCGATAATATCTTCATCAGAGATGAGCTCCCTGACCCCCCCGAGCGGGCACCCCACCAGATGTAGTGATAGGTAATTCTTGCTCTCATATTATTTCAGAAAGGTTATCTAATATTGACACTGGCAGCGGTTGGATTCCATCGGGCTCGGGTTTGGGCGCTTGGGGGTTACTAAAAGGTTGTTTTGTAGTTGTTTGCTCTTGCTTGCCTTTTATCTATATCCACTCTCTATTTCTATACATTTCTGCACTCGCTTGGGTGCTTAATGCAATTATGGAGAGTTTACCTAACCGTGTACATAGTTCTAAAATTTTCATAGCCAACATGGAAAGTCAAATCACAGCAAAGTCTGTATAGAATTAGATGGTTCCAAAGTGTTTACCTGGTTTACTACTATGCCAAATATCCGCTGCGAGACAATAAAACCTGGCATTGCTTCGGAGGTGAGGTGGCAAACTCGACCGGAGGCTAGGCGACATGCTTGGTAAACACCGAACTATCTATTTGCCTACACACCGGCTGAGAGTCAAGCCTCTCTGGGCAGTTGTTGTCGGCTTTAGGTAAATGGGGCCTTCGTTTCCCAATATAACGTACTCCACGGCGAGCCGAAACACCTGACAACACCAAACAAATAGAGAGAATAGAATTCAGAAAACAAATCTATTCTGGCCACTGGAGGCGCACCTAGTTAAAATAAGCATCTTGATACATGGTTGAGACTATAGGTGACGCAAGTCTCTGTAGGCAATAGCCGGGCGAGATAAATACTGTAGGGGGGTTGCCGGTTGGTGGAGGAGAGCAGGGACCTGCCGTCACCCTCTTAGACGGCCCTCATTGCTAAATGACCAATGCCCTTGCCGGAAAGCATGAGGCACCAACACGAAACACTTGGGATCACTGATGCCTTTACAGTCTTTCTTTGATTCTTTAGCTACAATAACACATGTATCGCAGGACTCAAAGAACTATAAGCGCCAATGAATTCACAGCTTCAATCCCCCCGCATTTCACAATTGAAAGACCGGCACTTCTTTCCCCCATACAGTGCACAAATTGACACAAGAAAACTAGAGACCCACAATGGGATCTAGCACAAATAAGTGTAACAAACAAGATAGAAATTCTGTACGAGAGAGAGCAAAAAACCATTTGATCACTAGTTTAATGAATATCAGCCCTTTGATTCCGTTCACTAGTGAAATCTAGCTGCTTCAATTGCTATGTTCGACTATTGTTGCGAAATATTGTGAGAGCAAGAATTACCTTCTTTCACCGTAGCACATTAAAGATCCAGGGCCCAAAAAAAGAGAGTTCAGCTTTGGTGAACACCGCATCTGGCGCATTCTCATTAGGCTCGTCAAAGATACAAGAGTAGGGAATGCGGAGGTCCGGGGACTCTGATAACACGGTCCCTTCTGCGTCGACGTCGAAAAGCTGAACACAGGCGGGGGTCTGGGTGGCCACTTGCATTGTTTGCCGATCGTCCGATGCAACCATGGCCCAGCACTCAATGTGGATGGCGAACGGCTCTGTCATTAGCTGGACTATAATCACAAATCGTGTTTTGCCAGCAGAGTTGATGAGCCACCACTTTGCATCCAAACGGAGGAAGTCAAGTGCTTCTGAAGGCCCAACTTCCATCACCACTGAGGGCCACGCGGGCCTTGCCCCACCAGTGAATGGTCCAATTGCCTGATACCCTTCCTTGCTACGGAGGTCACTAATATAAGATCGAGCTCCATAGAATGGCAGAATCGAGTCACGAGTACTGCCAGGAATTCTTTCTATCGTATACTGAATCCTGAACCAGAGGTTCAGGGCGAGCGTACTAAGGTTCCCCCCACACAATACTTTGCAGATTAGAGCACTTAAGCTATTTTCGGTTGTAAAGCGTACCGTGCACCGCAGCCGACAGGTCTCGAATTCTTCATCGATCTCGGGTAGGTGACCATGATTGATACCATAGAAATATAGGAAATATTCCTCAGCAGACCCAGAATCGACAGTCCTCTTGATTATGCTGAGAAGGTCTGCTGGTGATTGATATTCAAACCTGTTCTGCTCTGGGATTAAGGCAGCTTGCATTTCAAATTCGGGACTTATTCTCCAAGTACCTGGAAGTGGATCCGGAGTGGTGTGACTCTGCAAGGCTTGGCTTTGCTCAGGAGATATGGACATGATGGTTTGATAGTGGATAGATGAATGGAGGAGATTCTTTGTGCGGGGATGTATTGAGGGGTGAGGAATAAAAGAAGAGATTCTTTTTGTGGGCGAGAAAGCGGTGGAGCTCGTTAGGTTTATTAAGTGTGAGGATGCTTCTGCTGGGTTGCCGGTGGCTGGGGGTGGGAGAAGAAATAAGCAGGATGAGATCGCACAATAAAAAACCTGGTAAGTACACGCGTCTATAGCGAGGGACTAGTTTTTTTCGCGAGGGGATTATTAGTACCGCATTTACTGGCCGAACTCGATCCGGCGGGGGTCCTAGCATGCTTTAACTTCAGCTCGGCTGCGGGTTATTTATAATTAAAGGAAACACGTCCCATTCAGGTATTGTGCCGCCTAAGGCAATACAGGTACGCCAGCTCAACCCGCTTATCCCGTACAATAGAAATCTCCAAAACACCACCCATTCATATGTAGAAAGAAAAAATCAATCCCACGGCTACCCTCTAAAATATAACCAAACACAGGCTTGCGCAGATCTATCTTTCATTCACTCAGATATCAAACATCTTCTTTAGAATTAACCTTCCTTATCCACCTGCAAATATTGGTTTATCCCCACCCCACTCAGCATCCTCGACTCACCCCTTCTCTGGATTATTCCTGATATTGTTAGGGCAAGAGCTGATGGAGGTTATAACTATCTTGAGAAAATATTGCACGTTAGCAAAAGTAACCGAACATTTCGGTTGCAACGCTCCACCACATGGTATCGCCGCCTCACCCCTCACTCCCGAATCTACCATTATTTTACCACAACAAAATGGTCTCAATAAAGCAGATGAATCACACACAAAGTATTAATTAGGATTATACATCTATCTTATTTTTACATATTTTTTAGCTGTAGTTTTAGTAGCCATTTGCTAAGTCGAGTGATGGTAAAGAACTGCGACCCGTTGCGTCGTGGTGTTCGGTTATTTATGCTAACGCAGAATACATACTTGCGAAATTTTCATAGCCAACATAGAGAGTTAAATCACAGCCAGGTCTGCATAACAGCAGACGGTTCCAAAGTGTTTGCCTAGTTTACCACTGTCCCGGATCTCCGTTGCTAGACGATAAAAATGTGACATTGCTTCGCAGGTGATGTTTCAAGCTCCACCTGAATGCTGGGTAAACACTCAACGATCCGTTTGTCTGCTGGCCAGTCAATACCCAAGGCCTTCTAGCCAGTAGTTGCCGTCTTTAGGTAAATGAACCCGTAGTTTGGAGATATAACGTACTCCACGGCGAGCCGAAACACTTGATAACACTAAACACATAGAGAATAAGATTCAAAAGATAAATCTATTCTCGCCACGAGAGGTGCACCTGGTTATAATAAGCTTCTCGATACATGGTTGGGACTATAGGTGATGCAGGGCCCCATAGGCAATGGCCGGGCGAGGAAGATACCGTAGGAGAGTTGCCGATTGGTGGATGACAGCAGGGACCTACCGTCCCTCCTTGACGGCCGTCGTTGCTAAAACGCCGGTGCCTTTGCCCGACAGCATGAGGCACCTACCCGAGACACTTGAGATCACTAATGCTTTTAGAGTTTTTCTTTGATTCTTTAGCTATAATAACATGTATCAGAAGACTCAAAGAACTATAAGCACCAATGAATTCCACTTCTTTCCCCCATGCTGCCTACAGATTGAAACAGGGAAACTAGAGGACCGCAACCGGATCTAGCACAAATAAATGTAACTAATAAGGTAGAAATTCTGTACAAGAGAGAGCAAAAAACCATTTGATCACTAGTTTAATGAACACCAGCCCTTTCATTCCGTTGACTAGTGCAGTCCAGCTTCTGAAATTGCTAGGTTAGACTATTGTTGTGAAATATGATGAGAGCAAGAATTACCTTTCAACGCAGCACATTGAATATCCAGGGCGCAAAGAAAGATAGTTCAGCATTGGTGAACACCGCATCTGGCGCATTCTCATTAGGCTCGTCAAAGATACAAGAGTAAGGAATGCGGAGGTCCGGGGACTCTGATAACACGGTCCCTTCTGCGTCCATGTCGAAAAGCTGAATACAGGCCGGGGTCTGGGTGGCCACTTGCATTGTTTGCCCATCGTCTGATGCAACCATGGCCCAACACTCAATGTGGATGGCGAACGGGTCTCTCATTAGCTGGACTAGCATCACGAATTGTGTGTTGCCGGCAGAGTTGACGAGCCACCACTTCGCATCCAAACGGAGGAAGTCAAGTGCCTCTGAAGACCCAACTTCCATCACCACTGAAGGCCAGGCGGGCCTCGCACCACGAGTGACTGGCGCAATTGCCTGATACCCTTCCTTGCTACGGACGTCACTAACATAAGATCGAGTTCCATAGAAAGGCCGAATCGAGTGACGAGTATGGCCAGGGATTGTTCCTATCATATACTCAATCCTCAACCAGAGGTTCAGGGCGAGCGTACTAAGGTTCCCCCCACACAATACTTTGCAGATTAGAGCACTTAAGCTATTTTCAGTTGTAAAGCGTACCGTGCACCGTAGCCGACACTTCCAAAATTCTGCATCGATCTCGGGTAGGTGACCGTGGTTGATACTATAGAAATATAGGAAATATTCCTCAGCAGACCCGGAATCGATAGTGGTTTGGATTGTACTAATAATTTTTGCTGGTGATTCATATTCAAACCTGTTCTGCTCTGGGATTAAGGCAGCTTGCATTTGAAATTCGGGACTTATTCTCCAAGTACCGGGAAGGGGATCCGGAGTGATGTGACTCTGCAATGCTTGGCTTTGCTCAGGAGGTATGGACATGATAGTCTGATAGTAGATAGATGAGTGGAGGAGATTCTTTGTGAGGGAATGTATTGAGGGGTGAGGAATAAAAGAGGAGATTCTTTTTGTAGGCGAGAAAGCGGTGGAGCTCGTTAGGATTCTTCTGCTCGATTGTCGGTGACTGAGAAGAAAAGGAAAAACAAGCAGGATGGAGATCGCACAATGAAAGACCTTCCAGCGTTCGGTAAGTACACGTGTCTGTAGCGAGGGACTGGCGTTTTTCGCGAGGGAAGCATCTAGCCTAAAATAATGCTGGTATAAATTCCAGACAAGTTAGGAACAATGGGCTATAGCTTAGGTAGATAGGTTCTAGTTTTACTACCGTCCCAAATTTCTGCTGCTAGACGATAGAAATGTGACATTGCTTCGGAGGTGAGGTTGCAAATTCCACCGGAGGATAGACGGCATGCTGGGTAAACACCGGACTAATGTACTGGACCCGGAAGTGTTTCAGATGCGGAAGTGAAATGGTTTGTATGTGAACTTTGCACAAACCCCCATCACGAGAAGTTGGACGAAATAAATCTTTCGAATTCAGCTGAAAAACAACCAAATCTGAAATAGTATGCCATCAGGGATACCTCATACCCTTCAAAATCTCATCTTCTTACTGTTGTGGGTCAATTAGGATTTTCATATTTCTGATTTTTTGGTGCATTTTACCTCCCCCGTTTGATCCGCTTCCCAGTGCAACAAGTCATCCATTTGGACACACACACCGGCGAACAGTTAAACCCCTCTTGACAGTCGTTGCCGTCTTTAGGTAAATGAAGCCTTGGTTTGAAGATATAAGGTAATCCACGGCGAGCCGAAAAAACACGATAATACCAAACAGATATACACAATAGAATCCAGAAAACCAATTTATTCTGGCCCCAAGAGATGCCACCAAGTTATAATAAGCTTCTCTATAGACACCCTCAGCGAGGCATGGCATGGCTTGACACCAAACTTCTGTACAGTACGTATCAACCAAAACCACACGCAAATATTCGCCGAGCCCCGCTGAGGGCAGTGTTCCCAACGGGCCAGGCCAAGGCAGGCTGCGCTGGAAGTGCCTAGGCCGATATAGGCCGAATTCTGCTGGCCTGCCAAAGCCTATCAGGCCTGATAGGCGCCTATAGGCCCCGTGATTAGCATTGAGAACAGATCGCTTTGAAGGTATCTTGGCTCCCCCGCCTTTTTCACGTTCCCCATCTTTTATCTGATTCGTTTTTATCTTTCGGCTATTGCTCTTTAAGGAATCACACAATGAGTGATAAGCAAACATCTTAAGAATGTCTTGACGATTCACCTCCAAGGTCACCACCACAGTCAAATCTTACCATTTTTCCCTCGGATGTTGTTTTTCTACAATTAATTTAATTAATTGACCTACTCTCTCCACTAATTTTTGGTAATAAGCCAAATTGTTTTTGCATTTTAACGTTATTTAACGTATTGGACCGGGAAGCGGATCAGACGGGGAAGTGGATCAGTGAAAATGCACCAAAAAAGTAGAAATATGGAAATCCTAATCGACACACAACAGTAAGAAGACGAGATTTAGAAGGGTAGGAGGTATCTCTGATAGTACACTATTTCAGATTAACTTGTTTTTGAGCTGAATTCAGAGGATTTATTTTGTCGAACTTCCTGCCGTGGGGGTTTGTGCAAATTTCACATACAAACCAATTCACTTCTGCGTCTGATCCACTTCCCGGTCCAGTACGTTAGTAATGAGGGAATATTTATTTTGAATTTTTGCCGAGGTGACCGCATAGCCGCTCGCCGGGAGCGGACTAGACTAGGCCTATACGGCCTATAGGCGGGCCCGGCCCGGCCAGGCTCAGGCGTTACCAAGCCTACAGGCTCCGGCCAGGCCAGGCCCCAGAGAATTTTCATAGGCCAGGCCCGGCTTTACTGAAGCCTGGCCCGCCTGGCCCGTTGGGAACACTGGCTGAGGGTGGTGCCTCGCTGAGCGCTCACCCGATCTACAGGCAGTAGGTGGCGGCGGAGCCCTGAAGGCAACGGCCGGGCCCTGCAGGTGCTTTGCATGAGCTGTAGGTTGGTGGGGAGCGGCAGGGGCCTGCCGTTAGATGTAGAGATTGATCCCCTTTCCTGGCCGCATGAGGCACCTGCCCGACACGCTTGGGATTACCGACGCCTTTTGAAACTTCGTTTGATCATTTACGCTACAATAGAACATGTATCATATTATTCAAAGAACTATAAGCACATAAATGCACCGCTCTAATCCCCCCGAATTAACCCGGAGAAAAACAGGCACTTCTTTCCCTTGTGCAGCAGACAAATTAAGAAAGGGAAATGAGAGGATGCCAGCGGGATCTAGCGCAAATAAGTGTAGCTAACAAGGTAGATCTACTATACGAAAGAGAGCAAATAACCACTTGATCACCCGTTTCATGAATATCAGCCCTTCTATTCCCTTGAATAGTGCGATGTAGCTGCTGAAATAGCTAGGTTAGACTACTTTTGAGAAATGATATGAGAGCAAGAATTACCTTTCAACACAGCCACCCAAACATCCAAGGGGCAAAGGAAGAGAGTTCAGCATTAGTGAACACAACATCCACAGCATTCTCATTAGGCTTGTCAAAAATACAGCCGTAAGGAATGCGGAGCTCTGGGGATGCGGATGTTACCGTCCCGTCTGTTTCGATGTCGAAAAGGTGAACACAAGTGGGGATCAGGGTGGGGGCCGGTATTGTTTGCTGATCACCTGAGGTAACCGTAGCCCAGCACTCAATGTGGATGGCGAACGGGTCTGTCATAAGCTGGACAATGATCACATATCTTGTGCTGCCGGCAGAGTTGATGAGCCACCACTTTGCATCCAAACGGAGGAAGTCAAGTGCTTCTGAATGCCCAACTTCCATGACCACTGAAGGCCACGCCGGTCTTTCCCCACGAGTGACTGGCGCAATTGCCTGATACCCTTCCTTGCTACGGACGTCATTAAGATAAAATCAAGTTCCATCCAAAGACTTAATCGAGTCACGAGTATGGCTAGGAATTGTTTTTATCTTATACAAAATATGCATCCAGAAGCTAAGGGTGAGCGTATAGAGCCTCCCCCAAGGCAATATTTTGCAGATTAGAGCACTTAAGCTATTTTCCGTTATGAAGCGTACCGTGCACCGCATCTTACACCAGAAAAACTCTTCATCGATTTCGGGTAGGTGGCCGTGGTTGATACTATAGAAATATAGCAAATATTCGTCAGCGGACCCGGAATCGATAGTCGTTTTGATTGTACTGATAAGCTTTGCTGGTGATTCATATTCAAACCTGTTCTGGTCTGGGATTGAGGCAGCTTGCATTTCAAACTCGGGACTTATTCTCCAAGTAGCTGGAAGGGGATCCGGAGTGATGTGATTGTGCAAGGCTGAGCTTTGCTCAGGAGGTATGGACATGATGATTTGATAGCGGATAGATGAATGGAGGAGATTCTTTGTGACGTGATGTATCGAGGCGTGACGAATAAAAGAGGAAATTCTTTTTGTAGGTGAGAAAGTGGTGGAGTTTGTTGGTTTATTAACTGTTAGGATGCTTCTGCTCAGTTGCCAGTGACTGAGAACAAAAGGAGAGGCAAGCAGGATGTGAGACGCGCAGGGTGAGAGCTCAATGGGTATTGTTTTGTTTGCAGACGGGAGATCACACAATGAATGAGGGACTAGCACTTTTCGCGAGGCTATCGCTCGCCTAAGTTATAGCCCATTGTTCCTAGCCTGTCTGGGATTTATATCAACCTTATTTTGAGCAGGATGCTACTAGCGGCGGATCGAATTTGACCAGTAAATGCCGTACCAATTATGCCATTCTCATAATTCGCATTTACCAAGTTAGAAAGGTTCTAATTCCGGTAAAACCAAGATTCTCCTTTGACATTCAATGTCCAACTTCAACTCGGCCGCGGGAAGAAGCTTATGGTACGCTACTCGTACTCGAGTACCGTACTGATCAAGGGTTGCGACGAGGCTAGATCTTGGTGATCACCTACTTGGCCTCCTCCTAAGATGAAATGTATTATAACTTACTTGCCACTCCCAAAATATCGCCTCTCTCCCAACTAATTTGCTCGTTCGAACAATTTTCAAAAACGACTCTCATAAGATGCATCCCCAGTGTGCATAGTCCGAGAGCAATTGGATTCATCAACTAACCCAACACCACGCCCCCCAATGCGGATGTGCATACTCGAGTACAGCTTTGGTAAACCAGAGAGGTCGATCACTCCGATGGGCCGGTTGACTAAATATATTTCACTTGGGATCCGATTTCCCTTTCCAGTGGTTGCCAGTCTGCACCTGATGATGCCCCAAGGTTAGGGTTTCTGACTGCAGTGGTTGATTATTGTGGTGTTGGGCTGCCGAAGACCTTAGATGCACCAGGCCTTCATCGAAGAGATATAAGTGAAGGAGAGAATTGAGAATGTGTTCCCCTTGGCTTATTTTCTTGCTACTACGGTAAGTCCATTCGTGTGCACAATAAACATTTAGATTGTGAGTTCATTTATCTGAATGACCAAAGATGATCGGAGCCGATAATGATAGGTAGAAAATAGTTGCATACACCATGTCTAGCCATTACTACGAGCCCGTTGCGGGAAGTCCCCGTACCCTGTCCGGGGGTGTTCCCACCTCTACGTCTAACGGATATTTCACGCCGGTGTTGACTCCCTCCAGCCGCCATTCTTCTGGCTCTCTCTGTGGGCACTATTCGGCAGGAATCCCAGCCCCAAAGCAGGAGTCGCTACCCATCCCAAGATTCCGAAAGATGGAAGGGACAACAGCTCCTCAGAAGAACTAGCGTCTTTCTGACACTTATGCAGTGTGAATTGATTCCGCAGTTGGGCTATGAGAGCCTCAGGTGAAAGACATCCAAATCCGGTAAAGTAACCTTGTCGCCCGCTACCCCCCCACTCAACACAACTCTATTACCAAAGCCATCATCGCCATCGCTATCCTTTACCTCGAAAAAAATAATTACTATACAATGATGTAAACGGTAATGGGTAAAAGCTGTGTTGAGAAATAAGGTTTTTCTTTGTTTCTTGTTTGGGCAGCACTCCCGATCTGCTGGTCGCTCGTCCCGAACCCTTCCGCCAAATTCACTAATAAAGTGACCATGCACGAATCCATACTCTTTGCAAGTGCTGGTGGCTTCTGTTTATTTTTTGAAATTATCACGGTGGAAATAATCTACTGCTCATCTGTTACATCTATCATAACAGGCCTTCCAATGGGTTGACCCGGGTTGAAAAACAGGCCAACCCAACCCAACCCAACCCAACGAAGGATAACCCCGGTTAACCCAACGAACCCGGTG
>Ga0307507_10011131_pt1 | contig 11417 bp, 17 predicted proteins | sample 7_EM_MG_FD_207223 | JGI IMG/M metagenome (GOLD analysis project Ga0307507, IMG submission 207223) | Populus trichocarpa ectomycorrhiza microbial communities from riparian zone in the Pacific Northwest, United States - 7_EM | ecosystem: Host-associated > Plants > Roots > Unclassified | place...
AAAGGCAGAGAACGACAACAGAACTCCTTGAAACCTTCCTCCAAACCTAGCGGTCCTTTTATCGAGGGAGATGCGGCCCACGGGACGTCGAGTAAACAGTCGTCAACAGATTCTCTGTCTGGAACTATCATGATCAAGCTGCACTGCTGGGTGCTCGGCACCCCTACCAAACAGACATTTTCAGTCAAAGTTGAACACGACGGTGATTGGGATAGTGTGAAGGATGCGATTAAAAAGAAGAAGAAGCCCGAGTTTGACGATATCGCTGCGGATACTCTTGACTTGTGGAAGGTGCGTCATTGCGCTATTAGCCACGTCGTTATGCTCAACCCCAATTGAAAAGGTCACCATCTGTCGTTCCCAGCGTTCCCGCTTAGAATCAGATGATTTCTTGAAGAGCGTTATGCCCACAGACCCACTCGATCCCCTAGATTCTGTGTCAACGGAGTTCAACATCCCAATTCCTGACGATCCTCTCAACATCATTATTATTCGACGGCCTCGTGAGTTACTGAAAGTGAACTGGTTGCTTACTGCTCACGCCCCTCTCGCTGCTTCTCGTCACACTGCCGTACGCACTTATCTCTTCGAATACGGCACCTCCAAATCTTTAGTTTCTACTGGTCTGGATTTGCTCTCGACCCCGAAGCTTGGAGTGCAAGATTCATTTGCCATAAGTTTCCAACAAACACCGGAAAAAAGCAAGAAAGACTTCCAAGACTCTATCTGGGTGTTCCTCAACGATTGTCGTCCTGCGATGGAAACACTCGTCTCAAAGGCGGGTGATATTCCCTCATTTATGCCTTCATGGAAACCCAGTACTTCCATGGATTCTCGCCTTTCGGACCACATCCGCCAATTAGACATACCGCGAGATAAGGGTGGCTTACCGTCTTTGTTGCTTCATGATCTGGGGGAGGAGAAGAGCGACCTGGATAGAGTTCGTGCAAGCCATATTCCTGGTATATTTTCTAATACCAACACGTGCGTGGTTCATGTTGTGATGGTACATTTTCACATATCGTGCGTTTTAGGCTACTCATTAACACATCTGGATCCGGGAAGACTCGAATTCTCCTTGAAGGCTTATGTCGGCACTGGGGATTCTACTTTGTGGCGGTCGGATCACCAATTGTAGGATCATCTGACTTTTACGCGACCTTCAGTACAAGCAATGCTGCCAGGGATTACAGTCAGGCAAGAAACCTGAAAACCAATCCCCTTGCATTTCCCCACATGGGAAACACGACAGAACGACGTTTGCTGCAGCTGCTTTTATCACGGCTTTTGCTTCTTAACCTTTTCATCGATGTGGCCAAATCCTCTCCAACCGGTTTACAGCTGAAGGAGCATCGCCGCTTGTGGACATTGTTGCAGGTTCACCCTGAGATCATAAAAGGTCATTTTTGTGGTGACATTTTTGCGGACTTTACTGGGCATCTCCGTCACACTACAAGCGAAAACTTGTTGAACCTCGTTAAGAAAGCACACACAACTCTCTGCGGCCTTCTAGGCGTGCTGGATGACGAACTTACCCTCTTCAATGTCCTTGATGAAGTGCAAGAGGCACTTACTCTGGGTGATTATCAAACCGAAGACCAACAAACCCCATGCCCCCTGTTGCGAGAGACCTATCACATCTGGTCGATCCTCAGTTTCCCCTCATACTTTCAGGAACCGGGATTAACTATGAAGTGATTGACGAGATCCTTGGGTCAAGCATTGTCAAGCCTCAACCTTATGTACGCTTGCATGACATAGGTGCTTTCGAAGACCCTCACTCCCAGGCTGCATATATTCAACAATACTTCCCTCCAAAATTGTTTCAAACCCCTGCTTGGAAGGCCTTTCTCTCCCGAGCGTGGACCTGGCTTCGTGGACGGTATCAAGCTTTGTTCATCTCTTGGAAATATTACTGACAACCATAATTTACCAGATATCAGACTACTGCAGCCCTAATTTTGCTTTTATTGCAAGGAGGTTACAACTCTCCACACTGCATGATCAACCTATATGTGACAACCTTCACCACATTCAGGCCGAGCGATGGGGGCCATTGGGTTGGCGATGAGCCAAACCTTCCAACTGAAATTGAAGTCAACCGCATTCTAGGAAGTGGACCGCGTTTTGAGAAAATGTGTAAGTCCTTCTTTTTCCTACGCACCTTCAACGACATCAGCATCACACAGGCCTTTTCATTGGACATGAAAACTCGAACGGCTCTCGTTTTTGTCCGTCCATGTCCCCTTGGTATCTATGCATAGAAATGAAAACGCAATCAAATCAAGTTAGTGATGACTGCGTACTTAACGTGAGGAATTCTTCACGTGGTCCACTGCGACACGAGTGTTTGAAAGCGAGAAACGGCGGATGAGGGTGTGGATGGGAGAGCAGGCCCGGAGAAGGGAGACGATGGACTCCGAGATTTTACGCCTTGAGGCCAGTGCTTGGTGTGAGTCTGAGCTTGCGAGGAGGGTGGCAGACATGGATGGAAGACTTGCCAGCGTTGTTGAGAACTTTTAAGAGTATCGGATTGAACGACGCCGCCTTCGAATCTACGCACACTAGATAAAGGTGTAAGTGGAGATCTGGAAAAGAGTGAAGGAGAAACTTACTCATGTATTCGGAGGATTAGTTCAACTCCGCTTGCTGATCGCAGAGGACTTTTTTGTAGGTGGCGTGGCAGTGGCAAGAGGCGAGGTTCCTGCCAAGGCGGTGGCAGAGATGAGGCGACGTGGAGTGTTGAATACCTGAAAGTACGAATTGAGTAAACAGTTCTGTCAAAAGGGAGGGAAGAATATGATCTAGCTCACCGCCAAATGAGTTGCAGTAGACGAGTCTGGATTGGCTGTGCTGCGTGTCGACTTGTGACGTCAATGGCAACAGCCCCGCCAAGTGAGTGGCCACGGACGACCTATTGGAAGACTCGTCACTAGATATTTCACCTCGAGAAGAGTTGGACGTACGACTGGAGCCTTCGAAAGCTCGGGATGACTGACAACGAAATCAAGTGCTGCTTGTGCTGCATCAAGCCGGAGATCGAATTCCGATGGCGTCTCGACTGGCCATACCAGCTCAAATACTTGTGAGATGAGAACGTAGAGGATAGGACTTCAGCATGACTATATCACCAACGAAGCCGCATGAGGTACAGGAGACAGATTTTATCCCTTGTAACAATTTCTGTGACATGACCGAAATCGTCCACCCAAGGGATTTTTCTTAGATGCAGTAGTCGAGGGCGAAAAACTGGAGAGCCCATAGCTTTCTAGAATGCTCCGAATGTCGAAACTCGCGGCAATTCTCGCCACACACAATCGGGGCTGCAACTGACATCAGGATCCTCAGCGAACGGGCCTTGAATCAAGTAGCAGAATTGGAAGAGGTCACGAGACGCGTGAAACAAATGAGCGCTAGTCAAGCATCAGTCTGAAACAAAATGTCTATAAGAATGAGCGAAGAGGACGAAGAGGACGATTTTCAATCGAACCGCGCATATACTCTCTTTTATTACCCATCCCGACTACCACCACGCGGAATGTCTCAGGTTGAACTCTGCCATTTTTGGTGCCTGCTTGACGGAGAAGAAGAAGCATTTAGTGCAGAGGCTAGTCTCGAGTGGTTCGTGGACCAATTGGCGAAGGCGATCCGGCAGGAAAAAAGTGATCTCCGTAAACTCGACGCCTCGAAGATAGTCCTTCTGAAAGTGAGACCGTCCTACTTACCATCGTAAACATTGTGCCCATTACTTAACTTGCGCAGCTCAACAAACCTATTCCAGTTGACCCCGAGGAGAGCCTCCTCCAACGTCTTCCTAAACAAATCAACGATTCCTCTGTCAAGTTGAGGCGTACGGATCAAGTGGAGGATGTCTTTCCAGATCGTCCTAAGAAACATCTTCAAATTATCGTAATGTTGCATGGTAAGCGATTAGATCGTCATTACTTTTTGAGTAGCGCTCACGCTATCTGCTGCATACTTCAAATACTTCTCTCATCCACTTCCCTCATTGACGTCTCATTATCTGTCTCACTGTCGGCTTAAATCCGCGATATTGAACATGTTCCTGTTTCGCTCGCCCGCTATGCCCTTCATCTTGCCCTCATTTGCCGTGCTCTCCCGGATCTTCTCTCATGCCCTGTTACTTTAACGTCTCAATCCGAACTACCCCCTTTCCACTCAATTTGATCTCGTGGTGTCGTTCCTCTCGCACGGCCGACATTGCTCCCCGGCCGTCCACAGCTGTCAACAGACCGGCTAAGAGACCGAGACTCGAACCAACCCAATCTGAAGGTAGTTGTTGTTGTTGGCTGTACATATTAACATTCATTGCTGACCTCATTGAAGAGAAACGATGGTCTATATTTGGTGCAATTAATCGCCTAGCACATTACCACATCGATCCTGCAGCACAAGCTGAAAACAAGATATGTTTGGACGACATACGCAAGGAGGAGTTTTGCCTACTCACAGGCTCTCGGGCATCAGGAAAGACCACACGATTGTTTCGGATCAGAACTCAGCTGGATGAGATCGGTGACTGGTGCCTATAGTATGTCCTTGATAACTTGCTCCATCCTCCATTAGTAACCACCTATCAGTGTTTCATTGCACAGTCTTGGCCTCGACGATCCCACCAATTTCTGGAAATCTTTTGGCCGCGCAGTTACGAATACCGCTCGCAGGAGCGGTGTCCCATTTCCCGAATTAAAGATATCGTCCCAGAGCGATTTTCTCGATGCCTTCCATGTGAACAAGTGGTCACGAAAGGTCGTCCTCCTCCTTGATGAACTCAGCGTGCTGTTTAGTGCTTCAGACCATGTTCGGAACCAATGCCTTAGTGCTTTGCGAGAACTCAAAAACGATCGCGAGGAATATGCTGTCTGTAGTGTACTGGCCGCTGGGACTTTCAACGTCGTACACTTGAACCCTACCGATCGCAGTCTCTCACCATTCAATGTCGCTGCTAGTGTCCAAAATCCAAATTTTACCCTCGACGAGACGAGGGTCCTCTTTGGCCAATTTATGGAGAGTCTCGGTATTATCGTTGAAGATGACGTTATCGAGGACGTGTGGAGGAGAACGGGCGGGTGAGTCGCTGAGCTTCGCTTGTCTTGTCATAACTCAGTTTTGTTAGCCACCCGGGTATGGTCTGTCTTTGCGGGAACACAATTTCACAGAATCTTTCTTCCCTGCAGCGTAATGGTACTGTGTCTTATCAAGATTGGATCGAGTTTCCCGATTCTCGGCTGTACGAAGAGATAGCTGCATACAACACGTTCAGATCCATGGTCGAGTCACTCCACCGTCCCGATGCTCAGGCAGCTGTGCGTTTATTGCGATCTGATTTCCTTGGGTATTCTGGTGATGTCACACTTTCAAACTATAACGAGCAGTGCCTTGCAGATTTCCTCACTGCAGAAGGGGTATTAGTCAAGCCGGACCATTTGTCGACGACATATCATATGACTTCGGCTTTTGTCGATGGATTGGTTCGCAGAAAAATCATTGCCAACCTATTTCCCAACGCCCCAAAATCCCCTCCCCCACTCGACAGATTTGGACCGACACTCGATTTTTTGAAAACTTTGGTGGAGTCACTCAAATGCTTTGACAAGGAGCTTATTCGCTTGGCTGCATTTCGCTCGTATAAGTCGTCAAAGGCAGCCAAAGTCGACGGCTCACCTTACGCACAAGTTCCGAGAGAGAGCGTCTACGACACTGAACTCATGAGGGTTCTCTCAAACTGGCTACAGAGACATCACGGTTGGACGGTTACAGGTCAATGGCACTTGAAGAACCCTTTTGGAAAACACAAGTACACCGACATTGTACTCCAGAAAACAGAGACTATCCTTCTCGAGCTGCTTGCGACAGGCGATGATGCATTTCTCAACTCGCATATTGATAAGACCCCTGAATACATGCGCCTTCTCAAAGCTCAGAAGGCATAGGTCATCCATTTCACCCGTGGAGATAACTATGTTCCTGTTTGGCAATCCGACGACATGCTGAATAAAGGGGTCAATCTGGTGCATATTTGGCATAACGCAGAGTCCAGATGATTGCGAAGTGGAAGGACAGTACTGGTATCACATGCTTCGACACGCATTGGCAGATGGTCTCTTTATAGTTTTCTCTCGGATGCTTTCTGTTTTTATTTTGTTGAGATTAGCCATCTGTAACAGGTATGAGAGGCCCAATTCTTAACCGGGCTGGGGCTAGATTGCTGATCTCGTCCCTTTATGCTCGCTGCAGCTCACTTGCACAAAATGTTTGTCTACTACCTGTCTGCCAAGTCAAGGATTGACCTATCTGAATTCAAGCCCGGGTCCGCTAGCGAACCCGGAAATAAATAGTGGTAGGTCCCACGGACCCTGCGGGTCCGTATAAGCGCCCCTGCCCGTATTCACTAGTGAATACGGGAAACAATAGTGTTGACACTGCTACGACGGATGCGTTTTGCACGTCCAGTAAAGGCTCCAGAATTTGCTGTAGTCGATGTTGTTGATGTGAATGGTTTCACCCAACTGGAGGGGCAGCACGAATGACAAGAACTGTCTCACAGATATATCCGGTCTTGGGAGCAATTGAATGACGAATGCAAGAGGAATATTTTCAACGCCGGCCATGAGGATGAAGCCGGTCAAGTTTGAAAAAAAATTATTCTCTCAAATTATATGTAAATTATTGAGGTGTTCTTCCGCTGTGGAAGAATTACTAGTACTATAAGAGAGAGGTGGCCACAATCCGCAGAGGAAACAAGATATCCAGCCACCGGGAGTGATTCTCGGCATCTGAAGGGATCTAAGGTATGTCACGAGTCCCGCTGAAATGTGAAGAGTTGTCCAACTCTTCATGGCCGTCACGGGTCACAACGGCTGAAGAGTTGGTCGTATCATGACAGTAATAGGCCAGGTAAGCCTCGAACCCATTGCGGCATGTAGAGTGCATGTGGATTTCTCGGCGAAGACTGTCCAATAGCGAGAATTGGTTTTGTTTTTCGAGCCATGTCAAAGCTGCAAAAATCATCAACGGTTCATCGATAACCACTACCCTAGCGCCAGTCTTGTGCCGAGCAAAACCGTATTGCACAAAAGTTGCTCGAGAGGGAGAATCGATCGAGCTCAGAGAATAGCTTCCGTAGACGAATTGAGTGAAAACGGCGTCCGCAAGCATCGTGCGTTGCGGAAAGGCTACCGTAGAAACTCATGTGAATGTATGAGGCCTTACTGATAGCTTATCCATTTCACTCACTTAGATGTCGGCTTGAACTTGACTCGTGCCAACAACGTCATTTCTCTCAACCTCGGATGTTGTTTGCTGTAGAATCCCAAGCATTCGACCGCGTGCACAGGGTTGGCCAAATGAGAAACGTCCTTGTCCAAAGTGTTGTCATTACCGACACGGTTGAGGATCGGATTCTTTGCATGCAGGAGCAGAAGTTATTTATTTTGTCATACTCAGCTGTTGATCCTCACTCTTAAGAAAACCTTCGCAGATGGGGCATTGGGTGAAAGCTCTGGCAGGAAAATGGGTAGTAAGTTGTACTATGAAAAACAAAGGCTTCATTCACTCGCTCACTGTTCTATTTTCTATCAAAGAACTCGCCAATCCTGTTGGTCTGGATGGCCGTGTCCTCAAGTCTTGACGTCAAACATTGAAAGGCCACCTCTTGTTCAACTCTTCTTCGCTTTTAGTCTTGGATTGGACATTAAAGCTTAGGATAAAGCGATTGATTAACACCTTTCGTCGTATATTTTCATTTTCGTTTTGTAATTGGTAATACATACATTTGTTAATAATAAAACTGACTCGGAGTTCACTCAACAAAACGCAACCTTGTCGTGTCCCCAAATTTATGATTTTCCTAAAAATCATGTCTTTCCTGACAGGCAAACATTCACATATGAAAAGCGTTTGTGTTTGCGGGCAACACGTTCACTCCTAAGCAAACAAACGGAAAAATCATCGACTGCTGACTCGCTCAAGTCTGTAAGGCACACCATCGTGAAAGCAAGAAGCGCCATGAGTTCCTTCAAGTTGTTGCTCGCCGCCATCATAATCTAGCTCTATTTTTCCTCGAGTCCGCTAGCGGACTCGGGAAGAAATACCAATAGGAGATGATCGAAGGGCGCAGAAGGTGACCAAGAGTAAGTGAGGGCTTGGCTCGGGTGCGGCATCTTCACCATGACCCGCATCGATTGATGATATATTGATGGCTTCATATCGGGTGTGTTTCCGCGCTCGGCGTGTGCAGGAAGGGACGGCGAATAGGGAACGTGTGTGATCTCGTGTAGTCACGGTGTAGAATGCCTAACGAAAAACCAACTCGAAGGTGGTTTTTCTATTCGTTGCCTGCAGATTTCTGTTTAAAATTAGTTAGTATCAAGGAAAATGAGTTAAATGATTTTATAAAAACGTACAATTTCGACGCCGAACATGAATCACACCCATATTGGGTGGCAATGGGTGCGTTTTCACGCTCGGCGTGTGCAGGAAGGGGCGACAAACAGAAAAACACACCCCAGGTGTTTCTGTTCTTCACCTACGGAATTCTGATATCAAGTGGTTAGTATCAATATAAAAGTGTTAAAAATAATAAAAGCACACAGTTATAGGGTCTGGGCATGATGGTGTATTCCCTGCGCTCACCCTACCCGTCTTGTTGCATTTCCTAATTGAGGGGAACGGATGTGAAGGAGGTCTTGCTCCCTCCAGGCATCGAAATCGAGGGACACAGAGGTGGAGGAAGGGTCTTGGCCCCTCCTGGTGTTGAAATCGAGGGAAATGTGAATGGAGGAAGAGTCGTCCCTCCTTCTTGCGTCGAAATAGAGGGGAATGGAGATGGAGGAAGGGTCTTGGCCCTCCAGGCGTTGAAATTGAGGGAGACGGAGGTGAAGGCGCCAACATAACCAAATATATAAGTTTAGTAGAGTCGGATGGGCTTGTCCATGGTCGTCTTGACATGCAAAGTCTTGACGTTTTGCCAATTTTTCTTCAGGAGAGAAACGAGGAAATTAATACCTTGATGGACGACGGTCAGTGTTCCTCGATAGATCCAGCTCTATACGGTACTCACTCAACGTGACATTAGCGTACTCATTTGAACGCGTCCAATAGCAACGCCTAAGCAAAGGACCTTCTTGAGCTGGAATTTGATGGTGGAACGTATTCCGATGGGAGTGGGGAACTTTCCAGCTTGGAGAGGTTTCGGGGTCGAATCGGAGGCAAACGACGGTGGTTCTCTCTGTAGAAGAAATTGTTTATCAACAATTTGTGAAACGAAGAACAACGTACCATACTCAACGCGTCTCAGGTCTTCCGGATTTGATAACGATTAATCAGGGTGTCGAAGGTGTTCGTTTTCTTCATCTGTTAGTCCTAGCGTCGACATTTTATCGGATTTGGAACTGACACGTTTGCGAGAGTTTTCCGACATCGGATGGATGAGGCAAAAGCTGTATCAGCTTGACACAAAATTTGCCCCTGTGACGCCTTCTGTGACAAGGGTGCGTCACGATAAAGTGCTCTTCCGCTCTCCTAGTACGCCGAAGGATCTCGATGATCAGCTGCAATCCTTGCCAGTGCCAGTGCCAGCTCCTCCTCTATCACCACCCTCGCTGGTCACCCCTATTTCCTCATTGTCCCATCTCCACCCGACCCTGCCCACCATCCTCAACCCCGCACAGGAGCCTTCTCTCCGCATCGCCTGGTGCAGAGACGTCTTCTTCCTCATCGTTGGAGGTTGGAACACAAGGCATCTTGGGTGGTCAGGCCAAAGTCAAGGTTGACAAGAAACGTCAATGTTTGTGCTTTCGTTCATTTCTTAAGCTTCGCATTTACTGACGGCGGATTTTCCTTGACAGAAAATGGCCTTGAACCTGATTGATCAAGTCAGACTTCCGAAGTTACAAAAGCAGTTGTGCTTGTGAATGTGGATGTTCAAGGGGAAATGCATGATTTCAGACTGAAGATCAATTCCATGGTCAATCAATTGAATACGCTCGCCAATGAAGTAAGCCGTGTTTCGCTCGAAGTAGGCATGGAAGGTTTCTTGGGTGGACGAGCTTTGGTACCTGATGTTCAAGGAATGTGGAAGGTTCTAACCGATAACGCGGACATTACGAGGGCTGTTGCTGGTGGGGATTTGACTAAGAAGATCGAAGTTGATGTATGAGGAGAGATTCTGGATAACGAGATGACCAAGAGTTTGAGTGTGTTTGCGAACGAAGTGACAAGGGTGGCAAGAGAGGTTGGAACGGAAGGAAAGCTTGAGGGTCAGGTAAGGGTTGCGAATGTTGGCAGAACCTGGAAGGACTTGACGGATAACGTGAACGTCATGGCAAACAATGTGGGTGGTAATCAATAATAGATTACATTCTCAATGACACGGCATACAGTTGACCTTGCAAGTGCGAACGATTGCTGTTGCGGGACCATCTTCAACCGTTGGGTTCCTTTATCTAGCTAAGCTGTCACGCATATATAGATTGCTGTCGCTCGTGGAGATCTCACCAAGAAAATCACTGGTGTCTCCGTTTCCGGAGAAAGATTGATGCTGGCCATGGTTAACACGAATGACGATATGATTGACCAGTTGGCCATAGGTCACGGTGACTAGAGAAGTTGGTACAGAAGGAAAGCTTGGGGTACAGGCAGAGGTTGGCAATGTCCGAGGTATCTGGCAGGACATTATGTGAGTTTCGTTCCCTTTTAGAGGTTATCAGCTCTCATGTCCCGTTTTAGCTTGTCTATCAACGCCATGGCGTCGGACTTGACAATGCAAGCGCGAGGCTTTGCTCTGCGGTAGCGATGGATGGCGATCTGACACAATTCATCACGGTTGAAGCAAGTGGTCGAAGCGTAGCACGGGCAAATCATCGGATCAGACTGAGAACATTGCGTCAAATAGGACAAAACTCGAGGACCACGAACTCGAAAATCTACTCCCTCCTCATCGGCAGCTACATCAAAGACCCTGCTCGCTGTCGAGACCGTCCCTTGCGTTAACCGTAAGGTTGATTGGGCTTTTCGCTGGATTTCAGACAAACATGCCACGAACGAGGTTGATGTGTTCGTGTCAGAGGAGATGGAGAAGGCACCGGGCTTATAAGGCTTGGTATAAGGTAGCAGTATTCGATTAATTTTATTTATTTGATTGACTACTTTGACCCAAGGGATCCCTACCGATATTTTCCTTCGAGTCCGCTAGTGGACTCGGGAAGAAATAGTATTAGTTCTGGACGCCGTTCATGAACCCCAATCCGCTAAGACACTTCTCGTTAGATCTGGTGTCACTTGAGGATTAGGCTACCATTAGCATCACCTTTGTCTCCTCATCACCCTCTTCTTTTGTGTGACCATTCCTGTATTTCAACTCTACAAAATTATAGCATTTGTTGCCAAAAGAATTA
>Ga0307507_10011133_pt1 | contig 11416 bp, 8 predicted proteins | sample 7_EM_MG_FD_207223 | JGI IMG/M metagenome (GOLD analysis project Ga0307507, IMG submission 207223) | Populus trichocarpa ectomycorrhiza microbial communities from riparian zone in the Pacific Northwest, United States - 7_EM | ecosystem: Host-associated > Plants > Roots > Unclassified | place...
TTGTGTCTTTGTGCCTTGTGCGGTGTGGTTGCTTCGGATCTAAGTGGGTATTTGAGAAGTTTAACCAATCATGCAAACTTACTCCCGGCCCGGGCGTGTTCGTTATTTTCGAGATTTTACGGTACTCGTAGGGCATACCTGGCTCCTCTTAGGATCTCGATACACTACGGAATCTGCCGGTATTTTAGAAACTTGGGCCCTCTTAGCTCGGGTGAACAACTCTCCGACATTCTATTTCATTAGAACAACTGCTAATTATTTCTAAGATATCACATTCTTATCGATTCTAAAAAGGTCATCGGTGAAAAGAGTTTCACAAGACTGCTTACCTCCACCTTCCCTTTGAGAGAATAGGGAGGAATGGGAAGCACAAAGTCATCCACACTCTGGATGGGGAATTGAACATCGACATCGAGATCGACGATAATACTAGTACAAGTATCCCTCTGTGTGAGAAGGCCAGCGAACGCGAACACGACTTATGAAGGGATTGATTAACTTTTAGTTCTTTTATTCTTTTTTGTTAGTAGGACTTTATATGAGCCTCTAGAACTTGTGCCTGTATGCTCCCGCCAGAAAAGCTTGATGGCAAAAAGAAACCACCAGTGCGAATTACTATTTTTTGAGCGGCCTTTTGACTATTCCCAAGTTACCCCGCTATTGTCCGTTAACTAAACAAAATTAACTGCGCACCAACTATCAATAGCAACGCAGCCCTCCTGATCACCCCGCATTCGCAACACCACCAAAAGAAATTTCTCTAGATCAAATATTAATTTCTACTATGTATTCTACTGTTTATCCACATTTTATATCTCTTTTGATTTTCGTGATAGCTGGGTTGGTCGAGTGCTGTTGCCCTGGCCAGAGTTTTTCCTGGTTATTGATGGGCGGTTAATCTTATCAAGGTACTAGTACAATACTACTCTTAGAGTCTGGATACTGGTCCATTTATTCGCTCCTTGGTAGGTATAGTTCTTGGACAAAAAAAGTCATCGTTGGTGGCCCCAAGTACCGCTGAAAACACACCAAAACAAGCAAAATCCTTAGACTTTGAAATCCTAATTTCCACCCCCACCTCTTAATCAATTAACACTGTTGAAATATGGATAGATAGCTAAATATCTAGTGAATCTGAAATTCCTACTTCTATAGCAAATTCCTTTGTTCTATGTGCAGCACTCATCAATTGGTGGGCCCTATCCTCAAACTTGAGGAAAAGCGCCAAGAATTCGTATGGGCTCCCATAGAAAAATATACATGTTTTGAAAATCGCCAATTTCATATAGCTATAGTTCATCCAATATCTCTCCATATGCCACAATACTACAATATCGCAATCAGAATACCCAGGACCACTATTTCACCAAGAATTAATTTACTGGGCCTGCAGGTGGTCGAGTTCTAGTGTACTGAAAAACATCATTTTTGGTGTAAAAGTGGCCACCAACGATGACTTTTGTCAGGGTACTGTACTAGTATCCTATTCCCAGCAGCATAAGATGTGAAAGCAACAATCCAGCGCCATGTGCCTACTCACAGCACATCTCAAAACCACATGCTATAAACGCATACCGGTAGTCTATCTCGTAACCGCGTGCCGCATAACCGCATGCTATATAGCCGCATACCCAATAGGCAATCAAGCAAAGGTCTGAAGGATTACAGGCACCAAGGCGCCAGTGAGAAAAAAGAAGAGGAATACAGTTTGTTCCAGCATTATGAGATTCTATTATTGGATACACAGGATTCTATTCCCCCTCACCTTCCTCATTTCAAGTATGATACTGTATCGGGTATCAAGGGTAAGTCTGTCGAGCCCCTCTAGTTGGCCGGGTTGCCTCTCGGCCACTCAAAGGACGGTATTCCCACCAGCCACTTAGCAAGAGTTCGGCAGACTTTTTTCTCTCACAAAAATTAGCGTAGATTGGCCTTTCAGCTGCAGAAAAAAACAAAAAAGCGGTTACACACATAGTAATTTCAGCCAATGAGCCACACTTCGACAGACTTATGCTCACACCCTAGTACAGTGCATAGGAGGGGGGGTCAACGAACAAGGGGGCTCAATGAACAGATTAAACAAACTCGCTGCTTGAGCTAACTCTAACTAATTCACTTTTAGTGTAGTGGCCGCTGAGCACCCCACCTAGTATACTTGATTTGCATTCGGGTACGATCGTACAATAACTAACAAATACCTGTTTGATTGAAATTCTACCATAACAAGCTCTTAGATAGGGTAGGTGATGAATAACAGACTAAAACTTTCAGCTAAAAGACCCTTCTAGACTGGCTGCTCATACAGTGTTGCTCCTATCTACGGTAGTTAGCCTTAAACCCTGCTTGCTATCACACAGAAGAGGGTAAAGGTCAATTCATACTTTTACGTCTCAGGCTGATATATGCCACTTTATGAAGACCCAATTATTTGCTTATCCCAAAACATTTTCAAGTTCTGAGTGTCCAGTCCCTCTGGTACTGGCATGCTCCCCCGTGGTTCCAAGCTAGGGTTGAAGTAGATAGGATCTACAACAGGCTTGTTGCCCAAAAACTTATCCCATGCTTCCTCTACCTTCTGTCTTGTACCAATATCTGCATCGATCCGAATCGTCGCAGCAAATGGGTCTAGAGACTTTCTTCTAAGAAGGATTACTGTCGTAAAGTGGGTAGGTATTCCGGGGTCGCTCGGGTTTTCAGTGATTTTCCACCTTGCAATATCCCTAATACTATAGCTGTACCTGTTGGAAAACTTCTTGGTACCGAGTATTGTAGCTTTGCCCTGCAGATAGGTCGTCTCGGTTGTTCCGTAGGTGACTCCCCCTCCAGCTTGCATTATTCCAGTAAATCCTGCCCCAATATTGCCAGTAACCGTACTAGTGACTGTTTTTTCTGCTGGGGTAATATTGCGGAACTCTTCAATGGGAGATACACCAATGACTTCAGGTTCGAGAATCTGTATTGCCTGAGGGTTGACCTTGAAGAATCTGAATTCAACAGCAGCCCCTCTGAAGTGACGGGTTCGACTTTCGCTGACGAGGCTATAGTCGACATAAATCAGGGTAGCTGGATCACCACCAGGAGTTTCAAACCCATGGATGACGAGGGAGAGGTCTGCTTGAACGAGGAATTTCGATCCTAACTCTAATAAGGCATTTCTTTGGTATGGGTCAGAGACGTCGTTTCTGTTATGAAAACCAGAGCCCGACTCTCCACATTCTTCCAGGACGAGGCAGATACTGGTAGACTGCGATGTTTCGATTGACATATTGAGTGTGAGTATGGATTTCCGGTGTGGGCAAGTGTCAATTGAGAAGTGAGTAGAAAGGAATATAAAACGATTAAAGTTCACAAGCACTGGGACTAGAGCAGTCATCTAAGCTATATGGACTCTAAGCATTCTTGGAAAATATCTGCCGACACTTTCTCAGAATGACTACTTTTTTCCTCCAGAGTTTGAATGACACAATCACCTTAAGAGGGTGGTATGAATTACTAGTCTAATTTTTTTCAAAATTGCACTTACTATTATTGTGCACTATGCACAAAGTACCAGATCGGCAGTAAGTCTCTCAAAGCAGAAAATCCCTCACCAGCCAAAAAGGTGATAGCTGTGCAGGACCTACTACCGGCTTGTGTGTATGAGTACTCGCAGGAATATATTTTAAGTGGTGTGAACAGGGGTAACAAGCTCACCCTTTTTACTTTCTCGCGCCATACTGCGAGTCGAGTAATAGAAAGCCTAGGGTAAAAAATAGGGATACTAATATGTTATCTTTGTTATACAGAGCTTAAGCATAAGGTTATCGAACTATCCTAGTTGGCTCCTTAGCATCTTGACCACTTAGAGGACAAAATTCTCCTGACAGGCGAGCTTGACTGAGATTTTTTGTTTTCTTGACTCAAGATTCATGCATCTCGACTGAAAAGCTGTGCAAAAAAAAGAAGTTGTATCATCTCCAAAGTGGTTTTGAAAAATGCCGCAAATTTTAAGAATAACTCCTCATCCAAAGGGCACCCCCAAATTGATAGCCCCCTCCTCCCCAGGAGCAAAACACAAACTGAAGAGGGTCAGTTTGAGTTTGCCACTTTATTCCTCTAGCAACATGCCCCCCCCTCCTTTCCTCAATATCTCGCCCCTAGGCACTATCCCCAAATTTTACGTTAAACCTAGCAGATGTATACTATCTCTAAGAATAAGGACAATACTTGCCGAAAAAAATGCGGAGTGGTTCCTAGAGACCTATCGTGGTTGTTACCTACTAGTCGGTTTCCCGAAAACACCCCAAACTGGAGAAATCCGGTTGATAGGTGCGAAAAGTGTAGTCTCAGACCTATAATAAATAGAAAAACTGTGTATTAAATCCTGTATTAGAATCCCTTCTAAGAGTAGAGTGCCTATAGTAAATGATACTAGGTTAGTTTTAAAGACTTCTCAGATACCCACGAAAGAAATATATTATGTACTATATGAAATAGTATACTACCCTGAGAAATCTATAACAGTTCAGTAAGTGGTGCAGTGTGAGAACAGTCTGTGCCTTTTTCGTACCTATTAGGATAACATAGTATGAATTAGGACTTTTTAAAATTTCAAATACTGACTGTAAGAAAAGGATCTTTTAAAAATCTCCAAACATTTGATAGATAGATAGATGTCTGATATACAATAATATTTTGAAACCTTGTAAATTATTCAGCAGTGAGATTTTACTTTGGCTATTAACTAACAATTTGGTAAACTAGAGTAGGTGTATTGACCTTTGATTTCTGCTTGTATTAGAGCACTCTAGTTATGGTGCAGGCTAATAACGAGTAATAGATAGAACTAAGTCTTTCTCGAAAGACTTGTTTATCACATTTTGTTCTGTTTTTTATTTTCATTTTCATGTCCGGGAGTAATATACTATGAGCCTCTTGCAGAATTATCTCACTCAGAATTGGATACTCAGCTGCTTGGCTCCTGGCCTCATCCAAAATCTATGAATCTGTTCTGCCAATCTACTATTCTGTTCGGCTCAATTCAGGCAGAGTTTATCGCACTCACCCTCAAGTTATTCACAGAAGAAACTTCTATCTACTTTGAGTCTTACTACCTACCTACTTGCAATGAGTGGTACTACAACTCCTTTATGTTCTGAGTCCTCTATTCTTGAGCCGATGGCAGAAAATACCTCGAAGTCTGATTTACACGAGATCCTGGATAATCTTACTTCCTTCTCTGCCCCGCTCTCTCCTATACTACTGGATTCTCATCATGGATCAGAAGACAACTTGCCAGAAGCACAGAACTGGATATTCACAAGTCAGGCTTACCAAACATGGCAAAACTCTTCCGGAAGCAGTATTCTCAATCTTTATGGATCACAAGGCAGAGGCAAGACTTCTATTTCCAAAGCGATTTATCACAGCTTGAAGCTGCAAGATAGTAGGTACTAAGATATAATTAAACAAGATTCATCAAAAGAGCTAACCTTTACAGTACCATTAGCGTTTGCCTCCCGCGATACGAATGACGGCCTTGGTATACCTATTTCAAAGATCTTTGCCGTCCTGCTACACCAGATTTTAACCCAAAGGCCCATATACCTGCAATGCCTGCACGGTATATCCCGGAGCATTTATACCGAATCTCTGTCCGAACAAACTGTGTGTCAATACTTTAAAACCATTCTCTCTCCCCAGCCTAGCGAACTTCAAAACACTACTCTGGCTATCATAATTGATGGGTTTGACACTTGCGAGCCAGTGTATTCAATCTTAATGGATATGATTGCTGCAGTTACACAAGGATCCCCGAGTACTATCAGAATATTTTTAACCAGCGAGAAACAAATTCCTGAACTAAGCCACTTCCCCTCGATTGGTTTATTGGAGCAACCCGAGATATCGAACAATATACGGCAAATGGTCAACCAAGGGATATCTTTTATGATAAAGCAAGGCAGGCTAGCAAAAGAACTACAAGAGGGTATAGCAAGGACTCTGGTCTCTCAAGTGGAAGGAAAAGAAGTTCTTATGGTTAAGCTTCTATTACAAGAGATGGAATATTCTCGGGTCCCTTCCACCTCAGCACTAATATATCAGCAAATTAACACACTTCCTGGCTGTATCAATGAGCTATTTTTTTTCCAACTTGAGAGAGTTCACGAACCTTGTCGTGAGTGGAGTGCAAAGGTGCTGCACTGGCTATTACTGGCAGTCCGACCGATGACCTTAGAGGAACTCAGAATTGCTCTCGCACTTTCTATCAAAACAGAACCTAGTTCTGCATCAATAGTGATCCAGGAACACCTCTCCCTCTCATTGAAAGATGATATCTATTTCATTCTTGGCGGGTTGGTTCAGGTCACTGGTCCATATGTCACCCTCATCCACAATGCTTTAGGAAGATATCTTATAGCAAAAGATGAGCCCTTAACCCCCGGTGAAGAACCCAATATTTTGGGCAACTCAGGACTCATCATCTCTCAAGCAAGTGACTCTTCAGGTATGGAAATCATCACCCGCATGAGTTGCCATAGAATCAAAAGGCTAAATATAGACTTCTCCATTGACGTGGGCCTGATAGACTCCGATTCTGAAAGCATTGGTAGTGAAGAAGAAGCCCCTAATCACCAAAGGGAGGAATCCACATTGACTTTCCCAGCCGTTATCCCCAACCCTTCGAATGTTAGAGATTGGTGCAAAATAAAAGATATCCATGATGCTCATAAAGAGATTGCACAACTTTGCATCTCATTCCTGGCTATCGATGCAAAGGGTAATCTAGATCAAACGGCTGAGTCTCCATATGGCTGGGACTATGCGCTAGCCACTTGGACGGAACACTTCCACAAGGGAATACCACAAGCCGAAGTCTCATTTAAGGTATGTAATTACTAACCAGATGACAAAATACTTATGGTTATGAGATTAAGACTAGTTTTTGGTAACTTGAATATATTTATAGCACTTAAGTGACCGCCGAAACCCAGTTTGTCTGTTCCTTGCCGCGGTTCAACTTGGCTGCAGCTATGCAGTTCAACAGCTTCTTAAGCTTACAGCCATTAAGGAGGCAATTAGGGAAGAGTCGCAAAAGTATGGGATTTTGCACCTTGCAGCCAGTTGTGGATACGAAGAAGTAGTGAAAGTCCTTCTTCACTCAAACCTGCTTAGTTGTGATGAAATGAACATCAACGGTCAATATCCATTACACTTGGCTTCAATTAAGGGTCATGAGGCAGTAGTGAAACTATTTTTAGATGAAAATACGGCAGCCAACAAGCAGAACCGCGATGGATATACTCCACTTCAACTGGCAGCTATGTACGGCAATGAAGGTGTGGTAAGGAAGCTTGTTGAGGCTCGAAAGACTCGTCAGAGTGCAAACAGGGTCTATAGGAAGGCTTTAAGTCCAGTTGTGCTGGGTCAGCCTGATTCCGACAACGATTCTGATGACGATATGTCCTCCAGCTCCTCTTCTAGCAGCGATAGTTCCAATTTTATGGACGATTCAAACAGCCAACCACCACCGTTGCATCTTGCAGCAAAGGCCGGGCACAGTAGGGTTGTTAGGCTTCTGGTTGAATTAAATAAAGAGGACATCAATGCCACCTTTGAGGAAGAAGGCACCCCCCTGCATTGTGCGGTTATCGGCGAAAAACCTGAAGTGGTTGGTACATTAATTGACTTGCATGCGGACCTCAATAAGAAACGTTTTAGTGGTTGGGGTGCTTTACATCTAGCATGTCGTGAGAGATTGACTGCTATCATCAAGCAATTGATAGATGCGGGAGCAAATATCAATTTGCCAACAAGTAATGGATCACCACCTCTGAGTGTGGCAGCCCAGGAGGGGCACTTAGAAGGGGTTCAGTTACTCTTAAACGCCGGTGCTAACCCAAATCAATGCAACAAAAAAGGAGTGGGTCCTTTGTACCGCGCCATATTTTGCCAGAGTGTTGAATGTGTATATGCATTGCTGAACGCTGGTGCAGATCCATTTAAGGAGATGGAGGTATTGTATATCAGGACACCATACAAACTAGCACTGGACCAGGGAAAAGATATCATGGATGCTTTGAAAAGACATACCCAAGGGCTTCTCATCACTGCGGCTAGGTTGGGAGATGTTCCGGAACTGAAAAGATTATTGGATTTTGAGGTCGATATAAACGGACAAGATGAGTGTGGTCGGACTGCACTATTCTGGGCATCTGTAAAAGGTCACCAAGAGATTATTAAAGTTCTCCACGAACACAAGGCTGAACACATGATTCCCGACAAGGATAATCTGACATGCTTCGATGTTGCGACCTTAAATCCTACAACTTTGACGTTATTGCGAATACTTTTTCTTGGCCTGTCCAAGGATACTTTATTGGAAGATGGTGGAGAGTACAACTGCAAATATGTTCGGAAATCGGGCTACCTGGGGTACCTTCGGTGCAATATGTGTAGAGAGGTTCCAATGGATGGTTATTTCTTTCGTAAGTATCTTCTTTACCATATTTCTTTAGCTGCTGTCCTATTATTTGCTGATGGGCACTTTTTGTATGATCTACAAGATTGCTGTGCTTGTGGTTGTACTCCTACAAGCAAGTGGGTGGGTTACGATATTTGCGAAAGCTGTCACAAGAAAGCACTGTTTTGTGACGATGAACACAAACGGAGATACTTTAAAGGTATAAGTCGTGCAACCGATATTGGTTATATTGTGGCTATATGGAGATCTTATGACTGGGAAAGTGGCAAACAGTCATCTTACCTATACCCAGCAAGTAAGACCCGAGAGGTGGCCGGTCAAGGCTCAGAGGCTGCAGGAGGTATGAATGAGTCAGTCGGGCCCGTCAGGGAGAGAGTTAGGAGGGAAGCCGACAGGGAGGCTACCGGTAGGATGTCACATGAGGGCATCTACTGGGGGGGGATCAACGAGGAGATCAACACGGATATCATGGAGGAGATCATGGAGGAAGCCGGGGACGGGATGGGGGTGGAGGCCAAGGCGGAGACTGGGGAGGGGACTACTCTAGCACAGTAGGGAGTCAAAGGGGCCTGTATAAGAGGAAAATTAAAGAGGAAGGGAGATATCACAACGGCTTTGAACATTGAGAGGGGGAGGGTAAATTGGTTTTGTCCTAAGCAGAATACAGATGACTCATACAAGTAATTACTTGATTCAACACTTGAAGTACTCGCGGTAGGGGTAAAGTATTGGAACAAACTGGGGTCAAGATGACCAATGCAAGACTTCCTTCATTCGGATCCCAAGATACCTAAGAAGGAAAATAACCGCTCTTTGTCTTGTTCCTCGCACAGACATTTGCCCCCCTGTTTGTTCCAATACTTTACCCCTACCGCGAGTACGCACATATATTTGCCCTCTCTGAACAATGCCAAGTATCAGGCCTTTTTTGTTCATCAGCAAGCTATTCAGTATAGGAAAATATAGGACTATACCGTGAGTAAGAACAAGGAAGAATTTCATAAAAAGAGTAGGGTTGAGAAGAAGTAACAATAGAAAAAACTTTACCCCAAGTATCATCAAGCAAAACAATGCGAAATAATACCTGGGAAGTGTGAAAGGAAGGCGGAGGCAAGGAAAAGACAATCAAAGAGGGAGAGCTTGCGAGGGGGCTTGGGGGGAACTCCTAGATCGACGAAGCCTAAGACGGAGAAGAAATGTCTGGAAAAGTTGCCAGCTCCAGTGGCCGGGGAAGAGATCACGGAAGCCAAACTCACTGATAAGAAAAATGCTATTCGTGTCTAATCCCATATCAGTCAGTCCAAGACGGTCAGGGTAACAACAGACGAGAATACCGTATCTCGTCTTTGGGCTGACTGGATGGGACGGCGGCAGTCCACTGTGGGCGCCTAGAATTGGCTAATACATCTAGTTAGACACATGGAAATGGCACCGGTACTACAATACCGGTATGTTAAAGGGTAAACCTTTTGAATACCATGCACTCGGCGTGAAACCCTTCCGGATACCATTGACCGAGAAATATGCTATTCGGAAAAGTGAAACCTCTGCAAAGAATCAGCCCGCCCCTAGCCCACCATAATCAACTTCCCCCTATCACTCAATTTAGGTTAAAAAATTGTAGAGAAAATTTAGAAAAATACTAGTAGGCCTTAAGTAATTCTTGTGCAATATTTTTGTGTTGTTTAAGGAGTAAAAAGGCAGGGGAAAGGGCTCACTGGGTAGCTACTTTGTTGTTCTGCGCAAGTGAAACCTTGGGATGGGTATGTTTTTGCCAAGAATGGTATTGTAAAGGTACCCCTCCTGTTTTCCGTGGTATTTTAAAGGTTTTCTCGTATGTTAAAATAAAAATCATATAAAAAGGATACACTGTAAACAAAATTAATAAATAAACAAAAATTTAATGGAGCAATGTGGTACCGGTATCGTATCCATAAAAGGAACCCCAGGACCAGGACCGACCGCGGTCGATAGCCTTCGGACGGCGCTACCGTCAGTTCTCCTCCTCGTCTTCCCGTCCGCTGCCTGCCACCCACTAGTGCTCGGGTACTGGTACTCGAGTAGGTGGTGCAAGTACCGGTAGGGGGGTTCGTGATCCTTATCGACTGGGGTCATAATTGCACGACCGTGAGCACGGCAGCCTGCGTTATACTCGAGTGACGCGGGTGCCTCAACTTAACACAATAAGTAATTCTGGACTTTCGTGGCGAACCGACCACAACGATGTTGATAAAAAAATAGTGGAATTAGTAGAAGTTAATACCTAGTATACCGCCTACCAGTCTACAGTCCTCTCAGACATACCGGTACTCCTATTATAACTGCTGAAAAAATCAGAGTCCAATAGCCAAGGCTGCCTGTGTGGTGAGTTTCGGGAGTACCGTACCGGCAACGAATTATTTATGTGGAGTTGAGGAGGGTCACTTGGGTATTTGCACCGTGCTCGGGCACATGCGTTGAAATGCTGGTTGCCGGGCTCACGGTCATGTAATTATGACCCCTACCGATACAGAAAATGCCAAGGACGAGGGCATTTTCTGCAAGGATGATAGTGCTTGAGTGTAAACAATGGCGAAGGCAAAATCTAAACCGCAATGGGTACGACAGCTACTATTTATGCGCACAATCCTTGAATACTACAATTTAGCCCAGGCCATGCCTTGGCTGCCTCCTGTTTGTCTTCGGGTCATCTTGGCATCCGGTCTCAGTGCTGGAACTCAAATTTCCGGAGGTTCACATCGTGTCCGTCTTGTCGTGCTTAGCATTTTTGGTAGATTATATTTCCTGCTGGATCTCTCTAATCTCAGTCCCACTCCAACTCGAGTAGTACCGGTGTGGATGAGGGCATTAGTATAGGGTAGTTTAGCAGTCAGGAGAGCGTTTGAGTACGCACTAAACACCTATGTTTGTAGATAGCTTGGCATGCAGAGTTTCCTGCATATAAGCCACCTC
>Ga0307507_10011134_pt1 | contig 11415 bp, 12 predicted proteins | sample 7_EM_MG_FD_207223 | JGI IMG/M metagenome (GOLD analysis project Ga0307507, IMG submission 207223) | Populus trichocarpa ectomycorrhiza microbial communities from riparian zone in the Pacific Northwest, United States - 7_EM | ecosystem: Host-associated > Plants > Roots > Unclassified | place...
CCTCTGAAACTTCACCAAATATATACTTGATACTGTTCAGATCACTTCAGATAATTTCCCTCTGTCAAATCTGACTGAAATAGTTGGATGCGACAAACACTTTTTGGATGACATTGGGGTGTTAGACACTGTTGGTACACAGTTGTAAGTGTATTCATGTAAAAAAATGAGGCCTTTATGCTGCCACTGCTTTTTTGAGCAGACTCCAGCTGGACTCCACTGGGCTTTGGGTAACCAGGACAGAGATTTTTCTGTCTTGCAAGGGCTGTAATTTTCTGGTAAGTTTCTGCTGCTTGTTGGACTTTTCCAGTGGACTTCTGATAGACTAACAGCAAACCAGCAGCCAGTCCACTGGAAATGACCAGCAAGCACCAACAGAATTCCAGCAGACACAGCCAATGGAAGTCCAATGGATTCAGTTACTGTTATTGTTATTATCATTATATGATATAAAAAATAAGTGCAACATCCATGAATTGAACACTTGACCTCAGGAGCACTGCCACAAGGTCAGACATGGCTGCTCAACCAGTTGCACCACAGAGGCTTTGTTACATTTATATAATTTATCCTCTATATGCCAACCATTGGACCACTTTCCTAGAATGGATGTCAGCAAATTCCACAAATGTGAATTTACAGTGGACACCCATCATTCTCTTCCTTGACCACCACCATCATCCACACAGCCCACCCATCACCATTACCAATGGCCACTCATCAACAACCCACAACCACAGCAGCACAACAAGAATAATGGCAACACCACATAAGCAACTGAACTGGCACCCACAAGATCTAGGCAATGAGATGATGATGATGCAGCATTGTCCAATGCCACCCACAATATTGAGGTGATGCAGCATGACATCATCACCATCCAAAACAGGTGAGTCAGCCTATCCCAATCCCCCCTTGCATTCCTTGACATGAAATCCAGGTGCACATTGCCAACAGTGACATGACAACCAAATGACAAACAACAACAGATTCATCATTCATCATGCAAACCAGGTGAGTCAGCCCATTCCCATCCCCACTTGCTTTCTTTGACACAGAATCCAGGTGCCATGTCACCAACAGTGATGTGGCAATCAAATGATGAACAATGGTGGATTTGTTATTTGTCATCATCTTTTTTATAACCCAACAGTGAGCACCCCCTGTCCCAACCCACCAATGACACAACCTGGTGATACTAGTAGCTGCCAACTGCATCAATGTATTACAGGCAGGTGCCATAGGAAAACTTGATCAGCTACCGTGAATGAATGAAATGGATTTTCATTCATTCATGGCACCTGTTTCATTCCAAGTCCCTGCAACAAGAGAATGAAATTTCTTTCATTCTCTTTCATTCCTGCCAAAAAACATTTCATTTTTCATTTCAATAGCAACTTCATTCCCTCATGGCAACCTCATCATTTCAGGGTCCAGTGCATATTTCCATAAAAGAAATTGCATTTACAAATAAATAAAATAGCAGAAAAAATAAAAATGAAAATGGGGGATGGTGTTGTTTTCAGGGTCCATTGTACATTTCCATATATAGCAGGTAAAGCTGTGCTAAATGTAAAAATAACAATAAAATGGGGGAAAAATCAGAAAAAACATAGGGATGGTTGGTGATGATGTTGGGTAATGTTTTCAGGGTCCAGTGCGCACTTCCAAATAAGGAAATGTACGCTTTTCCAAATGAAAAATAGCAATAAAATAGAGGAAAATAAGAAAAAAAAATAGGGGATGGTGCTCACTGTTGATGATGATGTTGGATGTGCTGTTTTCAGAGTCCAGTGTGCATTAATTATGGAAAGTGAAGCTGTGCTAAATGTAAAAATATCAAAAATATATTGAAAAAATCAGAAAAAATAGAGGCTATTGGTGATGATGTTACATGGTGTTTTTAGGATGCATTGTATATTTCCTTATATAGAAGTGCCAAATGGAAAAACAGCGAAAATATATAGAAAAAAAATAGAGATTGTTGGTGATGACATTAGATGGTATTCTCAGGGTCCATTGTATATTTCCATACATGGAAGATGAGTTATGCTAAATGGAAAAACAGCAAAAATATAGAAAAAATCAGAAAAAAGCGGAGATGGTTGGTGATGATGTTGGGTGGTGTTTTCAGGGTCCAGTGTATATTTCCATATATAGAAAGTGAGGCTGTGCTAAATGTAAGAATAATAAAAATATATGCAAAAAACATCAGAAAAAATTAGAGATGGTTGGTGATAATGTTTAGTATTTATATACTATCAAGCACTGCATTCAGGGTCCATATCAGGGTCCTCTGCATATACTCCAAAAAGGAAATCCCAGCTGATATGACCAAAAAGTAAAGAAAAACAACATGCAAATAGTTTTACCTATCAGAGTCCATCTGATGGGTTGTTGGGAGGGTGGTCACATGACCAATTGCCTAAAATGGTAAAAAAACCAAAGTTGTAGCCCTGCACTGTAGCTTTCAGAATCAGTTGGAATTATATTCTAAAGTGCTTCCATTGTGGAGATATAACATAAAAGATTTTCAAAAGTGCTGTTTTTTTTTTTTTTTTGCATTTTTCTTGATGAAAACAACACCAAACCACATGATTTCACCACATTTGCAAAGTTAAAAGAAGGGCCTACAATTGTTGTACTGTGGAAATTTTACCAAAAAAGGAAGGTGCATACCCCAAAAGGGACATTGGCATTGACAGACCAAGAGAATTAGCTATAAAATCAGAAAAATATAGATAAAAAATAGAAATAGTATTAACTATTCTCATAGTACCATAACTTATATATATATATATTTACCATTTTCAAAAATTGGTCATATGACCACCCTCCTCACAACAGATCAGATGCATCCTGATGGGTTACATCATCCTTATCTTGTTTTCTTTCACTTTTTGGTTTTTTAAACATATACAGTAGACCCTGAAATGGATTATAAAAGTGGTGCCTGATAGCACAAACATTAGCATGCACCATTTCTATTTTTTCTGATTTTCCTGCCATTTTTATTAGAAAACTGAAAATTCTTTTTTTAGATATCTATCATTGACCCTGAAAACAGTCAACAATAATAGGCACCATTCCTTTTTTTTCCCATTTTTTTCTCTATATTTTGTGTAGGCTTTCTTATTTGGAAGTCCACCCTGAACCTGAAAATAGTATTTGACATTTTTACCACAGTCAGCATCATCTCTCTACATATATTTTCTACTTTTCCTGTTCTTTATATAGAATAGCATCTATTGCCATATTTGGAGGCATACCCTAGACCCTAAAAATAGGGTCTAACATTGTAGACAACAATGAACAGTACCTAAGTTCATTGTTGCAAGCAACAGGCCCTCTACAGTACAGAAAAGCATCTAAAAACAAAGGAGAAACTGCTAGGAATACCCCCAATAGTGAAAAATAACAAGTTTTTTTTTTTTTGAAACTAGGACCCCAGACACCTCTAGTCATCAAAAAATATATATCCTAAGTCAACCCCAAATGCAAAATATATCCTGAGGCCATGCCAGTGAAGAAATATATTTCCACAGTGTGACAGTCACAATTCAGAGTCTAGGCAGAGGAAATATATTTCTACTCATAATTCAGGGTCTAGACAGAGGAAATATATTTTGTGTGATGCTGGTGCTCAAAATATATTGAGGTAAAAGTGCAGATATACAAGCCCCAGGATATACAATATAGGTATACACCCAGACTTTTAGTCCTGTAGCATCCATGGAGTTTGCAAGACTAATAGTCAGTTGTCAGTGGGTGACTGAAGTGCAACAACAATGTGTCAAAGACACAATGATGTGAGGAGGACACCATGTGATGAGGACACAATGCAACAACATGATGAAGAGAAGAGGAGCCCTCCCCCACTATATATTCCCTTGCCCACAACATTGCCTGTCCTTAGTTACCTATAGTAGTAGCTAGTCTATTTAGTTATTAAAATCTAATTTAATATTAGTTACTCATAGTTCTTGTTGGCCTACTTAATTCTATCAATATCTCTTACACATGTCTCTAATGTTTCAAATGTTATCCCATGAACTCATTCCAAATGGAACATGATGGAATGGAATAAGTGTGGAAAATGGGCCCCCATTCTTCTCTATCTGCCCATTTGAATTCCTTACAATGTATTTTCTACTTGGTTACTTGTGGTGGTTGTTAATCTACTTTCTATCAATGTATCTTAAAACAGCTCTTTAACAATCAACAAAACACCAAGGTGCAACTGCCCTGATGCCTTGAAAGGGAACTACTGCAAACATATCCTATTTCTATTCATAAAAGACACATACATCCATGCCATCACTAATTCCAGTTCTCCAGGTTTCTGTGAGGAACTGTCCTAAGAAGGAACCTCTCATGCACCTGAGGGTTCAGCAAAGGTGCAGAGGGGGCCATGGCCAGAGATAACTTGCAGACAGACAAGGAACTCAGAGTTGAGTAGGTCTTTTGGAGTTAGGTAGGTTGTTGGCATAGGGTAGGTCACCAGTGTAGGGTAGGTCACTGGTGTAGGGCAGGTTTTGTGTAGAGCAGCATAGGGTAGGTCACTGGCATAGGGTAGGGCATTGATGTGGGATCTGGTGTAGGGCAGGTCTGGTGTAGGGCAGCATAGGGTAGGTCCGGCAAAAGGTGGCATAGGATAGATTGTCAAAAAGAGATAAATGTGTAATGGGGTGATTTCTGAATGGAGTGAGGGGTATGAGGGTCATTGGAAAGGTAGAATAGAGGAGGATTCAGATATGAGGAAAGTGAGAGGATAGGGGGTGAGGGGATTGAACACAAGTAAGATCACAAACTGAATCGGATCTAGGTTAGTAATAGAATGGGAGCAAGGCTCAACCAGAGCTGGGAGCTAGAGGCTCAACCACACAGGACTACAACTGAGAGCAGGGCTCCACCAGGAGATAGTGGTGACAGAAAGAAACAGAGAAACAAGTCAGAGGTGCATTTGTGATATCAAGGATGAGGTAGTGAGTACACGATGATCTACCTAAATACCTAGGAAAAGTGTACAAGGTAACCTGGGGAAGGACAATGAGTACAATGAAGAATAAGGGAGATAAGGGAGATAAGGAAACAAGGGATAACAAGGTAACAAGATAACAAAAGGTAGTGATGGAGGGACAAGGTATCATGGTGATGGAAATAGAATGAATTTGTATGCAAGTGGCTTGCAGACTAGATGGGGAGCTTGCTGTATCCTAGTTTTTTGAGTTAATGTTTTTCTGACTTACACAAAATTACCAATAAGTAATACAGCATATTTAATCAAAAAATACATACTCAGACAAATCCATGCCATAAGTGTTTAGTGCAAAACCCAGGGCTTCACACTGTATATTGTCCTCTTTGAGCAATTTCATGGTAGGAGTTTCTGCTGCTCATTGTAGGTGACTCAATGGAAAGTGTGCTTGAAAGGCTAAGCCTTTGAGTGATTTGATGTGAGATATTGCTACAAATGCCAATCCAGGTGCAAAATCTCTAGGACCCAGTTCAATTGAAGCTTCAGTCAGAGTCGACTCTTGGCTTTTATGAATTGTAATTGCCCAGGCCAAAGCCAATGGAAGATGACTTTGTGAAAGTGTTTTTTCTGTCTTGTTTTCCCAGCATGCTGTTACTGGAGTAATTGGAATCCAGGTGGGATCAATCCCATCTCACCCAGGTGTTTGTGGACCTAGAAAACAAATTTTAAGGATGATTTCAATCTTTAACTGTAATTACTTACCAGAATAGCCATTGCATTGGACAAATACAACTGCAGGAAGGTCAGTTTTTATGTTTGTGCCACTATTGTACAGGATTATTTTTATGGTGTCTTGTGCACCATTAACTAAACCTGGAATATACTAGTGAGTTCAGTTTTTAGTATGAGAAGATTGTTTTCTAACCTTTGGCTGTCCATAAGTTTCTAGTGATCATTATATGAGCACCTTCAGCCAAAAGAATCTCTAGCTCCAATCCATCTGCATCCTCCTCTGATGCCTTTTTAGCTGCAGGGCAGTTATGTTTTGCTTTACATTTAATGACTGGTTTTGCCAATGCTGAAAGCTGGTGATGGTTGCATTCTAAAACTGAAGCTTGAGTTGGAAGATGTAACACATCTTTATGTTTATTTTTCTCTTCTGCTGTTAGATTATCCCAGAATCTTGTCACAAATAAGTCATAGTCCTCTTTAGTAGTTGAATATATTCTCAAATGAAGTAATGCATCTCAAAACTTGACCTGTTCTGGGTCCTCTCCCTCTTATCAAAATATTCTGCTCAAAGTAATTGACTGGTTAAATGATTCAAACACTCTTCTTCCTTCCATAGTCAAGGAATGTTGATTTATAGTTGTTGTTGTAGAATACAATGGTGTATCACCAATTGGTGGCAGTTGGGCAAAATCTCCAAAGAATATTGCAGAAATCCCCCTAAGATCTGATTAGCTTTTGTTGGGAACCCTTGACATAGTCGATGATCACATTGACCCATTTGTGTTCTTCCAACCATTGATTTTTCATCCAGAATCAGTAATTTTACTTGTCTCCATCATGTTTGATGTCCTTGTAAACAATTTTGACCAATTTGCACAAATTCCCCCTTTACAGGAATTCCCAACCCATAATTTATAGTCCACCCCTGAATACCAAAAGCAGAGATGCCAGTAGGGGCAAGTCTGACCATTGGATCCTTTCCATTTAAATCCTGTGCATACAAGTAGTGTTTTAAGGTCTGGTTCAGTCCAGTCTTTTGACTTCCAAATCAGGCAACCACAACTGGTCCTGGACTGACCCATATATTGAGTGGACCCAACTGGACTGAGTAGGACCAGTCATAATCAGTCTGGTTGCCTTGAAAAGACTGGTCAAGACCGGTTTTTTAATGTAAAATTTATCATACCAATATAAAGTATTTGTACATCAAAAGTGATTACTCAGAACCTCTAGAAAGTTATGCAACATGATAGAGCTTGTAAATACCTACATTTTGGTCTAATTTTCAAGAGATTTGATAAAGATCTGACACAGCTATGACCAAAACCACATTATATCACTAAATAATGTAATGTGACAACCACTACATTGATGGATGGTGGGCATATTCTCCTACCTAAAATCCCCATATCCAAAAATAGAATGAAGCAAACTGATCAAAACATGAGTGAGTCATAATCAAAGTCATTTGGGTACAAGTTGCACAAAAAAGAACTTGAAAAAAATCATATCTTTCTCAATTCTTGACCGTTTTTTATGAAACAAGGGTCAAATTGAAGGTAAAAATCATGGTTACAAGGGCCTGTAATGCACATGCCATTTAACCTGTTGCAACCGATTTAAACCAATCTTTTTGTGGTCCCACAATATTTTTAAAAATGAAAGATCAGCAACCAGACTGCAAAAGATCAGTCCAAAAATAGACCATTGATCCGGTCCTAATTGGTTCAGTTCAGTCTGATTTCGGTCTTTTTTTTGGTCCTATGGACCAGACCTTTAACACTACATACAAGTCCCTCAGTGTATGAGAAATTTCCCAGATTAGAAAGGATTTTCCAGTCCCAGCTTTACCATCAACATTTATTCTCAATGGAAGAGGCTCATCATCTTCATTTAGAATCTTCAACTTTTTGAAGTAAGCCATGACCTGAAGAAACACTAGTTTTTGTTCTCCTTTTAAGTGTGCATAGTCTGCATCTGGCACTATTTGTACATCATCATCAGGAGATTCTTTGACCTGATCTTCTAGCCAAGTTGATGCAGCATTTATGACTAACTGAGATGGAGAATTTTCAAACCAATCATGTTCCAAGTCCATATCTCTTAAGCCAAGATTATTGATTGCAGATTCTACTGCTTCATTGGGGTGTCTGCCTGCCTCTTGCATCCAGTCAGCTACAAAATCCTCATCCTCATGGTCATGTGGAACATCTTCATCTTCTGAATCAGCATCTGGATCTGGATCTTGTGGGTCAAAAGATCTAGGTAGTGTATCATCTATGTACAGATGATGAAAGCCAAGACAGGAAGTCTCATAGGCAGCTTTCCAGTTATCAAAACCATGCAAAAGATCCTCTTGAGTTTTAAAAGGAGATGTAGAATCATTTTAGCATAACAATAATCTTCATACCCATCTTCATCATCAGGATCTGGCCTGTATCTTGGCATACACCCACAATATAGAGAAGACCACCCTGTTTCCCTCTTCTTGTATACTTATTACCTCTCCAATCCCAGTGGGTTGCAAACTCTAAAAGAGTTACATCTTGCATTGAACCTGCACCATCTATAGGCCTCTTTTTATATCATTCCACAAGCCCAACATGCTCAGTTGATGATCTTCCAAAGTCTACTGCTTCTTGTGTTGTTGGGGAAACATGGAGACTTCTATATATTCTTGAATTTTCAACTAGAGAGCACCCCAGCAGAATGTGGCAAGTTTCTTTGCCAGATATATCATGTTCAGAAGAAAAAGTAGACAGCATTTTTTGATAAGCTATCCCTGCAGCATCATCATCTTTTAACCAACTAATGGCTGCTTGCAATGTTTGTTCATAGCTAGAAGATGTTGTTTCACCCTTGCTGGCATATTTAGCTACATATGCTATTACAGCTTCTTTATTAATTACTGGGTGAAAATCAATATTTGCCCTCCAACCTAAGATAAATCCTGGATTATGAGAATTTAGAATTTCATCATTACACTTTGTATGAAATTCAGCAAAATCTTGACCAGCCTCTTTTATAAAATCAGATTGTTCTCTGCATTTCTTTGGAGAGCCAAAGCAGCAAAAAGTCTCTCCAGTTTCCTTTTTTCTTCTCTTACAATACCCTGGCTGACATTTTCTATGATGTTGGAAGCAATTTAACATTTCAGCCAATTCAAGTTTTGTATCCTGTAAAGTAGCAAACAGCTGAGCAGATGGATGAATTGCTGCTGGAGGAACTGATTTGTCTGGGTGCCAAGTTGATACATATTTATCCCAAAAAGCAAGAAATCTTGCTATGTCATCTGGGTTACTTGTATCTAGACTTTCAATTTGTGGGGCCTCTTCCATCCAAAAAAACCCATGTATATGACTGCTTCCACAATGTTGCCATTCAAATCTCCACCACCAATCCTTTACTTTGAATACTGGCTTTATATAGTGCCCAAAAAAGATACTCCATCTCTTTGAAAGTAATAACTTGCAATTGCAGGATTTTCATTAAAATCTTTCATTCTTGTTCTGTAAGAATGAGCCTCTTCTTCTTGACCTGGTACATAGTTTGGCATGTTCTGATGCATATCAGGCCACTGAATATCTGCTGATGATGAAGTGAAGAATACATGTGGTGATAAACACTCTGGAGATCTGATCTGAGCAATCAATTCCTGTTGTGTTTTTGCCCAAAAGGGTTTGGAACCTGGCAAGTTATCTGCTGCATGGGAAACACACTGAGCCAATTGGTGTGCATCACCAGTGTTGAGCATATCCTGAATATCCTCTACAGACAAGTGGCTATCATCTTTGTGAGTTGTTAGATACCATGATGATGCCTGTTTTGCAGTTTTTCTCATAGTTGTATTTAATGCCCAATAATGAAATCTTGGATGGTGTGCAAAATGACCATCTTTTAAATGCAGAAGATGAGCAGCCCACTCTTCCATTGTTACAGAGATCTCACAGCTTTCAGTGAAATCAGCTTTTCCAGTTGGAAACAGTGAAGGAAAGGCATCAATTGCAATTGCTTGACCACTATTCTCATTAATTGGTGTTCCTCAGACACTTGGCATAGTAAGCACAAAAGGAGCATTTGCATTAAATGCCGCTGCTTGTAATTCTTGCAGCTCTGTTCTTCCACTATTTACATTGGGAACAAAACCTCTTGAGAAGGTGAATTCTCATCATTTGCATTTCCTGCAATACCACCACCTGTCTCATCGTTGTTTTGAAGTGGACCTGAATCCTCTGCAGGATCATCCAAATCTTGAGCCTCAATAAATCTTAAACAGTGATGTACAGAACCATCTTCTGGCAACTGGTTTAACTGGCCATAGTCTATAACAACTGCCCTTGACAGTACTTTTCACTCCTCCACCTATTCCTCCTGGAGTCCTATTGGATTTGTTAGGAGTCCAGTAGGAATGCCGGAATCCAGTAAGAATCCTGGAATCCACTAGGACTCCAGTAGGAATCCTACTGGAGTTCAACAAATTTTCAAATCAATTGGATTCCAACTAAATTTGAAGAACATTACATACAGACTAACTAACATAAACTACATTGAACTGTGCCAGGCTGTCATCACTGTTCATTGGGGGTGGTGATGGGCTGTTGTTGCCATTGTTGTGTGGTGCTGGGCTGTTGTCGCAGTTGGTGGGTGCTGGAGGTGGGCCATTGTTGAAGATGGTGGGCTGTGTTCACTGTTCGTGGGGTGGGGTGTGCCATGTGGGTGCTGGTGCTGGGCCATCCTTGCTGTTGGTAGGGGGAGGTGGTGGGCCATGTTTGCCATTGGTATGGAGTCGTGGTAGGCCATGTTTGCTGTTGGTAGGGGGTCATGATGGGCCGTGTTTGTCATTCATAGGGGGTCATCACCATTCATAGGTGCTGGTGGTGGACTGTGTTTCTGTTCATTGGGTGTATGTGGTGGTGGATTGCTGTTGCCATTGGTGGTAGGTGGGGGTGGGCTGTCATTGCTGTTTGTGGGTGCTGGTAGTGGGCCATTGTTGCTGTTGGTGGGGCATGGTGATGGGCCCTTTTTGCCATTGGTGGGTGGTGGTGGTGGGCCCTTGCCACTGTTTGTGTCACTGCCTTGTCATGGTGTGCTGTTGTTATTGTGTGGCATCATTGTCATTGTCATTGCATGGCATTGTTGTTGTTATTGCCTGTTGTCATTGTCGCCTGTCACTGTCTTCATCATGTTGTGCTGGATCTGCTTTGTGTTGTTGCATTGTGTCATCATTGTCCATCATTGTCATTGTCATGTCATTGTCTGTTGGTGGGCCACATTAGGTGGAATGGGCTGGGCATGAGAAACATTGCCCAACATTACCAATTAGAATATCCTGAGAAAGAGCAACACTTTTTCTGTTCAGGAGCATACTGATTATATTTAAAGTTTTTCATATGGGGAAAGGTATGGGATTTTTTTAAATTTGGGCCAAGAACTTTGCTTCACCTTTCCCAAGCTGGTAGGGGGTGAACAAAAGCTAAATATTCAAAGGACTTTCATGTTTGTGATATTGTAGTAAAAGTTGGACCATTGGGGAGCTCTTTACACTCCTCCACCTATTCCTACTGGACTCCTACTGGAGTCCTGGAATCCTACCAGACTGGACTAGGACTGGGACAAATTTCATGTTGGCTGATCACCATACAAATTTTGTCTCCCAGTCCTAGTGGAGTCCTAGTAAATTCCTACTGGAATGATCCCAAATCACA
>Ga0307507_10011135_pt1 | contig 11414 bp, 10 predicted proteins | sample 7_EM_MG_FD_207223 | JGI IMG/M metagenome (GOLD analysis project Ga0307507, IMG submission 207223) | Populus trichocarpa ectomycorrhiza microbial communities from riparian zone in the Pacific Northwest, United States - 7_EM | ecosystem: Host-associated > Plants > Roots > Unclassified | place...
CGGCCCCGGCGGGTGCGGCGCTCATCACCCCCAGTGCGGCCGTGGCGGTCAGGAACGCACGTCGAGTAGTCGGCTGAATCACGCTCTCGGGTTTACGCCCGCGCGCCCGCGTCGTGTACCGCCGACCGGACGCGCGCTCACTTGGTGAGCCGGTTGCCTTTCGCGTCGTAGGCGACCAATGGCGTAAGCGATTGCGACGACGGCACGTCAGCGAGGTCGAACCAGAAGATGACGACCGTCGGGTCCTCGGTCCACTGCGCCTGCTTCGCGACCATCGTGGCCCCGTGCACGGTGGTGGTGATCTTCGCGGCAGGCCCGGCGAAGTAACCGAAGACCGGGATCAGGCCCCGGCCCAGGTTCTCGCCGCCGTCCGTGGCGTGAAAGCCGAACGACCGGTCGGACGTCACGGTCTCGTTGGACATCAGGAGCGATGTGAGGCTTCCCTGGGCGTTGCGATAGCCCACCATCAGCCCGAAGTGGATGTCCGGCCGGATGGGCTCGTCGATGGGGACGGCATAGATGACCAGCTCGTCACTGCCCGAACGGATGCCGGTGAGTACGACGTCACCGAGCGCCTGCCGCTGGGGCGCGGTCTCGGACGGCACTGTCGTGCTCGACACCGTGGGCGGAGGCAGCGCCGGCTGGGCGATCGGGGCGGGCTGGCGCAACTGCACCGCGAAGACCACGACCGCCACGACGGCGGCCGCGGCGGCCAGCGCCCCGGTGGTGTTCAGCAGCTTGCGGCGACGCCGGATCCGGCCGCCGTCGGCCATGATCCGGGCCAGGTCCGGCTCGGCGAAGGGTTCGGCCGGTGGCTGGCGCAGGGCGGCGCGGAGGTCGTCGATGTCGTTCATCAGCCACCCCCGATCAGGGTCCGGTCGGCCGGGTCCGCTTCGATCCGCAGCTTGGCAAGCGCCCGCGAATTGGTGCTCTTCACGGTACCCAGCGAGACGCCGAGCTCGGCCGCGACATCCGCTTCGGGCAGGTCGAAGAAGTGCCGCAGCACGACGACGGCCCGCTCGCGCGCGGTCAGCGTCTTCAGCACCGCGGTGAGCCACTCACGCTGCGTGACAACGTTGTCGACGTCATGGCGCGCGGCGCGCTCCGGGAGCACTTCGGCCGGGTACTCGCGGATCGGACGCCGCCAGCCGTCGATCACGTGGTTCATCAGCACGGTGCGGGCGTAGCCGTAGGCGTCCTTGTGGCGCACGCGCGCCCAGGCGGCGTACGTCCGGGTGAAGGCGGTCTGCGCGGCGTCCTCGGCCTGGTGGCGGTCACCGGTCAGCAGGTAGGCGGCATGGGTCAGCCGAACCGACGATGTCCGGACGAAATCGGCGAACTCGTCGTCGCCACGGGCCATCAGCACCCCCGTTCTCCTCTCCAACGACGGCCGAGCGCCAGGAAGGTTGCGCCGTTCGAGGGTACGGAGGACTTGTCAGCGTTGTGTCAGCGTGATGGTGCGCGGCTACGCTTCCGCGTCATGGGGAGATTTGGGGGATTCGTTACGGCCGCAGCATTGCTGACCTGCGTCGCGGCGTGTTCGAGCCCGATCAACGGGACTTTGAAGTGGTCCGCGCCCCCGGTCACGACGACACCGGCGACCGTCGCCCCGAAACCGAAACCGAAGCCGTTCACGCCGCTGGTGTCGCCCGCCAAGGTGACTGCGGCCTGCGGGTTCCTCGGTTCCGGCGAAATACTCGAGATGATCGGGACCGGCGGCGACATGGTGTCGACCGAGCAGGCGCCGGATCCGACGTACCGCCCCGGCACGCAGTACCAGTGCCACTACGAGGACGAGTACACCCATTCCCGCGATGTCGACCTCTTCGTGATCATTTCGGCGTTCGACCCGGTCAAGACGGTCGACAACACCGCGACGGAATGCAAGGACGCGGCGGTCGCGCTGGCCGGGATCGGCGAGAAGGCGCTGCACTGCGAGTGGCAGTCCGGCTTCGAGGCGGTCGCCGTGGCGAAGCGCAGCCGCGGTGAGAGCCGGCTGGCGCTGATCATCCTCCGCAAGACCCGTGCCGACGTTTACGAAACGCTGGCCAGGACGATGGCGGCCAGGCTCTAGGACCGCGCCGTGAGTGCGTTCAGGTCCAGCGAGAGCAGCGTGCCGTCGAAGTCGAGTTCGGCGACTCCCGCCTGCTCACCGAAGTCTTCGTAGTCGCCCTCGATCAGCCGGTAGGCGTGCAGGCTGATGGGCGCGTCGAGGTCGACGATCCAGTAGTGCTCAATCCCTGCTTCGGCATACTCGGAGAACTTCGTCACCCGGTCGGTCCGCTTCGTGCCTGGGGACAGCACTTCGACCGCAAGCCGGACATCCCGGGCGTGGCATCGAGCGGGATTCGTGGCAACCAGGGCGGTCCCGACCGCCATCAGGTCGGGCACACGCACAGTTAGCGGAACCTCGGTGACGACCATCTCGGCCTGGGTCACCGTGCAGTACTCCTCGGGTAACTGCTCTTCGATCCTGCAAGCGTGCCCGATGGCTACTGCTCTGAGTAGTCGCCCGATGGGGCGCCCCAGCCCGAATTGTCACTTCCCTCTGACAGCTCACGCCGCCGGGCGTTCTCGGCGCGGACTCTGTCCACTTCGGACTGGATGTATTCGTCGTCGTAGCGCTGGAAGACCCGCGCCGGGTTGCCCGCCACCAGGGTGCGCGACGGGACGTCCTTGGCCACCACGGAGTTCGGCTGCACCGTGGCGAAGTCGCCGATGGTCACGCCCGCCATGATCACCACGAGGCCGCCGATGAAACAGCCCTTGCCGATTTTCACCGGCTTGCGCTCGATCAGGTCGCTGCCGGAATGATTCTGCAGCGTCATGTTCGCCAGCCAGCTGGAATGCGTGAAGATCAGCGTGTTCAGCCCGATGCTGGTGTGCTCGCCGATCTCCAGCCCGCCACTCGCGTCGAGCACCGCGCCCTCGCCGATCCAGCAGTGCTCGCCGATCTTCAGGTGTTCCGGGCTGATGATCTTCACGCGCTCGCGGACCCGCGTGGTTTCGGGCAGGCCCAGGAATCGAGCGCGCTCGGCGTCGTTGAGGTACTGGCCGACGACGTCGTTCAGGATCTGCGGGCGCAGCTTGTTGCTGCGCTCGTCATCGAAGAACATCAGCGTCGACCACGAGCTTCTCGAAGGTCCGCAGGTGCTCTTCGGCGACGACGTCGAGGCCGAAGTTCGCGCGCACCATGGCGCTCTCCCGTGCCGCGATGGCCGATCGTCGCGAAGGGTCGTCCAGCAGCTCGATCACCGTGCGCGCCAACGCATCCGAGTCGTCCGGGCGCACCAGCAGGATGTTCTCGCCGTTGTGCAGCTCGATGCCCGGGTAGTTGTCCTCGGTGACCGAAGCGATCGTCGCCGTGCCGGAGAGCATCGCCTCCAGCGACGCCGTGCCGCAGCCGCCGTGCAGGTCGTGCGTCACGATGTCCGCCGCCGCGAAGTACGCCGGGACGTCCTCCTTGGGCACCGCGCCGGTCACCGTCAGCACGTCCTCGACACCGAGTTCGCGAGCACGCTTCAGGAAAGCGTCGTGGTAAACGCGGCCGACGACCAGCACCCGCACGCCGGGGTGCTTGTCCAAAATGGACGGCAGGGCCTCGATCAGCGGCAGCCGGTTGCGCAGCGGGATGACGTGCCCGAGCGAAACGATCAGCGGGCCGTCGCCGATTTCGTGCTCCGCGCGGACATCCTTGGTCAGCGGCTTGGCGAAGTGCGCGATGTCGACGGCGATCGGGAAGTACTCCGAGTTCGCATCGCTGGTGCCGTAGCGCTCGACGCAGTAGTCCACGCCGAGCTTGTCGAGCAGCACGTATCGCGGCTTCAGGTAGTTCAGGATCGGCTTCACCAGCACGGCGTCCAGGAACCGGAACACCGTGCTGTACAGCTTCTTGTCGCTGACCAGCAGGGTGTGGATGGTCAGCAGCATCGGGATCCGGTGCCGCCGCGCGTAGATCCCGGCCAGCCAGGACAGGTCGAAGAACTGGCCGTGCAGGTGGATCGCGTCCGGCTTGAACTCGTTGAGCAGCTTCCAGATCCGCCGCCAGTTGCCAGGGCGCACCGACGCGAAGCTCATGTCGAAGTCGATGGACAGCCCGATCTGCGGCATCTTCATCGCGGGCAGCCGGACGACGCGGTAGCCGTCGCGCTGCTCGTCGGCCGGGGCACCGCCGTAGGCCGCGGTGATCGCCAGCACCTCGTGCCCGCTCGCGGCGAACTCCGCGGCCAGCGACGCCGCCATGTGCGCGCTGCCGCCCACCCGCGGCGGGAAGAAGTTGTTGACGACCGCGATGCGCATTTTACGACCTACACCGGGCCCCGCTGTGTTCATGCCGCCTCCGCGGGAAAGAGTACGTCGGCGGAATTCACGCCGTGGCCCTGACCAGTTCGCGCATGCCCTCCTCGACCGAGATCTTCGGCTCCCAGCCGAGGACCTCGCGGGCCCGCGTGATGTCCGCGGCGCGGCGCGACACCAGCACGTCACGCTCGTTGAACAGCGGCTCGACGTCCACCCCGACCTCCTCGATGAGGATCTTCGCCAGGGTGGCGATCGAGGTGTCGATGCCGGTGCCGATGTTGATCGGCAGGTTGCACTGCTCGGACTCCAGCGCCGCGACGACCGCGCGGGCGATGTCCCAGACGTGCACGAAGTCCATCGACTGGTCGCCGCGGCCGTCGATGATCGGCGGGTGCCCGGCGCGCAGGCGCTCGATGAAGTGGTTGATCACCGAGGTGTAGTAGGCCTCGACCTTCTGGCCCGGCCCGTACACGTTGAAGAAGCGCAGCGCGTTCCACGAGAGGCCCTTGGTGCGCTCGTAGAAGCCGAGAAGGTCCTCGCCCGCGCGCTTGGTGATGCAGTACGGCGTGAGCGGGCGCAGCTCGTCGTCCTCGCGCATCGGGAGCCGCTTCGGCTCGCCGTAGACCGAAGCCGTCGAAGCGAACACGAGCCGCTTCACGCCTTCGTCCGCCGCGGCCGCGAAGACGTTGTGGTTGCCGACCATGTTGATGTCGACCGACTCGTGCGGGTCCGCGATGGACTTGTTGATCGACACGGTGGCGAAGTGGATCACGTGCGTGCAGCCGCGCATCGCCTCGCGGACCGCACCGCCGTAGCGAACGTCCTTTTCGACCAGTTCGACCTGGCCGGTGGCGATGAACTCGTTGACCCGCGCGCGGTCGCCGCGGGTCATGTTGTCCATGATCCGCACGTGGTAGCCGGCCTCGATGAGCAGCGGGACGACGCTCGCGGCGATGAACCCGCCGCCCCCGGTGAAGAGGACTTTGTTGTCGGACATGTCGCGGTATCTCCTCGTGGTTGTCCGGGGGCGGGTTCAGGAAAGAGCCGACGCTGCTGAGCGGACGAGTCCGCCGACGCGGGTCACTTCGGCGTCGGTCAGGTTGGCGTGCATCGGGATCGCGAGCTGGCGCGCGAAGGCGTCGGCCGAGACCCGCAACGGCGCCTGCGGCCCGTAGACCGGCTGCAGGTGCGAGGCATAGGTCCCGATCGTGCACTGCACGCCCTCGGCACGCAGCCTGAGCGCGAGCGCGTCGCGGCCGATCTCCGGCGCGACCGTGAGCAAATAGGACTGCCAGGGGTGTTCGCGGTCGGGCAGCGCGACCGGCGTCTCCAGCCCCTCGACGTCCTCGAAGGCCTCGTGATAGCGCTTCGCGACCGAGCGGCGGGCGGCCAGCAGGTCCGGCAGGCGGTCCAGCTGGACGTTCATGATCGCGGCCTGGATGTCGGAGAGCCGGAAGTTGTAGCCGAGCTCGTGGAACTCGGGGATCGGCAGGCCCTTCGCGCCTTCGCGGCTGATGGCGGGCTCGACGCCGTACGTGTGCAACTTGCGTGCGTGCGCGATGAGGTCTTCACGGTCCGAGACCAGCGCGCCGCCTTCGCCGGCGGTGATGCCCTTGCGGCCGTGGAAGGAGAAGGCGGCGAGGTCGGCGAGGCTGCCCGCCGGGCGCGTCTTGTACGTCGCGCCCGCGGCGCAGGCCGCGTCCTCGAACAGCCAGAGGCCGTGCTTGTCGGCGATCGCGCGGTACTCGTCGAAGTCGCCCGGCTGCCCGGCGACGTCGACCGCGAGGATGCCGACAGTGCGCGGGGTGATCAGGGCTTCGACGGCGGCCGGGTCGGCGCTGAAGATGTCCGGGCGGATGTCGGCGAACACTGGCACCGCACCCGCCTGCAGCACCGCGTGGCCGGTGGCCGGGAAGGTGTAGTCGCCGACGATGACCTCGTCGCCGGGCCGCACGCCCAGCACGCGGAGGCCGAGGAAGAGCGCCGAACCGCAGTTGCTCGTGGTCAGCGCGTGCGCCGTGCCGACCGTCTTCGCGAACCGTTCCTCGAAACGACGGCACGCGGGACCGGCACCGGCCAGCCAGCCGGAGCGGAAGACCTCGGCTACGGCGGCGAGCTCTTCTTCGCCGACGGTCGGCTGACCGAGGGCGATGGTGCTGTCGGACATAACTCTCCCATTGCGTGGGGACCGGGCGAAGTGTATAGACGGCCGATCACTGGCCCCGCAGCCCCACGCCAAACACGCACTTCACCCCACTTTCGAGTGATGCCCGGCACCGGCGGTCCCGCGTCCTAGGCTGGGCACATGCGCATCGGGGTTCTGGGGGCCACCGCCGCGTGGCGTCCCGACGGAACGCCGGTGGCGGTGGGTGGCCCGCGTTCGCGCGCGCTGCTGGCACTGCTCGCACTGGACGCCTGCCGGTTCGTCTCCGCCGAACGCCTGATCGACGGCATGTACGGCGAGTCGCCGCCCGAGGGCGCGGCGAACGCGCTGCAGTCCCAGGTGTCGCGGCTGCGGTCCGCGCTGAAGGACCTCGCGCCGATCGAATTCACCGCGGCCGGGTACCGGCTGGTGCTCGAACCTGGCGAAGTCGACGTACACCGCTTCGAGGAGCTGGCGCGCTCCGGACGTGCGCTGCTCAGCGCCGGGGACAACGCGCGCGCAGCCGACGTACTGGGCGAAGCGCTCGAGTTGTGGCGCGGCGAAGCGCTGGCTGACCTCCGCGAAGCGCCCTTCGCCGCTACGCAGGTCACGCGACTTACAGAGCTTCGCGCCGACGTCACCGATGACTACGCCGAAGCCCGGCTCGCGCTCGGTAAGGACGTCGTCGGCGAGCTGCGCGAAACCATCGCCGCGAACCCGCTTCGGGAACGGCCGCGCGCCCAGCTGATCCGAGCGCTCAACGCGGCTGGACGTCCTGCCGATGCCCTGGCCGCGTTCGAGGACGCCCGCCGCATCCTGGCTGACGAACTTGGTGCCGACCCCGGGCCCGCACTCGCCGAAGCGCACCTCGCCGTGCTTCGCGGCGAAGCAGAGACGCCGTCTGTAGCCACGTTGCCCGCGCAGCTGACGAGCTTCGTCGGGCGCGCCGACGAGCTGCGTCAGGTGTCGGAGCTGCTGACGCGTAGCCGGCTGGTGACGCTGACCGGGCCGGGCGGAGCCGGCAAGACGCGGCTCGCCGTGGAGGTCGCGGCCACTGAATCGGGGGTAGTGGCGTTCGTCGAGCTGGCGCCGCACGAGGGCGACGACATCGGCGCCGCGATCCTGGCCGCGCTCGGCCTGCGGGACGCGCCGCTGAACCCGCGTGGCGGCGCCCAGGATCCGGTCGAGCGGCTGGTCTCGGCGTTGCGGGACCGGGCGGTCTTGCTGGTGCTGGACAACTGCGAGCACGTCGTCGACGTCGCGGCGAAGCTCACCGTGCGGCTGCTCGGCGCGTGCCCCGGCCTGCGGATCCTGGCCACCAGCCGCGAGCCGCTGGGGATCACCGGGGAACAGCTCGCGCCGGTGCCGCGGCTGGCCGTGCCGCCACCCGGGACGTCCGCCATGCAGGCCCTCGGCTTCCCCGCGGTGCGGCTGTTCGCCGACCGGGCGGCCGCGAGCGATCCCGCGTTCGCCGTCGACGAGACCACGATCGGCGACGTCCAGCACATCTGCGCCGCGCTCGACGGGCTGCCGCTGGCCATCGAGCTGGCGGCCGCCCGGGTGCGGTCCCTGGAGCTCGGCGACATCGCGGCCCGGCTCGACGACCGGTTCCGGCTGCTGGCGCGGGGCGCGCGGACCGCCCAGGCGCGCCACCGATCGCTGCGCGGCGTCGTCGAATGGAGCTGGGATCTCCTCGGCGAGGACGAACGGCAGCTCGCGCGCCGGCTGACCGTGTTCCCAGGCGGCGTAACCACGGCGTCGGCCGGTGAAGTCTGTGACGCCGATGGTGACCTGCTGCTGGAGCTCGCGGACAAGTCGCTGGTCGAGACGGCTGGCGGGCGCTTCCGGATGCTCGAGACGATCCGGGCGTTCTGCGCCGAACAACTCGCCGAAGCGGGCGAGACGGACTCGCTGCACCGCGCGCACGCTGAGTACTTCGTGCGCTTCGCCGAGGAAGCGGACCCGAAGCTGCGTACGGCGGAGCAGCTCGTCTGGCTCGAGAAGATCGACGTCGAATACGACAACCTCCTGGCCGCGCTGCGCTGGGCGACCACGCACGATCTGGCGATCGCGCTGCGGCTCGTCCTCCTGCTGTCGACGTATTGGTGGATGCGGGGGCGGCGGTTCGAGGGCGCGCAGCTGTCCCTGGAAGTGGTGCGGCGCTGCGATCCCGAGACTCAGGCGGCGTATCCCGAGGAGTTCCTGCTGTGCGTGCTCGGCGGGCTGTCCGGGATGCCGGGTCACGAGGTGCTCGCGCCCTACGTGCCGATGGCCGAGCGGGCCGCCCAGGACGTCGGCTACCTGCCCCGGCATCCGATCGTGACGATGCTGCAGGCCGTGGTCGTCGGGCCGCCCGGTGCGACCGAGGACCTGATCGCCGGGCGCGTGCAGGCGATGCTGACGCACGGCGACCCGTGGCTGTGGGCGCTGGTCCCGACCGGGTTCGGGCTGCAGGCGATGCTCAGCGGTGACCTCGACGGAGCCGAGGAAGGCCTGCGTGAGGGGGCCACGCAGTTCCGAGAGCTCGGCGAACGGTGGGGCCTTTCGATGTCGCTCGACCACCTCTCACAAGTCCTGGGCTGGCGCGGGCGGTACGCCGAGTCCCTGGTCCTCATGGACGAGGCGATGGCGCTGATGCGCGAGATCGGCGCGACCGACGACAGCGCCGACCTGTTGTGCCGCCGGGCGGAAAGCCGTGCTCTGCAAGGAGATCCCGACGGCGCCCGCGCGGACTACGAACTGGCCGCGAGCCTGGCGCGCAACTCGGGCATGCCTGAGACGCGGGCGTCGGCCTACATCGGCCTGTCGACCCTGGCCCGGCGCAGCGGCGACGTCGGCACGGCTCGGGTGCTCAGCGAGCGCGCGCTGGCGGAGTGCGCCAGCGGCAGTTCGTTCGCGGTGGAGACGGTCCGGGCGGCGGCGATGACGTCGCTGGGCTGGGTCGCGCTCGCCGAAGGCAACCCCGGCCAGGCGATCGAGCTGTTCCGCAGCGCACTCCTGATCGCCGACCGCTGGCACGCGGGGTCCTACGGCGCGGGCGCGCTGGACGGCCTGGCGGTGGTGGCTGCGGCGGAGGGCAATCCGGAACGCGCCGCACTGCTGCTGGGCGCGGCGGTGGCGGTGCGGGGCGTGGCGATCAGCGGTGACCCGGACGTAGCGTCGATCGCGGGAACCCTGCGCGACTCGCTGGGCGCCGAGGCTTTCGACCGCGCCTACGACGTCGGGCGGGGCATGACGGCCCAGAAGGCGCTCACGTCAGCGGGCGTAACTCCCTGACCTTAGGTTCGCCCAAGGTCACTCTCGCAGACTTTGGGCGACCCGCCGTGCGTGGTTGGTGCGTGGGCCGTCAGCGGAGGCGGCCACGGTACAGCGGCGGAAGCGGGGCCAGGGGGTCACCGCCGAGACACCGGAGGTGACCCGATGCCCGAACTCACGAAGGGCCGCAAGGTCGGCGTGCTGCTGGTCTGCGTGCTGGCGCAGCTGCTCATCGCCGTCGACATGACCGTGCTGCACCTGGCGATACCGGCGTTGTCCGAAGCCCTGCACCCCAGCACGACCGAGGTCCTCTGGATCGCCGACGGCTACGGCTTCGCGCTCGCCGGGCTGCTGGTCACCATGGGCAACCTCGGCGACCGGATCGGCCGCAAGAAGCTGCTGCTGGCCGGCGCGGCGGTGTTCGGGATCGCCTCGATCGCCACCGCCTACGCGCCGACCGCGGAACTCCTGATCGTCGCGCGCGTGGTGCTCGGCGCGTCCGCGGCCACGCTGATGCCGTCCACGCTGTCGATCATCCGCAACGTCTTCACCGGCAAGGAACGCACCGCGGCGATCGGGCTGTCGAGCGGCCTGACCATCCTCGGCTTCGGGCTCGGCCCGCTGGTCGGCGGCGCGCTGCTCAGCCAGTTCTGGTGGGGTTCGGTGTTCCTGATCAACGTCCCGGTCGTCGCCCTGCTGATCGGCGCGGGCCTGGTCGTGCTGCCGGAGTCGCGCAACCCGGCGCCCGGCCGCATCGACCTGGTCAGCGTCGGACTGTCCATTGTGGGCGTGCTCGGCGTGGTCTACACGATCAAGGAAGTCGCCTACAAGGGCCTGGGGCACGCGGATGTCTACGTGGCGGCCGTGCTCGGGATCGGCGCGATCGTGACGTTCCTGCTGCGCCAGCCCCGGCTGGCCGAACCGCTGATCGACCTGAAGCTGTTCCGGAACCGCGCGTTCTCGGCCACCGTCGTCACCACCGTGCTGGCGATGTTCGCGCAACTGGCGGTGTCGGTCATCACGACGCAGTACTTCCAGCTCGTGTTCGGCTGGTCGGCGCTGAAGTCCGGCCTGGCCGGGCTGCCCGGGATGGGCGGCGCGCTGATCGGCGGCACGCTCGGCGCGGTCGTCATCAAGGCGATCGGCCGGGCCGGCACCGCGACCGTCGGCTGCGCGATCTCGGCGGCAGGGTTCGCGCTGTACAGCCGGCTCGACGTCGGCACGGGCTACCCGTACCTGGTGCTTTCGATGGTGGTGTTCGGGCTCGGCCTGGCGCTGATCCTGACCGTCGCCACCGACACCGTCCTCGGCGTGGTGCCGAAGGACCGCGCGGGCGCGGCGTCGGCGATCTCCGAAACCGCGACGGAACTCGGCGGCGCGCTCGGCATCGCCGTGCTGGGCAGTGTCCTGGGCGCGCTTTACCGGCGTGACCTGGTTCTGCCCGCCGACCTTCCGCCGTCGCTCGCTGGCCCGGCGCGCGAGACGCTGGCCGGCGCAGTGCAGGTGTCCGCACAGGTTCCGGGCGGCGAGCAGCTGCTGGACAGCGCGAGGCAGGCGTTCGTCAACGGGATGCAGGTGACCATGGTCAGCTCGGCCGTGCTGATGGTGCTGGTCGCGGTGGTGGCGGCGTTCGCGCTGCGTGGCCTCCCGAAGGTCATGGAGGACCCCGACGAGGTGCCCGCCACCCCGGTCCCGGTCCCCGCGTGAGCTGAAGGAC
>Ga0307507_10011136_pt1 | contig 11413 bp, 2 predicted proteins | sample 7_EM_MG_FD_207223 | JGI IMG/M metagenome (GOLD analysis project Ga0307507, IMG submission 207223) | Populus trichocarpa ectomycorrhiza microbial communities from riparian zone in the Pacific Northwest, United States - 7_EM | ecosystem: Host-associated > Plants > Roots > Unclassified | place...
ACTGTCACAGTACGTGCAGAGGGTCAACGAGGTAACTGTGACTGTGTATCATTAACAAACGATGTCGTGTGAGGATCTATGTACAGGAGACGAGGCAGGTATATATACGTGTTGCTCAGGGGTCAGGTCCGTGCTTATGCATACGCGTAGCCATAACAACGCGTCAGGTCAGTGCCGTGACACTCAGATCTCTTAGCATTATAATACCTTTTTATTTACTCTTATACTAGTTTAGCTGTTTCTTTAAGGTCTGTATAAAGATTTATTAACGTCTCCATTCTTTACTTAGCTGTGCTACTTATCTTCTTAGCTTGCCGTGGCGATAACGATATTCTTAGTTTATACCCGTAATTTGCCTTAAATAGTAATATCCCCATTCCTTTTTATAGTGTTGCATTGTATACAAACTGTGTAACTAGTAATAATAATACCTAATTATTTTATGCATAATTAATATAATGCCTTAGATACTGTTCTAGTATCTAGTTTAGTCTTTCCGTTTATCCATCTATCTATAGATAATACGCTGTAGAGGTTACTACGCAAACTCCTTATTCTACCAGAAATACTTCCTAAAATGCTGCTATAAATCTTAGATCTTTATCTAATATAATCTTGTCTAGTACTCTATATCTTACAAATACTTCTTTTATATAGATTCTAGCGACATCTTCTACTAATATCTCTTCTATACACGCTATAAAGTATCCCTACTTTATAAGCTTATCCACTATTACTAAGATTGCGTTATAATCTTGTCCTATAATAGGATCTCTTAACTTTAGTAACTTAACAATAAAGTCCTATAATATAACCTCCTATAGTCTTCCTGGTATTTTAATAGGTTATAGCCCTCTATATAGCTTATACCTTATTAGTTTGTTCCTTTGACAATCTAGACATTCCTTTATAACTTATCTTACTAGTCCCCAGATTTCTTAAATAATGTATTTCTTTTAAAGTCTCAACACTAGTCCTATAGACCTATTATATCCTTATATTATTCCTTTATAAAATTCTTTTATAAACTCCTCTATAATTAACCTTAGAATATAAGTAGCTTTTCTATTTTTGTATTGCTCTAAATCTAAATCCTCTACCTATACTTCTTAGATCTTCTGTGTTTAATTACTTTCTAATAATTTATAGATCTAACTTTCTTTAGTTGCTGTAATCCTTAGATAATTATACCTAATTAATCTATCTTAATCCTTTCGCAATAAAGCTCCTAATAGCTTTTCGTTACTTTGCAGTTCAGCCCTTCTACTTAGAGCGTCTACTTGTGCATTATCTATACCCTTAGTATGCTAAATTTCAAAATGGTATTCTATAAGTATTTCTGCCCATCTAACCTGTCTTTAGTTGAGTTCCTTTGTTATTAGGAATCCTATAAGGTTCTTATAGTCCGTCTTAACCATAAATGGTTTCTTTGTGCCTTATAAAAATGCTCTCTATTCCTTAAGTGCTGCAACTATGCCTAGCAACTCCTTGTTATAGATATCGTAATTTAACTCTAGTAGTGTCATCTTTTAACTATAGTATGCTACTGGATGCCATATATCCTGGTGTTTCTGTAGTAAATATACTCCTAGTGTAAAGTCTAATGCATCTATCTTAACAACTGTCTCTAACTTTGGTTAATAGATCTTGAGGATTGGTTCTTAGGTAAACAACTCTTTAAGTTCTTAAAACAGCTTCTTTTACTTACTACCCTAAACCCATAGTTCCTCCTTCTTTATTAGCCTAGTGAATAGCTTAATGCTTTTTAACCACTGTGCTATAAACCTCCTATAGTAGTTACAAAACCCTAGAAACGACCTTAACTATATAACATTCTCTAGTTCTTACCAACTTACTATAGCTTTAATTTTCTTTAGGTCTATGCTAATCTTTCCTAGTTTAATAATAAATCCTATAAAATCAGTTTTCTTTGTAAAGAACTCGTATTTCTTAATTACTACTAGCATCTGTTCTTCTTATAGTCTCTTTAAGACCCATTTAACGTGTTCTCTATATTCTTCCTTACTTACTAAGTAGATGATAATATCGTTAAGATATACCATAATAAATTCATCTAGGTGTTCTCCTAACACACTATTAATTCGCTTTTAGAACGTTACTAGTGCGTTTATAAGTCCGAATTGTATAACTAATGGCTTATATAGTCCTTTCTTTAACCTAAAGGCTGCCTTTTATTTATCTCCTTCTTTAATCCTAATCTGATAGTACGCCCATCTTAGATCTATCTTTGTAAAGATCTTCGCGTTGCCTATCCTGTCTTAGATTTCGCTAATTAAGGGTAAAGGATACCTATCCTTCCTAGTAATACTGTTTAGCTATCTATAGTCTATACATATCCTAAGTTTTCCGTTTTTCTTTAGGATAAACAATACTGGATATCCTACTAATAACTATAACGGTCTGATATATCCCTTATATAAGTTCTCCTAAACAAACCCTTTAAGCGCCACTAACTCTGTTTTAGTAAGCTTATAGATTAGAAAGAACTTTAGACTTATTCCCTCTTCTAGTTCTATCTTATAGTCCTATACTATATACTTTAACAGCTTTTCGCTTTCTAGTAACTGTAACTTTTTACTATACCTATAGTATCTCTTTGGTATATAACTTAAGCCTCGCTTAGTCCCTTTATATATTACTCCAACTTAGTACTATACCAACTTGGTTTACTATCGCATCTTATATTATTAAGTATCTCGGATATTAACTTAACCTATAACCCAATTAATCTTTAGATTATACTCCTGTAACTAAGGTATTCCTAGTATCACCTTATCCTGTCCTAATAGTAGGATATTAAAAGACATTCTCACTAGTCTCCCTTTAATAGTTAACTAAATAGGTCCTATTTTAAGATTAATAATGCCTCCTCTATAGGCTATCTAATCTCCTAAAATTATTATAAGTAGATATAGGTGTTCCTTCTATCTATATAGTAACCCTATCCTTTCTACTGCCTTTAGTAATATATGGTTCCTTATTACCCCACTATCTACTAATACCTTAAACTGTTAATCTTACTACTTAACTTATAAGTTTAGGTATTATCCTTAAATTCCTTTAAGGGTCTAAGGCTCTAATACTGGTTCCCTCTAGTCCTATACGCCTCCCCTTTTCCCAACTGTTGGCTGCTAGATCCTGCTTATACTTAGTCCAACTTAGGCCAATACTTAGTTTATTTCTTTTCCTCTATATACCATAGACAAGTATTCTCTAGGCACTCCTACCACTATTATTTATTTAGGTATTCTTCCGTAAGGAATCTTCCTAGTTAAAGTATTAAGTCCCCTTAACCTTGTACTTCTACTAGGTGCTATCTATATATATACTTAGTGTCCCTAAACCGCTTCTCTTCTAGTGCCTAATATATCCTTACTAGGTATTTCCGGTTCTTATCTTTTAGTGCTCTATGTATGTTATATATATTATCCATATAAGCTATCCACAATAGTATATAATGCGCTATATGTTTTAGGTTAACTCTTAGTTTATCTTTATTCTTAAGTTTAAATCTATACCTAGTTAACCTAACTACTGGTATCTCTGTTACGGGTACTAAGATTTATTATTTACTTCTCTAGTCCCTAAATCCTTCTTCTAGGTTCCTTAACGTTATAATTAATGCTTCTTTAATGTGACTTATACGTTTTTCTATAATGGGTTAGTTTTAGATAACTTTTTTGTCTAGCTATATATAAAAGTTTTCCTATTTATTATTATGTTGTTGCCTATACTACTTTCCGTACAACTGGTTTAGTGTGTATAGTCTATCTGTTAGAAAGTACCTTATTATTGCTACATTATAATATCCTTTAGTATGTCTTTCTTTAAACCTAGTTAGAATATCTAGATCCTCTTCTTGTTCCAGTTTATCTAACCATTTTACCCTAGGTGTCTCTGCACTTGGCCTATTAGTAACTCTCTATACGGGTGCTCTGTCCCTTATATAACCTAATATAGCTAACCTCTTGTCTAGCTTTTGCTCTTGCTATGTAATAATTCTTATCCTAAACTTATCTATAGTTTCTTGTTTTCTGCGTCTTACAGCTAGATCCTTATAGTTACTTTACTTTTTAATCCTAGTATTAACTATTCAATCTTTAGGCTGAACACTATGTTTACCTAGGATTGCTAATGTTCTTATTTATTCTCTAAACTTATAGTTCTTAAACTTGCGTCCTATACTTATTTATTTATTATTAAACTGAGTTACTGCCCTTTCCTATTAGTTTTTGTCTGTTATGGGTCCTTAGGTATATTTTATTTTATCTTAAGAATTTTAAGCTTCTTATATCTTGTCTTAAGAATCTTAAGCCTATAGCCTTTTACCTTTATTAAGTAATGAGCTAGTACTAGCAGTTATCTACTTACTTAGTTTCTTTTAAACGTTACTCCTATTATCTTATAAAGCGATGGAAATCATATCTAATGGTGTTATAATACCCATTACTAAACCCTATTCCTTAATGGTCTTAGTCTTTGCTTTTATTTTAACCTTTCTAAAGTTTATATACTCCTAGTAAGCTGCCTTCATTGCCTTATTATTGGTAAATGCTTTGCCTATATTAAACTTGTTATCTTTAATATCCAATCTATAAGCTAGTTTATTAGTTCCTTTAAACTTAGATAATAATAGCTCTTATAGCTAATAGCTTACGCCATACTTAGTATCCTTATAAATTCGGCATATATTATTATAACAAAACGCGAAACTATTAATTAAACATTCTTTTATTCCTTATAGTGCACTATTATCCCTTTGTATATACGTGTCCGCTACTAGTCTGGTTCCCTTTACCATATAGTTACTCTAACTACCTCTATAGTCTCTAGCGAAATAACCTTATTTTCTATAATTTATATAAGCTCCATCTCTAAACCACTAATTTTGCTATAGAGTCCGCCTAAATATCTTCTACTACTGAGATCCCTAGTTTGGCCTCTGCTCCTTAGTCCTTTAATTACTAGATCCTTAACCTCTAGGTTTTTATAGTTTCTTTTCCCATCTTTAGGTTTCTTTAGTACTACTTAGGTCTATTAGCTCTACGCCATTCTATAGTTTTTAACCCTATATCTATTATTGCGTACTCTGCGTCTTATATAACTGTGGAACTCTATCTTACCCTTTCTTAGCTTGTTCCCTTTAATAGATCCTATTATTAATCTTTATTAACTAGTCTATTAACTCCTTTAGAGTGTCTGCATCTTCTATTAAAATAATTACATTCTAGACTTTAGCCTTAAGTCCCTGTTTATACTATACTATAAGTGCCCTATTGTTCCACTTAACCTACATGGCTAGTGTTTAAAACTGTGTTATATACTTAATTACTAAAGTGCGTTATACTAAGTTCTGAAGCTTTTGTTCTGCTATAGTTGTGGCCTCTAGGTCTCTAAATATCTATATTAGTTATTCTATAAACCCGTTCTAACTAGTAAATATATACCGTATATTCTAGTTAGTAGTTATTATGCCATTAGCCTATATCTCCATAAGATATAGTTTAAACTACTTAAGTGCTCTCCCTATTAGGAATAATCCTGCATAGGCTACTTAATCTAATAATATTGCTAACTTCGCTCCTTTCTATATAACCTTAAAGTGCATCTGCGTTAGAAATCCCTTAAGCTTCAACTTTTCTCCTAAGAATTATTTAATTAAAGGTAACTTAATCTTTACTACTCTGATTTTATTAATGCGTTTTTTAAGTATCCTATTATTATTTTATAAGTAATTAACTATTTCCTATAACTAACCTCTTATAACCACTTAAGAATCCCTATTATCTATACTGGTATCTCCTGGCCCTAAGGTTGTAGCTGCTGTTAATATTATTGCGACTAGTGCTCTAGGTGGTATATTATTCAATCTTGTTTAATACTATAACCTTAGTAGTAAATATGTAACAAAACCTTGTAGCAGAAACTATAGTAGGTCCTATTATTAGGCTAGGTATATAGGTAAAAATAAATTAACAACGTAATAATAACTAGTAGAGTAGTTGCCTAACAGATTAACTCTAATTGTATTCTAAGATTTACTACAAGGAGAGAACTATCTACGGTAGGAACTAAGGTCCTTTAAATACACAACCGTACTCCTAAGAAATCCTCTCTTGTACATAAGGTACGTGTTGTCTATACTAAATATAACGTCCCTTCTGTTTAATATAGTTAATATGTTCAACGCTACGTGACCTTAGTTACTATTCCTTGTTATATAGTTCCACCGGTTCTATCCTAGACCGTGCTTGTATTAACTAACTAGCTTCCTCCGACTCTTCTCTAAGTAGTTATAACATTGTACTTAAGCTGTCCGTAACACCTGGAAGTAGTCCTTAAACTTATTTTTAAACTTAGTCTTAGACTCTTCTTGTTTCTCTTTAGTATATTTCTATAAGCGATATCCTTCCCTGTTATATACAAAGCAACGTGGTTTCTGTTGGTTGCGGTTATATAGGGGGTTACTACGGTTGTTACAGTTGTTATAGTTATAGTTATAGTCTCTTCTATAGAATCGTCGGTCCGTAAAGAAAGCTTATATCTTCTCCGTATGCTCTTTCTTGTATGCTATAATAGACAATTAAAGTTTATTAATAAGGGCTCCAAGGTTATCCAGTAGGTCAAAGACTATATATCTGCATGCTAGTATTCCCTAGCAAGAAGTGACGATTTTGTTATAAAAGAAGTCTATGGTTTATAAGGTAGGTTTAAGGCTATGCTATAGTTAATAAAGTCTATGGATTAGCAATTAAAGGCATTCACTTATAAATTTGTCTATATTTTCTACCATTACTATTGTAAGTGTAATGGTATTCCACTTGTCTAGGTTCTTGCGTTAAAATCCTAGTCCTTTAAAGAAATTCCAAAGGTGTTTGTAAGCTTTAGCGAATAGTAAGTAGGACAGTTAGTTTATGTAGAAGTGGTCTAAAGCTAGTCCTTTTAGCATAGTAGGGAATGCTTTAAGGTAAGCTTTTTGGGGTACGTCCGCTTGATTACAGATATTATAGAATATTGTTAATTTATAGTTGAGGCTTTTATTTATGCCACCGTATTTCTGCTCCTCTATGTATATCTTGGCTGCATTTGCAATTTCCTTGCTATAGCTGGTTATAGTAATAGGGCGGTTCTCCTCGTCCGTAGGTTATACGTAGAGTTGCTATATTATTATTGCAGGTTAAGGTGTGATAGATAGTATAAAGGTAGAGGTAGTTATATATTAAGGTATAGCGGGAAGTATAGGCACTAAGAAACGTCCTATTTGTTACTCCTCTAGGGTTCCGTGTGTCTTGTAGTACTTAATACGTCTTAACTTAATACTAGTGCCGAACTTATCCTTAAGTGCATTTATCTTTTCTCTAGTCTATTCTATTTGGTCTTCTTCTTGTGCTATATTGTATAAGAACTGGGGAAGTAATTTGCCTTATTTGTAGTTGGCGTTAACCTATACTCCTCTAATATTTATATAATCACGTAGTTTCTGAAGCCAATATAAGGAGATTTTTGTAAAGATGTTAACTGTAAAGTCTTTAAAATCTCCTTGGAACGACTCCTAGAGTGTTAAGTCTATCTGGTCGTGTATCTCCGTATATACGTATATCTTGCATTATACGTAGTTGGTTAGCTCGTCCTTAGTGACTTCTATTAGGTTAATTCCATCTTCCTATTTAGTTGCTTCTTCCTTCTAGTCTTTCTCTGTTCCTAACATCTTATATTTTATATATTATTTGGGTAAGGTAAGGTGTTTCGATTTATAAGGTAAAGGTAGGGGGGGCGGTTAAGGAGGCAGTTAAGGAGGTAGTTAAGGAGGTAGTTTAGGGGCGGTTTAAGTTATTAAGTAGGGTAAGGTGTTCTGCGCAGTAATTCTTCTAAAATAGATAGAACGAGATATCTAGAAGTCGTTGTGGATACCAGACAAGTACTCCTAGGTGGTTTCTCTTCTTCTCTTTAACTAAAATAGGCTAATATAAAAGGTGGATAAGTACAACTATCTTCCAATCTGCTGTAAGGTGGATAGTATAACTGTCTTCTAAGCTATCTGCGTGTTTCCTAATCTATGCGCGCTCACTGATTAGTGTTGGTATGCTTTAATACAGTGCAATAGACGTAATATACGTACAGTGCGGTGTGTAGTTGGATTCTTGTCGTTCTATCTACACGTTTTAATGATATATATACGCGTCTCGCGTAGATCACGTGCTCTATGTACGTGATACATGAAACGAATATCTACCGACATTAAGGTAATAATCTTTAATTCTATATATATAAAAGCTAATTATAACGTAGTTAAAGGTATAAGATATATTGTATAAAACCTTAACTATATTTTAGAATTAAATATTTTTACTACCTATAAATTATTCCTCCTATTACTATCTACACTATAACTATATTATATTTACTTTTATTACTAGCTAAGTCCTATAACCCTCTATAAACTTTTACAAACTTCTATAAACTCCTAGGCCAATTAGATTGCTTATATATAGACCCTAAGGCGCGTCTAGCATTACTTCTTTATATATACCACCTATTACTAATTAGAGTATAGCTAATTTATATTCTTTTTAACTTTTATAAACTCCTATAAACTCCCGCAAACTTCTATAAACTCTTAAGCTAATTAAATAGCAAAAAAAAATCGCGATTATAGAAAGAAATAGTATAAAGGTTAGCAGAAGACTAGGGTAGATAAGGTAGATAGGGTAAATAGGGTAAAGGTTTATCTACACCTAATACTATAACTAAGTTATATTATAGCAATTAATTTAATAGACCTAGAAGAATTACTATCCATTATTAAAAAAGCTCGGCGTAAGGAAAATGTTCTATTATAGATAGCCGTTTTAGAAGTATGCCTTTAATAAATACTATAGTATATAAACCTAGGAGGCTGCCCTTAAACTCCTTATTTTAAATAGATGCGCACCTTAAAACGTCTAATATTTAGTTTTAGTAATATACTTCTTATTACACGTACAGGTTTTAGAAAAAGTCTTATTTTTTATACTTTTTTAATTTTAATAGGTAGGATTACTATTTAGTTAATCCTACTAAGCAAGCTTAGTAATAAATAGTTAAATAATATCTAGAAGCTTAATAGTTCTAATCTATGTCTTATTAATTCCAAGAGTAGAAAGATAGATAAGGCGCTAATTATAAAAATAAAGAATAGTATATATATATATACTCCTTGGTCCTAAGTAGGCCTTATTAAAGTCTTTCTAGGATATATTAAAGAGCACGGAACTACAGGCTAGGGTTAGTCTTATTATAATTAATAAGTATTATCTAGTAAAGTAATAGGAAATATTCTAACTGGTATTTATAATATTAGGCAAGCTACAGACAATACTTTATTAGGATATAGTTTAGTTTAGTTATTCTACTATACTTAATAAGAAGGCAAAATAACTAGTTCTTAGTAACGCCAGTTTCCGCTCTATAGGTAACCATATATACTAGACTAAGGTTATTAGGACTTTTATAGATTACCCTAATATCTTAATCTGCGTACTACCGCTTAGTAAAGGCAATATAGATTTATAGAATATACTATACTTCCTATTAAACGCATGTATAGATTTAGATACTATAGTCCTAGAGTAAATACCAAAGATAATTATCTTTATAGATAGTTGTCGGTCCATTTAAAAAGTAGTAGTATACCTCTAAAGAGTACTCCTTATAAAAACTTTAACCTTTATATCTAATAAATAGTATACTACTAATACTAATAGTAAAGCCCGTTGCGTTACCAATATGGTTTAGGTATATACTGTATATATTTAAGAGTATAATTATACTACTTAATATAAAGAGTTTAAGAAATCCTTATTATCTATAAGGATTATAGTAGCAATAACCTCTCTTAGCATAGGTATTAATAGACTAGAAATTAAACAGCTATAGTTATAACTAGACGCACCTTAAAAGACTACTTATAGGCTATATTAGAATTAACTACTAGCTAATTAAGTAATAGCGCGTAGTTAACTAGCCAACAGCTATATACCTAGTAATATAAATAACACGGAAAGTGTTTCCTCTTAAATATTAGCTTTAAGCTAGGCTCCTACTCCTATTAATAAAGCTATAATAACTAAATTTTGGAATAAGGTAGAGATATCTTATTATACTAGGTTATTAGCTATATAGATAGAAATAATTAACGGTATATACTATTAGAAGGCCTTTTTAACTTACCTTAGTAAGGATAAGTTACTACTATAAGTTTAGGTTACCCGTGTACCGCTAGATTAATATTATAGTTATTATAATCTAGCACTACTTCTAACTTTTACTTAGGCTCTAGATATCCTATAACTAATTACTTAGCTAAGAAATGGTATATAAGCTTATCTTACCCTAACTCTTATTAATAAATGGGTAACTATGCAGGTAGAAGCATTATATAGTAGTATATATAGGCATATCCCTATACCGCCATCTGCGTATATAAATATAATATACCGCTAGCAGCTTGTGTATACGTATAAACTAGGACTAGACTTTTAGGATATACTAACCTTTAATTATCTCTATACTAAAGCTCCTCTACTTTAGATATAGCCTTATAGAGAGAAATCTAGGCAACTATTAGTAGAGCAACTTTAGTACTTTATTAAGGAGGTTAATAATTTATATACTAATATAAAGGATATAAAACTTATAAAAAAGTAATAATAGTAGCTATAGAAGTTATAAGGCCAGTATAGTTAGAAATCTTATACCAGTGTATCTAATTATACTATAGCTATTTATAAAAGGGATAATACCCTTACTACCTAGGTTGCAAAACAAGAGGCATTAAGGGCTGTATAAATATATATAATTGAGACAGCCGGAGCAAATAAGTATACGTCATTAGGTATAGTAAGAGATAGTATACTACTGTTAATATTATAACTAGGAGAATAGGTTATTAGTATTATTAGTATACTAGTATTACTATTATTAATCTTACCTACCCCACCTAATGGCATATTTAAAGGTATTTAGCGTGCTATAAAACATCTTAAATAAGCTTATATATTATAAGAAGACGTTACTAGGAATAGTCCTAATAGTAGCTAGTTAGATATCTAGCAGCCAGTTATTAATATATTAGATATTTAGAAAAGTGCAACTCCTAGTTAAAAAAGAAAAAGATAAAGGTATAATAGTATAGAGCCTACTACCCCATTAACACGTTAGTTGCTGTTAGTAGAAAAAGATCTAAATATAGGTAAAATACTAACCTTTACACCTATCTTAAAGAGAGGGCGCGTAAGGCATGCAACTTAAAAGAAAAATAAGAACTTTTATATAGAAATATAGATATCTAATTAGCCTAGGAGTTTATAGAAGTTTATAAAAGTTTATATACAGTTCTAATTGGCCTAGGAGT
>Ga0307507_10011137_pt1 | contig 11413 bp, 17 predicted proteins | sample 7_EM_MG_FD_207223 | JGI IMG/M metagenome (GOLD analysis project Ga0307507, IMG submission 207223) | Populus trichocarpa ectomycorrhiza microbial communities from riparian zone in the Pacific Northwest, United States - 7_EM | ecosystem: Host-associated > Plants > Roots > Unclassified | place...
TTTAAACTGCATTATCTGTAGATATGCATACCACTTTTCTTAGCTTTTTGTCACTTTCTGTAGCTTTTCTGGTTTTTCTTGTCCCTGAGCAATGTAAAAAGCAGCCAGCTTTTTCGGATTAGCCATGCGGCTTTTTCGACCTGCCGCTTTTGTCCCTTTTTGCCACTTTTTTCACTTGTGCAAGCGGAAAAAAGCTATTTGTGAAACTACTGATGTGGTGAGTCTATGAAATCCAAGTCAAGGTCTATGAGCACCAACAGTGCCCCAACCCATTCCAACCATGGCAAACTCAGAGATTCCACATCATGACTAGGGAGTAAGCACTGAGTCATGGTCCATAAGCTGGAGGAGTGAAAATGAGTGTTCGGCACATTGTTGCCATACCAATAGAGCTGGTGGCTGGCTGTTGTGGTGGTGTGTCAGGCTGTCGCCACACAGAAACCTGTATGGGTGGAGTTTGTGATTGGCGATGGAGACTCTGTTGGTTAAGGAACCTGAAAATCGTGTTGGGACAGAAGATAAAGGGGCATATGGAGGTATCCAAGCTTGTACAGTCCTGCTGTATCAATTGGGCTTGAGAAAATGGAGGGCTCATGCCTGTGGAAGCAAATGGCAACCCAAAATGCATAGAAATGAATGGTGAATTCATGCCAGTTGATGGAAACAGTGACACAGTAGAAATGAATGGAGATCCTGTAAGTACAGATGGAGAATGCAAGCCAGAGGCATAAGCAGGGGGGGTAAGGCAGGAGGTGAGCTTGGTGGGGTGATTTGATTCTTTCATTTCCTTCCGTCCATGTGTCTGACTCTTCCCTCATTTTGGCTACTCAGGCATCAGGTGGGATGTGAAGGCATTGGGTAGCACATTGCAGGGGTAGATGGCTCTGTATCGTGTGGGACGAAGCTTGGGGTGGCTGGATGCAGCACTGGCAGCTAGGCAAAGTGTGACAGTGCTATCATGGGGAAGTGGAGAGGTTGGTGACCTGAAGTACATGAGCTTTGTGATGAGCAAGTTGATGAAGAGAATGTTGACTTGTTCAAACAAGTCAACATTGTGTCACATGTCCATAAAATCACATGAGGGAGTATCTGGGCTGGTTCACTTGGGGGAATAAAAACATATAACTTGTGTAGCACACTCAATTCTGAGTAGAATATTCTATCATTCAACAAAAATGTAAAGTGATATTTCTGAAACATTTTGAGATAGGCAGCTTTTTGAAATGACAAAAAAAAATAAAAGTCTGACTGAACCCAAGAGTTGAAGATGATTTCATTTATAAACTAAGGATGCCATTGACAGGTTATCAACTGACCACCCTGAAAAGTACTGTGGTAAATTTGTGCAGCAAATGATTTGACTCTTCCAACTAATTTACTGAATCTCCGAGTCAAAATATCTTGTCATGATCTATGATACCTACATTACAAAATGTGTACTTCTAAAACCTTTCTGTTACCAAGACTAATATACTCTCAGCTATATTTACCTCCTGATGTGTTGTAACTGGTGCCCTTCTGTTTGTATCTAGAGACACACAGAACATGTCCTACTGTTTAACATGAAATGGGGGGGGAGACCTGAACAGGTATAGGCTGCACACTGAGCATGGTCATATAATCTGTCTCAGCTTAAATGCATACTGCAAAATACTCACTACAGCCCAGAAGTGACATTTAACATCTGTGCATCCATGCCTGCTAAGTTGCCTGAAATGACTGCTGCACCCCAAGCAGTGAAGTTCTCCAATCTGTTCTACCATACACAGACATTAGCAAAATTGGAAATAAGCCAAAAGCGAACTAACAGCATGGGCTCCTTCCATTTTGCCAGCAGCTCCAGCTCCATGTCCTTTTGCACATGATGGTCCAATTTCATTGTCAAGGTGCAATGCTAACACCAAGATTCAACAATCAGCATCCTGGTGCACACAAAATGGTGCATACTTGTTGAATGAAAACTGACAATGTAATGGTGCCATGGAAGCAATGCCCTCATATCTCACCAGCAACTGAATAGACCCCAATCACAGCCACTTCTGGCTCAGCAAGCACAGCAGCTGGCATACTTCTCCCACATCCCAGGTTGGAAACAGAGCATGAGTGCTTGCACCCAACTCAGATGGAGAAGCCAACAGGGACAAACCTACATAGTATGGTCAGTTGCTTCAACAAAATTGATAAAAGGAAGATACCTTGCATAGAACATATGCTTTAGTCTTCTCTTCAGCATCCTGCAAGACATTTTCTGCACTGTGGTAAAATTCTTCTGCCACCTCTTCTACCACCTCTTCTACCCCATACATAACCATGGCTGGTGCTTCATGAAAAACATTGCATGGACATTGTATGCTGCCTTGAAGCAGGATGAGGGACCTGTGGACCTCTGGGTAGGAAAAGATTCTTGTTCCTGTCCAGGTTGGATTGTACAATGGGGGAAGGCAAGAGGCCTCATATCCACTGATCCCACATGTCATGTCCCATGGGTGGGGGGGGGGGGTTTACAGCCACCAGTTACACATAGCTGTAGAACAACTGGAGTGTTGGCAACAATTTGGTAAGTTGGCACTTCCACACAGTAGTACCAAATTGTAACCATGATAATCACCTTGTTTGTCTTTGCTTCATGAGAATGGCAAGGGGATTACAAGGAGGTTTCTGACAAGATTTCTATTTTGCTGGAAGATGAGGAGAGATTGGGTATACCCAAGGATTGTGTCAGTAATTCTGCCATTGCACAACTGACCCATGATTTTCACCACATGAATCGCTTACCAACAGCTCATGATGATTCTCCTCAATAGCCTCAGAATCACACTCAACCAATGCAGGATCCATTTGTACCATTTGCCTTGGAAGCACATATTTCCCATTCTTATCAACAACAAATGGACATTTTCTACTGAATCCTAGATATAATTTGTGCTATATTCTATCTAGTACTTACTTAACATTCAATGCTCATGTTTGCTTAGATTTGGATGTCTAGCAGAGTGCATTTCGTTTGATCTGAGTGCTAATGCCATCAAAATGCCAGGGCTCAGAAATAACCACTGTCAAATTCTCATGACAGATCTGACGTCCAGTATCAGTGGATCTGCCACCTCTTGCCCACAATGGCAGTATGCACATCAATCCCCAAAGAAAAAATCAGACATCTGGGTGAAACCAACTTTCCAGTTGAACCTCAATACACCTCTCCAAAGCATTCTTGAGGAGTTTCTCTCTATGCTCAAAAATGATGTCCTCGATCTCCCAATATATCACAGACTTGATGTCACATGCATTGATGATGTGGTGTTTGGACTTCAAGCAGACAATCAAACCATCTTTTAGATACTGAGCATGGTTCTGCTCTCCCTCCTCCTCCCTGGATAACTTGGCCTTTCCATCAGCATTGAAGATTGTCAGAGATTCCTCACAGAGCTCAGGCATTGAAATTGCTGGGATGGAGTCAAAGGACAGTGATGTAGCAGAAAGAGATTGGTGTGGGAATATAACAGGGGCACCAATTGGGCACTAAGGACTTAGAGAGAAATAATTCAGTTGTTAGGAGTGGCAGCCAGCATGCTGACGCTTTTCAGTGACTGGCAACAGGGAGTGTCCTTGCAGTGCCAAAGGATCTGAGATGGGATGTGATCTATTTATAGCTAGAAGTGTGCAGGCACTAGGCCTTGGGAGGCCAATTAATCATTGCCAAACAATGACCCTTAGAAGGGGTTCCATCAGTAATTAGTGTCATGCCTTAGGTGCATCAGACCTGAGCTCCATTGTGACAGCACCAGCAAGCCAGGGTCAGATATGCTACCTTCTGCTGACCAGTGCTTAGATGAAACAGGTTGCCAGTACACCCATTTCAACAGTGGGGGTGACATCAATTTTCACTCCTGAAAAGACAGGCACAACAACATTCACCATGACACTAACTGGGAACACCTGACCAGCTCCATCTGCAGTGTCAGTGGGCAACATAACTAGGGATTATCATGGGTTTCAGGTAGGGTACAGCAAGCTATATGTGTTCTATCAGAAAGAGGGAGGGAAGAGGATGAATTGTAGAGGTTGGGCAGCTGCTGGATGGCTGAGGACCCCATAAATTCCTCCAAAATGCTAGATACTAAAAACACTGATTTTCGGATTCTTGTCCATACCAATTTTCACGGAGTGGCTCCAGATTTTATCTAGCCTATGTCATATTTTCGAAGATTTGTCTGGACTATGTATCTTGCCTTATTTGGGGCCAAAACTTGTCCAGAATGTAGTATCTTGCCTCTGGGGTGCTTCAAATTAAATAAAAATGTGGAATCTGGCTAGAATACTAAGCTACAGCTTGTCCTTGACCTTTTCTTGCTTCCTGAAGTCCTTCATTGCATTTTCAGCTCAGGCATTTTCCTTTTTCAAGTCATGAGAGAGCACCATATTGAAAGGTGAGAGGTCAAATCCACTGTTGTTGACTTTCAATGGATGGCTGTTCAACAGGAAGCTTGTCAGTGGGAGCAGGACATATTGGTGTACTTGAAGCAATGAAATTGCTTCTGTAATGGAACAGAAATGATTGCCATGGCCGCTGGTTCAAAGACCTGAAGGACAATCCATGAAAGTGTGGCATTGTTGCTTGTGATGTCTGCTGTTTCATGCCTTCTGTACTTTGCCAATGTTTTTTGATACATGACAACGACTATGTATGCCTCAGTAAATAAACATGAGGAGAAGAGGGAATCCAAATACCTTGGCCAATATGCAGCTTGTCATTCCCCATAAATTACTGCATGATCACCTTTGACAAGGTTTCAGTGAATGGTAATCTGAGTACTTGACAACAGTCAACTTGAGGAACATTTGTGTTTGGGAAAATTTTGTGACGGTGTGGAAGAACAGAATTTCAATAGGGGGAACAGGTGATCTGGTTGTCTGCAAAAATAATAACATTGTATTGAACAGAACAAAGAAAATACAACATGCAAAGGAAAAGTTTGCATGAAGAGATTCTAAAAGGTTGAGGAGTACGTCAGGGCAAGAAAATCTTGGAGAGAAGTAATTTTGTCAAAGCAGGATGCACCAACAAAAGTGTGAGAAAGGCTTTTGGAGCAGGAAAGGATTTTGGAGCAGGGAAGGGGTTTTGGAGCAGGAAAGGGTTTTGGAGCATGAAAGGATTTTGGAACAGGGAAGGGGTTTTGGAGCAGGAAAGGACTTTGGAGCAGGAAAGGGTTTTGGAGCAGGAAAGGAATTGAGAGAACTACAGTCACCTCTGTCTTAACCCATACCCGTAATAACCTATAACCTCCCATAACCCATACTTTTTCATGTCCACCAAGTCAGTTCCCTGCCAAATGAACCAAACTCTCCCATATCCCATATCCCATACCTTTTTGATGGACCATAACCCATAGGTGGACATCAACAGATCACAAAATTTCTATATATGGATGCTCCTTTGTCAATATATATGGACTTTCTAACCTTTCTATGTAAAATTTCAGTTAAATAATGTACCCTTCAGTGGAGTGGTGGGGGGGATAGTGAGTATGGGTGCCGAAAAATATAATGGAACTATTTTTCACATTTCTCAACACATTCTATGGGCAAAAATCCACTTGGGTCTTACCAAGGGCCAATCAGTTGGATATCAAAGAGTTACTCAACCCCACGCATGAGCATGAGATTATTGCAACAAATGTATCTGATGAAGAAATCTTTGAGTCGGTTCATGAACACCAACGGGGAGAGGAAATGATGGAAATTAATGGGGGGGAGGATACCAATGAGGAGATCATCAACATGCCGAGCCATCAAGATGCTCTAGCAGCATCACTCACCCTGCTGCAGTATGTGGCAAATCTCGATGATCCCTGTGCACAAAAACTCAAGGCCATTCTTGTGGGCTTTGGCTGTCAAGTATGCCTGCAGGAAGTGCGAGACATGAAACCAACTTTAAGAACATCTTATTTTGCCTCAAATTGCTCGTAATCATTGTATTTACTCAGCATATAGTCATTTAAACACAATACAGTACTTATATGGCCCAAAAAATGGCCCTGGGACAACCTCTGCCAAAACCCATACTCTGTAATAACCCATACTTTTGGGTGTCCACCGACAAGTATGGGTTAAGACAGAGACAACTGTATGATGTGGCATCAAAGGCATGAGAAGGATTTCGGAGCAGAGAAGGGGTTTTGGAGTGGGAAAGGACTTTGGAGTGGGAAAGGGTTTTGGAGCAGGAAAGGATTAAGGGACTTAGCTATATGCGTATATGGGGCACGTTGGGGTGAGCTACTTGAAGATTCTTGATATGCCTTGTGCATATAACTTGAATAACTTGGTAAGGTCTTGAGGGAACGATGTAAAAACTTGGAAATCTTGAGGAGGCAAGTGGATGACTTATAATCCAACAGTGAAAGTGGGAGGAAAGAACGACAACTCCATTTGATAGGTGGGAGGACACCTTATATAGTTTACAAGACTGAGACATTGGGAAAGAATTTAAAAACAGAAAGGAAGGTGAAGGGGGAAGGTGTTTGAAGGAAAGTGATAAAAAAAATATAAAAATAGAATGACTTCACCTGCACGATCTCTTTGCAAAATCTTTGGGCCAGGTATGACTTGGGGAATGTACAATTCTGCAAGAGGTCTATTTGCATATGCAACTGCTGCCCTCAGTGCAGACATCCCAAGTGTTGATGCTCGACCCTACCATCTGGTCCTTGGAAAAGGCTTCAAGTTGGCAAGATCTGTCATAAGTATGAAAAATAAAAGAAAAGCGGAAGGGGGTGATGTAAAATATCAAAATAAAAGTGTACACAGAATAATAATAAAATTCAGAGTCCTAGTCCTTCAACAGAGGTGCAGGTCAGGCAAGGCTGAGCCTGTCAAAATGACACGTCTATGCTTGAATTCTATGAAATACTTGATGATTGTGTTTAGTCATAGACTCAGAAAAGGGCTCTTAGAATAAAAATAACATGTATTTGAAGAAAAATAAAAATGTGAAGTGCACCGTGAATGGAACAAGTCGCACTTCCACAATGGTGTGCCAAAGCCTGGTAAAAGTCAGCATCTGTCATGAAGTATTATTCAGTGGCATTGACCTTGGCTGCATGAGCTGTAGCTGTGGCAACTGTATTGGCCATGTTTCCAGCCACTGGGCTGCTGTCGGATGCTTGTCCAATATCTTGTGTAGTAAGCAACAGATGATTTTTTTGCATATTATATCTTTGGGTTTCTCATTACCAAGTTTTGTACAAACACTGGTGGCAGTAGTGTTCGCAAGTCCAATCTACAGGACTGAAAATATACATAGGACCAAACTGGACTGAACCACAGTCCAGTCTTTTTCCAGTTGCAGTTGCCCACATTTGGGGTCAGTTCAGTTGCCAGTTGCCATGTTTTTGTAGATACTTAAAAACTGAAAAAGACTGGTCTAGACCGGTTGCAACCGGTCTTTCGTCCCATCACGTGTTGGAACTTACTCACACACATATTTACTTAATTTTTGGTCCCTGAATCATCAAAAATGGTCAAGAATTGGTTGAGATATGGCCAAAAACATTTTTGTATGCATATTTTATTGTAAATTTACCTGACCTATAATTATTTTACCTACAGCTATATGACATCATAAAAATGACAACAACACACTTAATCATTTGTACCATGTCATTTTATCTATTTAACATCCCAAATGAATTGCAACTACAAACTGCAAATTACAAACTAAAAACTGCAATTCAAATGTATATCCTTTCCATTTTCTCCATATCTCAGCCAAACCTTGATGGAATTGCTTAAATTTTTAATCAGTCTACAGAGAATTAGAATCTCTATCTACATATGCAATGGACATGAGGTAATAATTTTTTTATTTGGTACAATAAATTTTACAACAAAAGACTGGTTGCAACTGGTCTGGACTGGTTTTTTTCGCATTGTGGACTGATTAGGACTGGTCTTTAAGGGTCCAGTTGCGGTCCCTCAATATCTGAATTGGTCTAGACCACTTGCAGTTGCCAGTTGCCTCATTTTGTAGTAAAAAACCAGACCAGACTGGACTTTAAAACACTAGGTGGCAGCTTGTTGGGTCTGATGCATAAAGCACATCTCAACTATTGTATTGAAGTTGAGGTCAGTGACGGCCAATGAGCCTTTTCCAATGGGTTTGCTGAGGTTGATCCTCAAGTTGGAGTGTTAGAGGACATGAGAGGTAATGGATAGGGTTGATTTTGGTTTATTGCCCATTTGACACCAACCAATTTGGTACCTGATCAAGGAATACAATAAAATACATGATGCACACTTCGAACCCGCGACCTTGTCTCATTGACTCGGAGAGCTTGACAACATGCCCATATTAACTACTAAACTACCTGGCAATACAATTGCATGTCCGGTTTCTGTATCTAGCATTTTACTGATTTCTTCAAAAATCTGTCCGTTTTGAACCTAGCCTAGCACCCTCATTTTGAAAATTTGTGTCCGAATCGGTATCTAGGATTTTGGAGGAATTTCCGGGGTCCTGATGGCTGACAACATCACTCCTTGGCTGGGCTTGGAAGCAAGCTTGGAAGGAGGAATGACAGGATTCACTCCGCCTTGGCTGATTACGTCATCCACTTGCCTCAATTAAGTAGAGCAAACAAATAAATATTTCCACGTTCTCGCTGTCATCTGTTCCTGACAGTCATCTACACTCACACACACTTGACACACACACTCCTTTTTTCGTTCAGCTGGGGCGCGCGCATGCAACGTCGACAACAACTCCGGCCAAACCAACCATACATCTCTCCTCCCTCCCACAACTCTCCCACAATGGGATCCCTTACATCCCCTTCTTCCCCTTCCTCCTCCTCAAGAAGGACAACACGCATCTGGCTCCCAGTCTTAGCCATCCTCCTCCTCCTAACTCTCATCCACTTCCTCCTCCCTCCCTCCCACTCCTCCTCATCCATACATCAACCAAACTATTCCAACGCAGATCTAAAAGCCAAGAACTACCTCAACTCAACCGAACCCGTCATTCCGAACCCATTTGACTTTTGTCCCAGTTACAGTCCGGGAGATAGGATCGGCGCAAAGTACGGCGCCGTTACGCTTTCGAAGAGCAGGATGCACCTGGGGAGTGGGGCGAGGATCCAGAGGGTGTTGAACAAGGCGCTGGCGGGTCAGAGCGTCACCATCTCTGTTCTTGGCGGCTCAGGTATTCCATTTTCCCTTCCTCTTTCCACACCCCCAAACCCCAACTCACATACGAACCACAGTGTCGGCATGCCACGGCGCAGGGGACGACCCTATATCACCCACATGCTACCCATCCCGCTTCTTCCAGTGGTGGAACACCATCTTTCCCCACCCAGCTTCAGAACTGACCAACGGCGCCTTGCGACGCACGAATTCGGGGTACTTTGGGTACTGCAACTCGCACCATCTCCCAGATCAGACGGATTTGGTTATCATTGAGCTGGATACGGAGGATGAACCGTGCGTTTCTTTCGTTTCTTTCCTTACCACCCTTTTTTTTTCTTTTCTTTTCTTTTTGCTGCTTCTGCTCGTTATCGATCTGATGCGACCGCCTTGCGCCCACCCTATCACACATTTTATGCCGCCTTATCGTCACCACCCCCTCAAAGGACTTTTTCTCACACGAAGCAAGGATTAGGCGCCCACGAGTTCATCCCTTCTTGCTCATTTGCTCATTTATCCTATGCCATGGCTTCATCATGGCTATACCCTTTTTCGCATCTTCCTTCAGCTATGACCATTACCATCTTCTTCACAGCCCATCTTCCGCCCACAACCCATTTCTCCCCGGGAGAGTTTCGCCTCCGATCCCCTACCCCATCCAATCCTTCTCCATTTCCCATTTCCCAGAAACACCCCGCGTCTTGAAGGTTGAACTTGACGATCGGCGTGTCGTGTTTCAATTCCATACCCCCGCTTCCACTTAAATATTTCCTTCGTTGTGAGTCGAGGGATTTGTGTGGATCGTGGTCCTTTGAGCGCGACGAGCTGTTGTGACCTACCGCTCGTTTCTGGAAGTCATGCCGCAGACGTGCATCCCTCCCTTCCCTTCTCTTCTCTTCTTGTCGCGTTTCCATGCGGCTTCGGTGACTTTGGTTTGGTCGTGCTCTTGATAACCTCCAGGTGTCACCTCGCCCACCCAGCGGCGTTTGGCAGGCCAGTCTGTGCATGTTTTTTTCTTTCTTTCTAAATTGTGGTTGAAAGCTCCGGAGGGAGCGTCCTTCCTTTGCGTTTTTTCTTATTTGTCGCGAGGGCCTCCCTTCTGTCGTCCAAATGTGGCCGCTTTTTTGCTTCTTTTCTGAATGCTTTGCCTTCGTCTTCTGCGTCCTATCATGTCCCGCAATATCTTGGGAGCAGTCTCGACTTCGACTCCATTGGTTCTTCTGGTCTTTTATTGGATGTTGGGGCTCTCATGTGGTCGTCCTAGTGACCGCCCTCCTTTATCTTTCCACTTCGTCCTCATCTTCTCCCATTTAAAATTTGCCTTTAATCCTTCCTCTTTCTCCCCTTCTCCCTTTATCATCGAGACTAACCATCCCACAGGAATATAGACATGATGGACCACTTTGAAATCCTCATCCGCTCCATCCTCATCAGGCCCGACCAACCCGCCGTCCTCCTCCTCGGCCACTTCTCACCACAAATACACCAAACGCACGGCTTCGCAGGGCCCGACCACTGGCACAACATCGTCGCGCAATTCTACGACGTCCCACACGTCTCCGTCAAATCTACCCTCTTCCCCGAGTACATGCGCGATCCCAAGTCTATCCAAAAATACTTTGTCGACCCCGTCCTCGCCAGCCCGTCGGGGCATGAGCTCATCTCGGAGGTACTCGTCGCCTACTTTCAGAGCCAGATATGTACGGCGTGGAGCGTGGCTACTGGGTCGTCGTACGAGGCCGTCCCCGTGCACACCGCAGGGTCCGAAGCGGGCGCAGGCGACGCGCATGGGCTCTTCGGCGGTATCGGTCAGCGCCCCGGCGTCCCTGAGCCAGAAAACGATCTGGCCGTTGACGCAGCGGTGGAAAAGAAGATGGCGGCGGCGGCGGCAGCAGCAGCGATGAAAGACCGAGGGGACTCGTCCTCCTCGTCGTCGTCCTCCTCCTCCTCCCAGCTCCTCACCGTCCCCTCTGGGCGAATCAACACCCGACCGAACGGGAACCGGCCATTTGAAGAGATCGCGCCGTTCTGCGTGTCGGCGAACGACCTGATCAACCCGCTCCCGCCGTCGTTGTTCTACGGCTCGGGGTGGTACGCGCACCATCCGAGCGGGAGTGGGGGGGATGCGTTGATTACTGCTGCGCATTATTGGCATTCTGCGCTGCCGATGAGTAAGTTGAGGATACCGATCCAGGTGGGCGGGGGGGATATTGGTGTGTATTATTTGAGGGAG
>Ga0307507_10011138_pt1 | contig 11412 bp, 12 predicted proteins | sample 7_EM_MG_FD_207223 | JGI IMG/M metagenome (GOLD analysis project Ga0307507, IMG submission 207223) | Populus trichocarpa ectomycorrhiza microbial communities from riparian zone in the Pacific Northwest, United States - 7_EM | ecosystem: Host-associated > Plants > Roots > Unclassified | place...
AAGTAATACTTTTTTGACATGAATGTCCTCGTTACGTTCAGTAATGCTGTTAGGATTGGGAAGTGACACCTGGATAACAGAGGAGACGTCCATATTATCTGCATCACCAGAGCCAAAGTTTAGTAACAGGGTCATTATTTCGTTGTCCACGTCTGCGTCGAGGAGAACGGGCTGGTTATAGGATATCACACCTTAAAAATGTGTCAGAAAAACAACCCCTTCCTTCAAATTCGTGACAAACTGATATCCTTGAATTCCGTGCCCAAGCTGAGCTCTCGGTGATAATTTAATCGCCCAGCCTCCGTTAGGGGATAATCCTTCTCGATGCTGGTGGATATGTCGAATAGCTGTGTATGGGTGCTGGAATGAACCCCAAATGTGATTCCCAAAGCATTTGTCGTTGATTTCATTGGTCGCAATAAAGAGATGTTCGAGTCGCCGTGACCATGGTAACACCACACAGCAGGACCAACACGACCAGAGCAGATTTCGTGGATTGATAGGTGTAGATAGGGAGTACCCTCCCTATCTATCATGGACCTCCCAAAGAGTAGGATACGATTGCCTTTGATGGGAATGAGTACAAACTCTGACAATAACCATGATGGATCTTTTGCGATGATTACCGGCTAGAAGGAATTATTTAACGATCATTTTTCTTCCGAATGAGTAGCAGGTAAATGAACCTTGTGCTTTCTGGAATAAGTGTCGTGTTCAAAGATTGTATCCCTCCGGCGATAATACACGATCCCCTTTTGAAGAGGACAATGAAGGCCAAGATATAATTGCTCTTCACCTGTGCAACTATATAGCGGGTAAGCGACTAACTTCTGGATGTTTTAAAAGCCTAGTGCTTACATGTGGCCAAAAATATTGGTCTGTCTGGGAGTCCTTGACTTTAGCAATGTTGAATTGGAGTCATCCATGATGCATTATCCATCGGCTGCTGAGAGTGAGAAGAATTCAACAATGTGCGCATTAATGATTAACAGAGTTCGCATTTTGCCGTGATATGATTGGGGTTGTTGTGTTGATGATTCAGATGGCGAATAAGCTTTTGGATGAGTACGCGTTTCCCTTCCTTCTTTTCTCTTTGCCCTCACCTAGTAACACCTACATCAACAAAACATGGTCCGAAGTCTCCGGCATCGATCTGGACGAAATTAACAGGATGGAGAGGGAATTCCTCCTCCGACCTGCTCTCAACAATTTCTATGCAAAGATAAGTGGCAAAAATGCTCCAAACAGATGCGTTCGAATTAACAATGCCGTCGTCAATTTCAACCTTCTCAAGGGGCTCGTTTCGGCTAAAGAGGGGAATTATTGTCAGAGGTTCTGAAAGTCGAGGATGTGCCTGCTACGGGTCTTCTGATGAGTCCTGCAGGTTCGATGCGGTATAAGATGGGAATGGGAACTGCGTGCGCGAGGTCCGCTTCGCCGAGTAGTAAACCCGTTTCGTATTATTCCACCTATGCGCAACGGAAACGGGAACAGGCGTACCCCACCCCAGCTACCTCGACTTCGTCAAATTGCCCCTCACCCACACCCAAACCTGGATCGAAGAGGAATGTGGCCGTCTCCTACGAGTGCTTCGTTTTCGCATTTACCTGCCGAAGACTTTGTCTGGGTATACTACCAACACCTACTCCTCTTCCACTTTTAACCTTCCCACCTCCACGTCCTCCTCCAGCACCACCAACAACACTTTTATACTTCCTTCCTCCATCTCCACCACCCCTCCAGGGCACGACAAAGACCAGGCCTGCATACCCGAATATAGGCCCAACGGAAGTGCTCCAAACAGTTATAGTCCCCTTGAAGGCCTACAGAGAGTTTTGTTCAAAATATGTCGATTGGGGCTGGTTGTGCGTCTCCTGAGTTCGGTGTAGGGTCGCAGGCTATGTACTTCCAAGGCATCCTTCGTCTCATGGGTCTTCGCACCCTTCCACTTCAACAACCCAAGCTCACCCCTCATCCTACCCCTCCCAAACCCAAGCGCAACCACAAATCCCAACAACGCTAATAGCAGCCTACGCACACGACGAACGGAGGCGCTCGGAATTTGTATTTTTATATGCTTGCTTGTTCGCCTGTTGAGGGGCGAGATGTTTTTCTCCCTGTTGAAGGGGAAGAGGGTGGGGAGGGACAAAGGAGCCAGGAGGGGAGCGCAAATGAGGGGAGCGCGATCGAGGGTAGGAGTGCAACTGAGGGTCAGAGGAACTCGAAGACCCGACTTCGGTATCACCAGCCCGTTACTAGGGGAAGACACGGGATCGGGTATGGGGATGAGTTTCCCTTCTGCTGCTAGTACGTTCACTGCTGCCTCTCGTGGGGTTTCCTATGGAAATGGGAACGCTTTGGATGGGATGGAGAGGGACGCCGGGTATAGGTACCCACAAGCGGTGCAGAGTGCTTCTACGAGTCCGAATGATTTGGATGTTCGTCGGTTGGGGCGCCGGTTGGGGCAGGTTCTCAAGGACGCCAAGGGCAGGCGACACATCAACAACAGCAGCAGCAGCTTTCGTCGCACAAGTCTTTCCCCCAACAACACTATTCGCCACAGTATCAATACCAAGCTCATGCTTCGTCCTTCCAACAAGCCCCACCGCAGCATCAGCCCCCTCCTCCTGCTCAACACCACCACCAACATCGACGGGCACAAGGGATGCCTTCACACCATTCGTCGCCGCTGTATCGACCTTTGAATTCTTCGCAAAGCCTACAACGTGGGTATCATCAGGCTTCGCCACACTTGAGCTGAGGGGCGTCGCGTCAGTGTCACCAACAACAACAGCAGCGACATTCTAGGCAGATGCAGAGTCAAGGGCAGCGGTGGTTCCATGATAATGTCCGGAATACGCAGCCTGCTGTTGTAGCTCCTCACACTCTCTGCTCGTCCTGATGTGTTTACTGCACGTCAGGAAGTCTCTGCAGCCATTCCAAACGGTATTCGCAGCTCCAGCGTCAAAGTACGTTTTACCTGTTGTGTTACACTCGGGTGATGAGATGGAAATGGTTCAAGATGACAATTATGTTCATGAGGAGAACGACGACGACATGGGCGAAGAGGATGATATGAAGGGGAGGACGACGATGGGACGAAGGACGAGAACGATGAGGAGACGAAGGAGAGGGAGGGGAGGTATTGTTGGTCTCAGGTTGAGCAGCACAACAACGGCAGCAGCAGCGGCAGATGCAACAGTACCACGATACAACGATGGCGGCGTATGGTTCTAATGGAAATGAGGCGGCGTATCGTCCAAAGGAAACGACGTATCACTCCAACGAGACCAGCTACCGCCCTAACGGGCATGAGGGCACGTACCGGCACAACGAGAAAACCACGGCTTATAATCATACCAATAAGACTATCTACCGCCCAGAAACAGCCACAGCGGCAACGTTTGCGAACGCTGGTCGGCCTAGGGTGTGTTTCTATCGTACGCCTTCGTCGAGTATCCGTATCCCAGTCGTCAGTATTCGTCTAGTCGAGGTGGTAACCGTTGGCTCATGTGCATGCGTTTGTTCATTCGTCTCTTTCTTTCTTTTCTTTTTCCCCCGCTCTAATGGACTGGGTTTCTTTTTCTCTCTTTACGTCGCATTTACTTGAAGAACTTCTCGCTTGATGCACATAACTAAGTACTTTACGATATTGGCTATTATCACTCTCTCCACCTACATTACTACTTTATATTCGGCGTCGTACATATAGCATCATCAGTATATAGCACTCATCCAGGGCCAGCATTCAGCATCGTTACATCGAATGAACATAACCACTCTGAGCGTGCCAAGCGAATCACTGAAAGCACGCCGACGAAACCGCTGAGGAACCCGCTCCAAAGGCCCCCCCACGAAACGCTCAGAGCTTCTCAAGCGAAGCAGCAGTCGTACTCTGCCCAGCAGCCTTGGCGCGCTTCGTAAGCATCTGGGCGCTGCTCCTCATAGGCCTCATATTTGTCAGAGCTATCCACCACGAGACCCCATCAGAACCCCCACAAAATAAGACAACAACAAAACTCACAAGTTAGCATTATTTCCAAGATTGCTTCTTTTTTTTCCCTTGCGTTTCGGGTTTGAAAGCCTTTTTTGCAATTGAACCTCCTCTCAAGGGTGTCTGACGGTGATGATGTTTGGTTTACACTTCACATGTGCCAAACACAATCCTGTGCACCGGCAAAATGCGGAAAACGCCTCATGGCAGCAACGTGGCAGCATGCACGCAGGACAATACTCGCTCCTTTCCTTCGCCCGCATCTGTTACGCTACCAACATGAGTGGAAACCAAGTCCTCCGAGGTGCTCAGAACGTCGTCATAAGAGGCGGCACATTCATGGCTGCCGATACTGTACGTGATGCCTCTTATCCCATGCTAATCAATATGTATCTTGCACAGATCAATTACAACACTAGCGGTAGCAACAGGGCAACATCCAATGCCGCAATTCCTGTAAAACCAAACTCAAGCATTCGGTTCACAGGCCGGACTGATGTTCTTGCGAAACTGAAGGAACATTTTACTGCTGAAAACCATGATAAACTCCGCCGTCGGAAATTCTTTTTGTTGTATGGCATGGGGGGTATTGGGAAGACTCAGATCTGTTTGAGGTTCATTGAGGAAATGTCTGACTAGTGAGTACTTTGTCATACTACATAGTCCTTATTACTGATTTGTGCCCAGCTTTTCCCATGTTTTCTGGATTGATGCATCTTCAATTGGTACAATCACACAGGGACTGAGGGGCATCTGCAACCTTCCTGAGGCTAAGTCTTTTGCACTGGATGGTTCACCTCAGTCTGCTTTATGGTGGATTAGCTCTCTGGGAGAAAACTATGCAATGGTCTTTGATAATGCTGATAATCTGACACCTGAGGAACTGGAGGAATATTTTCCATCTGGGCTAGGAGGGAATATTCTGATAACTAGTCGCAACTCTGGGTTAAAACATCTGACTTTACATGAGAGTTCTCTTGAGGTGAAAGAGATGGAAGAAAATGATGCCATCTCTTTACTCTTAAAGGCTGCTTGCTTGGATGAGTCTCAAAAAAATTTACAAGTTGAGGCTTCCAAGATTGTGAATGAGCTCTTTTGCATTCCTCTGGCTATTGATCAGGCTGGTGCTTTCATTGCTTTTGGGGACACAGACATCAGAAACTATCTTGATGAATATTCTCAATACAGAGAAAGATTATTATCTTATCGAGCTTTCAAAGGGGCATCTAAATATAACAGAACTGTATATGGGACTTGGGAGCTGTCATTTGAAGAAATTCAGCAGAGAGCTAAAAGTGATGACTCTCAAAGAGCTGAGGCAGCTAAGAGTGCAATGTTTCTGCTGGCAATATTTTCCTTCTTTCATTTTGATGGTATTACTGAGGAAATATTTTCTTATGCTGTTGCTCAAGAGCATGAAAAAAATGGAGATAATGAGGAGAGGTCTGCCTTACCTCTTGCAAGCTCCATAATAGACCCAGGAAAATGGGATAATTTCCTCTTCAAAGAGGGACTTCAAGTATTACTGTCTTTTAGCCTGATCAAACCAATTTCATCCCAAGGCATCTATACCATGCATCCACTTATTCATGCATGGGGAAGAGATAGAATGTCCACAGAAGACAGACAGAAATACTGTTGGATGACATACATAATATTAGCTTGCTCTCTGCCAGAAGACTTTGATGAGCAGCCATACCAGTTCAGAAGGGTTTTGGTCACTCATTTGAGAGCCAATATAATGCACAGTGTAATGGCAAAAAAGGACATGGATGATAGATATTTTGATGATGCCCATGAAAAGTTTGGAAGAATGTTGGGTGAACAGGGGTATGACAGCGAAGCTAAAAACTTTCAAATTCAAGTACTGGATAAAAGAAGCAGAATTCTTGGAGAGGAGCATCGAGGTACAATTAGTGCCATGAGTAACCTTGCAAGTACATACCTGAGTTTAGGAAACTATGCAGATGCAAAGAAGCTCCAACTAAAAGTTCTGGATATGGAGAATAGACTTCTTGGAGAAGAACATCCAAATACGATTTCTGCCATGAGTAATCTTGCCATTATATATGAGAGTCTAGGAAAATATGCAGATGCAGAGAAGCTTAAAAATGATGTTCTGAATCTAAGAAATAGACTTCTTGGACAAGAACATCCAGATACAATTACTGCCATGAATAACCTTGGAAATACATGCCACAGTCTAGGGAAATATACAGATGCAGAAAAGCTCCAATTACAAGTTCTGGATATGAGAAACATACTTCTTGGAGAAAAACATCCAGATACAATTTCTGCCATGTGTAATCTTGCCATTACATATGAAAGCCTAGGAAAATATGCAGATGCAGAGAAGCTTAAAAATGATGTTCTGAATTTAAGAAACAGACTCTTTGGAGAAGAACATCCATGTACAATTAATGCCATGAGTAATATTGCAGTTACATATTGGAATATTGGAAAGTGTGCAGATGCAGAAAAACTTCAAATCAAAGTTTTAAATCTGAGAAACAGACTATCTGGAAAAGAGCACCCAGATACAATTACTGCCATGAGTAATCTTGCTATTACATATGAAAGTCTAGGAAAATATACAGATGCAGAGAAGCTTAAAAATGATGTTCTGAATCTAAGAAACAGATTTCTTGGAGAAGAACATCCTGATACAATTACTGCCATGAGTAATCTTGCAAATACATACAAGAGTCAAGGAAAATATGCAGATGCACAGAGGCTTCAAATACAAGTTCTGGATATGAGAAGCAGATTACTTGGGGAAGAGCACCCAGATACAATTTCTGCCATGAATAATCTTGCCATTACATATGAAAGTCTAGGAAAACATCCAGATGCAGAGAACCTTAAAAATGATGTTCTGAATCTAAGAAACAGACTCCTTGGAGAAGAACATCCAGATACAATTACTGCCATGAGTAATCTTGCAAATACATACAAAAGTCAAGGAAAATATGCAGATGCACAGAGGCTCCAAATCCAAGCTCTGGATATGAGAAGCAGATTACTTGGGGAAGAGCACCCAGATACAATTACTGCCATGAGCAATCTTGCTATAACATGTGAAAGTCTAGGAAAATATGCAGATGCAGAGAAGCTTGAAAGTGATGTTCTGAATCTAAGAAACAGACTTCTTGGAAAAGAACATCCAGATACAATTACTGCTATGAGTAATCTTGCAGTTACATATGACATTATAGGAAAGTATGCAGATGCAGAAAAGCTTCAAATTGAAGTTTTAAATGCACGAAATAAACTACTTGGGGAAGAGCACCCAGATACAATTATTGCCATGAGTAATCTTGCCATCACATATGAGAGTCTAGGAAAATGTGCAGATACAGAAAAGCTTGAAATTCAAGTTTTAAATATGAGAACCAGACTACTTGGGGAAGAGCACCCAGATACAATTACTGCTATGAGTAATCTTGCAGTTACATATCTAAATTTAGAAAAATATGCAGATGCAGAGAAGCTTCAAATACAAGTTCTGCATATAAAAAACAGACTTTTAGGAGACCAACATCCAGAAACAATTGAGGCAGTAGCATTACTTGAATCAATTAGATCACAAGCCAACATTCATAGAACAGGAACTGAATCAAAGAAAAAGGGTGAGTCTTATCTACTCTAGAATCTAGTCAATTCAATTACCAACAATATTAGTCCACTATCTTTCCAAAATTGCACATCAACTTTTAAAAATATTCAAGTGAAAGGTATTACAGTATTCCAATATTTTTGCATTAGGATTTCTCATTTAGATTTCAAGTAGGATGTTTAGTACATCTAACCCACAAGATTCCAAGTTCATTCTTGTATATGTCCATCATGAGTGTAATTAAACTATACAAGGAATACTGTTAATTACATATCCTGAGAATTTCAAAAGGTATAGTTGCAAAAAATCACAATGCACAAAGAAAGGATGTATATAATTATAATATCATTGAAATTTTTTCTTACTCCCCTAGCCATGTATTCACTACTTAATATGGTTCTAAATGTGGACAAGTTGCTAGATAGAAAGCAATGATCAGGCTGACTTTTTATTGGCTGATATGAAAGTGCATTTTGTTCCACTCATGACACCTTCCATAAATTTTTTTTTTTTGTATGCACATCTTTTGTAGTTTATTTTTCTATAAACCTTCTTTAAGGCAATTACTGAATGCTTTTGTCAGGCATCAATCCCAGTGAAAAGTGGCTCTGTTCTTAGCTGCCAGTATCTGCAGATTACCAGCAGATACCAGAAATTGTTGGCAGAGCAGACAGTTGCCACTTCAATGGGATTTTGAGTATTTTGCAGATTTTTTGCTGCTAATATCTGCACTCCTGGATGCCACCACTACAGCTCTGCACAGAATTCTCTGTCATAGCCTGCACCTATCTGTGAATTTCTGCTGAAAGCATGTATTTTCAGAAATTCAATATATTGAATATTTCCACTACATTCTGTGAGAGTCTGTGATTATCTGATTTTATAGAAACTCTATTATCTGTGTCTATCCATGTTTATATGCATCCATATGGTACCAACCTGCTCATTTCCATTCCCTTCCCATACTCATGACATCACCAAATGAGTGTCAAAAATCTGCAAAGTACTGTGAGCTTGGATTTCCATGATAAGATCAGACTCACCAAGTTGAAGAAATCTTTGCAGCTGCTTTTAGCTCTTTGCTTTTGGCTTCATACACCTAAATTTCCTTGTATCAGTCCAAGCATGAAAAGGTGAATGTCATGTCCATACCTGACATCTTTTTGAATCAATGTTTGCAAAGGTGATGTGGAATTCATTGAGGGTCACATCAGGGTACTCCATCACATAATCTCACATGTACAAATTACTGCATGCATATGTTAGCAACAGAGAAGATCATCAGTAACTCAGATCATGTACCACGCTGTCATAAGGGTATCTGATGGAACCAGGGGTTTCCCTCTCTTAGTGGGCAGTGCCACATGGCCAGTTTTGAGGTAGAGAGGGTAGGGCAGCAGTCTGAGGAATTTCAATAATGGCTTTCAGCACCACCAGATTGGTGCTTGAAGTAATGTAGGAGTTAGCACAAGTAAACCAAGGGAAAAAAAGTCTTCATACAGTGGGTTCATCTTGCAAGGTAACAACATAATGACAAGGGAGATCATAAACAAGAGAGCTGATGGATATGTACAATGTACCTTTTTCTGGCAGATCTGATGCACTGCTGGTTGTGTGGTGCCTGGCTGTGGTTCTGGTGCTGTTATGGCTTTGAGTGGCTTTGATCGTTGCTGAACTGCTGATATTGGTGAGGATGCCAGTGGATGTTCTTGTGCTTGTGTGGTCAACATGGCTGCAGCTGTGACGATGGCTGGAGATAGATGTGGTTGAATGTCAGTCGATGTTGCTGGTTGAAGTGCCAGCAGGTGAGAAACTGAAGTTGCAACTGAAGGTGTGATGATGGCTGGAGATGGACATTGTTGAGCATCAGTCAATGTTGCTGGTTGCAGCACTGGTGGGTGAGAAACTGAAGTTGCAACTGAAGGCATGGTGATGGCTAGAGATGGACATTGTTGAGCATCAGTCAAAGCTGCTGGTTGCAGTGCTGGTGGGTGAGAAACTGATGTCACAACTGAAGCCATGAGTAAAGGTAGGGATTGAGGAGAGGACAATGCAGTGGCAGTGGACTCTAGCACCCTGAGGAAATGATCACCAACCTGAAACAAGGGTCAAGGATGTCAGGAGTCGGCTGTGTCACAAAATTGATGACTCACCAATGTCTTGGGTCCACTGGCATAGGATGTTGCCACTACAGGTGATTGTTCAATGTTGTTGGCACAGAAGAGGTTGCACCACTGGTAGTCTTGGGCTTGGAGACATAAATGCTGTCATCATCATCGGAGTCATCATCAATAATGATCGGTTCATCAGCACTGATCCTGGTCACTGGCAGCTGAATGTGAGAGATCTCTTGCTTAATATCTTCTTTCTTGATTTTCTGGGTTTTCTTTGATGGTTTTGTATTGTGTTGGGTAGGGACTGGCTGCTTTTGACTGATCATGACAATGGATGGAACAGCACCTAATAAATAGATAATCAGTGCAGGAAGGCCATAGGGTGGAGATATGCATGCTGTAGTCCACCTGCATCTCTGGGTTTTCTCTGTAATCTGACATGTCATTGTCCAAGGCAAGCTTCAACCCTTGTGGAAGGCAAGCATTGTCATCACCATCCCCAAAGACAGTCAAACCTCTCATAACCCATACCCCTCAGTGGACAGTCCAGACTATGGGTTTTCAGGGGTTATGGGTTTACAGGGGGTGGGAAAAAAATAAGCACTCATGAAAGTCATGAAAATTTTGAAAAAATCTTATTTTCTCTGTTACAATAGGTCCACTTGACTGGAAGGCAAATAATTAGTGTCAGGAAAGTCATTATTGATCCATTTATCTTCAGAAGTGTTGGCTTCATGATTGAACAAAGAGTGAGCTGGGGTGGAGGGACATTGCAGTTTATTTCAGAGCATTTGATGATTGATAGGCCAATAACATTGGGACTATGGTAGATTTTGCATGGCATCATGGGGAAAAAAGTGAAAAATACTAAATTCATGACCATGTTTGGTCAGTGTAACCCAAAACTAGGATCCAAAACCAATGGGTTTTGCCACCAGAGGCCTATGGGTTATGGGTTATGGCTAACCTATGGGTTATGGTATGCATTTCCCTGCCCACCAAGTTGGTGGACAGCTGGAGCTATGGGATATAAGAGGTTATGGGTTATCTGGATTATGGGTTATGACAGGTCCCACTGTAGTCCCAATCCTATTGGAACCAGGGCCTCCTCATCTCTGAGGGACACTGCATTGCCTTCTTCCCCAGAAGACAGCACATCTATCACCATTCTATCCAGCATTGTTGCCATTTCTAGTGTTCGCAAGTCCAGTCTACAGGACTGGAAATATACATAGGACCAAAATGGACTGAACCACAGTCTGGTCTTTTTCCAGTTGCAGTTGCCCACATTTGGGGTCAGTTCAGTTGCCAGTTGTAAGAATTTACTGCTTGAAAATCATTGAATGTCGCATCGACAATGAAGGAATTGTAGATATATTGATGCAGTGAGGTGTTTCAAAGTCCGAAGATTACATAACAACTTTCTGGGGGGCATGATATGAAACAGACCACATACATATGTGAACTGTACAAATCTATAAAATTCACTTGTATCATCAAGGGGGTGTCAGGATCATAATCCCAGACTGGGGGCCAGTTGGTTGGTTCAGCCGTCCGGCCACTAAAAATTTTTTGGAACCCCAAGATATTTAGCTCAAAAATGGTGTAGATGGCTGCCATGAAGCTCTATAACCACACTTGTAGGTGTATTATACACACTGTATGCAAGAAAGTTTCAGAAAACCCAA
>Ga0307507_10011139_pt1 | contig 11412 bp, 10 predicted proteins | sample 7_EM_MG_FD_207223 | JGI IMG/M metagenome (GOLD analysis project Ga0307507, IMG submission 207223) | Populus trichocarpa ectomycorrhiza microbial communities from riparian zone in the Pacific Northwest, United States - 7_EM | ecosystem: Host-associated > Plants > Roots > Unclassified | place...
ACAGTGAGCGAATTCAGATTCGGACATGTTGTATAGGACTTTATATGTTCACTTCGCAGGAGGAGGAGAATGAAACTGGAGAGATTGAGAGGCAAGTGGGTGCACTTATATACATTTTGCCGATGCCTACTCTCTCACATTTATTTTAGTGAATGGCCCGATATTAGCAGGCTAGCAGCTGGATATCAGATAACTCCAACTTGCTCATATAGCAGATCCACCAATGTGGGTGACTTGTAGTTGGAAAGAAATGTTTACTCCATTCATAGATCCTAAGACTACTAAATTAAGGTATTCTTCTCAGAAAATAGTTTCCCAAGCTCGAAGAAAATCGGCGCATAAATTGAGGGACCGAAGAGAATTGGAAGAGAAGTACTAAGATGACGATTGGTCATTTACGCTTGTCAAGAGGTTTTTGTACTTTTTCTACCATCAAGGGAGTCGAACATCTGGTTTGAATTCGAAGGTGCAAAGCTCAGGTTTCTGCGGTGGACACGAGATCAGCAGGTCCGTCGCGGTAACCGTATACGAGCTGCTGATCTTGCCCGTATTAGCAACATACCGTTATTATCAAATAAGAAAACGTGGGGCCCTGATTGGTCCCCAGACCACGGGTAACTGGAGAAAGACTTTCAGGCTTACTTTTGTCCCGTGGTCCGAGTCTAATTGATCATAACCAGGTAATTTACTTTGTACGCCGCAAAACTGAATAGCGCTTACAGTAAAATGCAAAGTAAACCACAGGCACGATAGTCAGAAATTGGGGCGAAGATATTCTTCAAATTTCCAGCGGTTTTTGCAGACTGAGCCCTAGTGGCAAATGTGCCATTATAGCAACACTACAGACCTACTCGGACCTCGGTTCCTACTTATATTGCCGAATTTTGAAGTCAACATGACAACTACCATGTTCCGAAGGTCACTAGTATCTTCTACTATTACAATGGTTCACTGCGGTATTCTCCCAAGCTGATAATTATCTTGGGTCACATAATCTAGGCTGCTATTGTGTCCTGACATCTTGCATCGAAGTCCTGAGTGATCTGAAGAATGGTGCTGTAAGTTGGGACGTAATTACCTTATTCCCGCAAATTATGGGGTTTGGCCTATCTTTATTCTCGAGTCCGCTAATGGACTCGGAAAGTAATATTATTAGAAAATAAAAGAAAAACTCGAAGGCGTCGATTTTGGTGCAAGAAAAGTAATATTAGTAATAAAGCACGAGTCAAGTCCTTCCCGCATCGATATCCTGGGTCCTCTTTATCCGAAATTTCATTAAAAAAACATCCTTGCCTTCCAAAGAAAGAGGGGGAAGCTGGCATGTCGTAACAAGGTGACCTCTTCGGACTCGCTCCGTATTCCGGATGGCCTCGAGCGCAAGTATCAGGTCTTCAAGTCCAACGATCGGGCTGATCTGGATATTGAGGTAGTACGTTCAGCAACCCGCTCTCGGGATCCATTTGCGCATGATACGCCTTGCAGCTGAATGAGACTGTGTCGGTGGGTGATCATCTTCGGGGTGCGGTGTCCAATCCCAATCGCGCCCTGTAGTTGTATACTACAACGTTGGTCTACCCCGCGTTTGCGATGACAGCTTAACCGCTTCGAGATACAAACAAGCAGACCCTCGCTATGAACCCTGTCGGAGGTGTATCCGGTTGTGATTCTGGGTTTTTCGAGGGACTCGCCACGTTTGATCCTTGCGTTTCTGGGTCGCCATCGAAGATGAGGAGAATTCTGCAACCGTAGAATCGATAACATATTTTATTAATCTTCGAGTCGAGCGTCAGCTTAAAGTACATCGCGCCGGATTAGGGGGTCCGTCCATACAATGGTACGTGGTCCAGAAATTAAATGATTAGATATCGCTGTTCACCTGATGGTAAGACAAGTCTGAGCTCTAATTCAACATCTTCGATATCATCGTGAAAAGGCAGTTTAGGAGGAGTGCTAAAGTTGGTAGCCTGAGTAATGTGGAAAGAATATCGTGCAAACGTACCAGTGTCTTCTGATGGCTGAGAAGGGAATGAAGACTACACGCTATGAACGGGTGACAATTTCACGCATGTCTGAAGGTCGAGGGCGAGCACCTTTTCGCCAATATCATCGCCTATCAAGATAGATTCCGAGGTGAGTTGGAAAAGAGTCAGAGAATTTTGGGATCCTTGTAGTTCTTGATCTTCCCTTATCTTAAGCTTAAAAGGTTGACAGTGTTGCCGAGCCTCGGGTCGACTTCTATAATAAAAACATCTAGTCCACGTCCATGAACCAAACAGTTAAGTGTGAGTTTGGACATCGTGTCCGATCTAGATAGAATTCTCTTTCTTTCTTTCATGAAGACGGACTCACGATCGGCGATGGACCTCGTCCAGGAGAGGAAATAGTCTCCTACTTCCCTACCATCCTCACCTCACTAACAGTGCAATCGCATTCACCTCCTCCGAGTCGCCTTATCCTGGTCCACCGAAAACTCTTAAAGTTTTGATTAAAAAATCACTTACGAAAGCACCACTGAACGACTCTGTGTCTCTGTCCGTTTCTGTCTCCCCCACCGACCCGTTCGGTTTTGGTTCGTCGCGACGTCGCCTATAAATCACCCGAATCCAAAGGGGTCTCAAAATAAACATACCTACCAAGCCAAGAATAACAATAACCAAGATCACATCCTCACCGCAACGCGTTCATCATCTCCCGTTCCAACTACGTCAACTCCTCAAAAATAAGCCTAATCGGATACGGAGCGTGCTTTTTTCCTATGTCAAGACTTGTTCGGGATACCAAGCCGATCGGCCGACGGACGACGACGAGTGCGGAATATTAGCAAAGTGAACTGAGAAAAATCGCTGCGAAGCTACCGTAGGAACGGACGAGAGAAAATCTGAGATGAACAGGGAGCAATCGAAGTTCCTATTCCATATTCCAGCTGTCTTTGTCTGAGAGAGTATCAAAGGTTCCAAAGTTTGTTCTGAAGTAATATCATAATGAAAAGAAAAAGTGTGATGATAGAATGCATATAAAAGCTAAAGCTCCTCATCCGAATACATATTTCGGTATTTCAATAGAAAATGAACAAAATATGATTATCATACTGGAGCGGTTGCACCGCTAATAGTGTGAAAATTGCCTGTTCCAGTGCAAAATGAATGCCATTGTAATTAGCAGACCGCTCGTAGCCAGCGCATAAAACGCATGCGGAATTGTGAAAGACTTTGCCACGAACACACTAGCATATATGCTGTATGCCGTGAATGCCAACAACGCCAGGTAGAAGCATAGGATAGAAAATAACAACATCGTGTAATGCTGTTCCATAGCGCGACCCATCTCGGTCACTTGGCGGTTTCTTCCCTCCCTGTCCATTTCGATCCAGGTTTACTGGAGAAGTAAATAAAAAAATGAAGCTGAGTGGACGTACGAAGGATTAGGAGGCTCCATACTCCGTAGCTGGGAGAGTTTCTCGTCGAATCCACCGTTGAAGCCCATCACGACACATCCGAGCGACAGTCCTATGGACATGATGATGAAAAATTGGGCAAAGTCCACTAGGTTTGGTATGGCGAGGAATGCAACCGAAGATCTAGAGACACAGTTTGAATAATGTTCCACATCAGCCCGAAAAGAGGGGAAAGCCATACGCTAGCAGCAAGCCTGACTACCGAGTCATTATCAAAAGATTTATTCGGGCACATGAAAAGGCGGGATTACTTACTAAGACATTTGCAGCCGCCCGTTCTTGTCTCACTATGTCCAGAAATGATTTCCATGCATCTGGTTGAAGTGTTCGTTCGTACAAATTGTGCGCAGCGTCGAAGCGTCGTAGGTAATTCGGAGGCATACCCCAGCAAGCAAGAATGATGAACATCTTCCATCGATTAACATCACGACTCGTTCTCGCATATCGAGAACTTTGAGGTCGACTCTCGTCTGTGGAGTAATGTAAGGTCCAGCTTGAATGGCGAACAAAAAGCGAAGTGCGCACAAAAATTGGCAATGATGTTGCTGATGACAAAACCTTTGGCACTGGCTACACCATTATGGGAAGCCTCGAGTGTTTTCGAAAAGTTAAAGAAATCGATGTATCGTTGGATGTCAGGCATTGAGAATGGTGTGTGGGCCATGCCTTCCGGGTTGGCAAGATTCTCTGGTTAAGAAATAAAGTAGTATCTATATGGTTCTGTGAATTGTTGAAACTGCTTACGAACTACCATCAACTGCAACATAGTCAAGGCTTCCTTCTCTGCATAATTCGGAAGGTCGTGGTGGCAAGGGTAATGAGAAAGGTATATCCAATACTTGGATTTACTTTTGTCTACCGTGAGATGATCAGACAGTGAGCCTGTTGACATGTCGATTACGATTACGCACCATTGTCCCATGTTTGTGTCTCGTGGTTCACGACGTGTGCCCTGTTCTCGTATACCACAGTTTCCAATGGACGATTTTTGTCGGCTTCCTGTCGGTACTTTGACATGAACGTGGTTCGAGTGTCATGGTTCGTCATGTCCTCCGTTGTGACCAATTTGAGACCACTATGATAATAGTATTTTGAATTTCTATGTGGAAGACTGTGCAGAATCCATCCATCTCCGATGTCTTCGCCCCGCATCCTCAAACGGCGCAGATTAGTTCTAACTTGGTGACGAGGGGTTGGGATTTGACATACCGGTTTCTCAATAGCCTAAGAGTTGACATAGGCTGGCCTAAAGAGTGTTACTCAGCCGACTTGCGGTGTCGAGAACCACCACTAGTACCAACCTGTGACTGCTGGCTCTGTGATGGTAGAGTCGTCCAAGCGAGACTCAGATCCTGGCAAATCGAAATGGACATTCTTTGGCAAAGGCACGGAAGAATTGGCAAAGGTGTTTGGAGAACGGGAATCTGTCGCGGGCATTGGGAGGAGAGAATGGGCATTGGCCATTGGATCGGATGAGAACGATGTGAGTGCCAGCGAAAGCCAGCAGATTCCTCTCTCAAAATGTATTGTTCGCGGACAATCTTGTCCGGCTTATGTCCCCCCGACACATAGCCGTACCTGAGTCCTGTTTCTTCGCGTTCTCCCTACCATCATAGTACCATGGATGTGAGTACCACTCATGTTTGGCCTGAGATGGTATGTGATTCTATCTCATTCCTTCAAAGCATCTTGTTAACCCTGTGTTAGGAAGAACCTGATCGCTGCAATGTACCTTATCGCCTTTCATCTCAGTAACTGCTCACCTGTCGCCACCGTTGCTCTCCCATAGGATGTACGTGATCTCATCTCATCTCAGCTGAAACAACTGCTTACCTGTCGCCCCGTTAGTATGTACGTTATCTCTTCTCATCTCAGCAGAACCACCCGCTGACCTGTGGACACTCTTAGAATGTACGTGGTCGCATTCTCATCTCAGACGAACAAATCGCCTACCTGTCGCCGCTGTTGCCCTCTCTTAAGTCTGCAACTAATCGCTACCCAGTACGTTATAGCCTCTCATCTCAGAAACTGCTCATCTGTCGCCACCGTTGCTCTCCCTTAGTTTGTACATCTCGTCTCATCTCATCTCAGCTGAACCGACTGCTCATCTGTCGCCACCGTTTCTCCCCCTTAGATTGTACGTGATCTCATCTCATCTCAGCTGAACCAACCGCATACTTGTCGGCTGATCTGTGGCCACTGTTGCTCACCTACCGCTACCGTTGCTCTCCCTTAGCGTGAAAGATTTACAACTCAAGTTGTGCAGAATAACACGTTGATCCAATTTGAACCGGTATGTGATTGCATCCCAATTCTGTATACCCTGTGCTGACCGAGTTGCTGCCATTGCAACTCCAAGGCAACTCCGTCCTTAAGCTTCTGGCAACGCCTGCGTGGCATATGCTGCTTTTAAGGGATCCGAATAGTCAAATCAACCTTTTTCTCGAGAAGAGTTTGTCCTTGGTCCTTGTTTCCACGGATGCACTGGGTATTGAGTGAGTGGGAATTCTTCAAACCACTGAATCTCAGTGGACACTGTGACCAATCACAAAATGAAAACTAAAGTCATTCGATATTGAGGCAAGTCCTAAAGACGACGTGGTTTATCGAGTAGCTCACGAATGATAAAGGAACATTATTAGCGTTGAATGACACTAAACCGTCACAAAAATACAATTACAATCTCATTCTCCCCTCGTCATCACCACCGACAACTCTGAAACTTTCGATATAAAAAGTCACTTCCACTCCCGACTCAAACGACGAAAATCACTTATGAAAGCACCACTGAATGACTCTGCGTCTCTGTCCATTTCTCTCCCCTCCCCCCTCCGTTCGTCGCCTACATCACTCGAACAAAATTACGCAGATAAGTGGGACAAATGAGTCTAGCATTCTAGCCTCGTCTTCACTCCTACTTTTTCTTCTGCTGCTACCACCTCTCGATTGCACATATCAAAAACCTTCGGACAGAAGTGTGTCCGCGAGCCAAAAAAATAATAATAACCCAGATCACATCCCCCGTCCCCGCAGCGTTCGTCATCCTCCGTTCCAGACAAGCTTAAGCCTCGTAATCGTATACAGAACTTTTGCTCTGTGAAGACTCGTTCACGCCACAGTTTCCAACTTGAATGGACAATTTTTGTCGGCTTCCTGTCGGACGAGATTGTGGTTCGAGTGTCATAGTTCAACGTCATGTCTACGTCACGGTGATCTCATCCAACCGCTTTGCTTTCCCATAGGAAGTACACCATCTCGTCTCATCTCCGAACTAACCGCTGGATCGTTCGAAGTACTCATCTCAGCAGAACCAATCAACTGTTTTCGTGCTTTATTACTGATATTATTTTTCATGCACCAAAACGGGTTTGTTCAATCTTTTATCATCTAATATTATCACTTTCCGAGACCATTAGCGGACTCGAGGGAAAATAAAGATAGGCCAAACCCCATGGTTTGCAGGAATGAATTCAATTGGTTAGGTAATTCCGTCCCAACGTAAAGCACCATTCCTAAGGTCACTCATGACCAGGACTTCGATGCCAGATGTCAGGATACATTAGCACCCTAGATAATGTAACCCACGGTAATTATCAGCTTGAGAGAGTTGTTGTCATGTTGACTTCAAAATTGGCAATATATGAACTAGTAGGAATCGAGGCCCGAGTAGGTCTGTGAAGTTGCTATAATGCCACGCTAGCCACTAGAGGCACAGTCTGCAAATACCGCTGGGTAATTGAGGAATGGCTTCGCCCCAATTTCTGACTATTGTGCCTGTGGCTTATTTTACATTTACAGCGCTATTCAATTGTCGTGTTGTACAACGCAGATGATCAATTATGAATGCCAATGTGACTTGGACCATGGGACACAAGCCTAAAAGTCTTTCTCCAGTTACCCGTGGTCTGACCGGGGCCCCACGTATTCTTATTTGATAATAAGGGTATGTTGCTAATACGGGCAGGATCAGCAGTTCGTATACCAACTGCTGAGCGCTGAGCGCTGATCTCGTGTCCACCGCAGAAACCTGGACCTGAGCTTTACCTTCGAATTCAAACCAGATGTTCCCTGGATGGTAGAAAAAGTACAAAAATCTCTTGACAAGCGTCAATGACGCGGCAATCTTCATACTTCTCTTCGGTCCCTCAATTTCTGCGCCGATTTCCTTCGAGACTCGGGAGCCTATTTTCTGAGAAGAATGCTTTAATATAGCAGCGTTAGGATCTATGAATGGAGTAGTCCTGGGTAAGTATTTCTTTGCAATACAAGCTACCCACATTGGGGATTTTGCGGATCTGCCATATGAGCAAGTTGGAGTTATCTGATATCCGGCTGCTAGCCTGCTAATATCCGGACATTCTCTAAAATGAATGCGAGTGAGTAGGCATCGGCAAAATGTATATAAGTGCCCCCACTTGCCTCTCAATTTCTCCAGTTTCATTCTCCTCCTCCTGCGAAGTGAACCTATAAAGTCCTATACAACATGTCCGAATCTGAATTCACTCACTGTGTTTACCACATCACAAGCAAAAGAACCAACTTCCATCTCACCAACTACGACGAGATTGAAGGACACGATGTCGTGACCTCCAATAGCGTTCAGTCCGTGAGTATCCAACTGTTCCATTTAACAGACCAGTTCCGATGCTGATGCAATTTCGATCAGAACTTGACCATTACCCCTTGTATTACTGGGTCGGTCACCGATCATGCTACCATCACTGGACCCAAGGGGTTGTATGTCGCGCTCAAGAAGGTCAGTCAACATCTCACACCATTACCCCCCGAGATTTCACACCGTTCCAGGGTGCGGGTGATGGAGCCCACCTGATTTGGACCAAGACTAAATACGAGTGGATCATCCGATTGGCTGGCGGCAGCACCCCCCCCAACTACGTGTAAGTCACTTCGAGTCCGTGGATTAAAAAAAGCATACATGTGGCTGATCGATGTGCGTTGGGATTCCTAGAATCACGCCTCGTACCGGGGAAGATCTTTATTGGATTGACAAATTTGGGACTGGAAACATCGTAAGCCAGTCTCAGAGTTTCCTTCATGCGGCCTAATAACATTTCCTAGGTTATAGTCAAGGCAGGAAAGAATGTTGAAACCCCGGAGCAGTACTGGTTCCTCACCAAGGTCTAGTCCTGCTTTCGCGTCCAAACCGTACGTGTTACTGTTAGTATTATCATCGCATTCATTGGATGCAATGATGTATTTCTGTACTTCCTGTGTATTTCGTCGGCTCAAAGAATATTGCTTGCTTGCTTCTTTACTGTAAGCTTAAGACTCCTCGGTCGAGGACCCGGGAAGCAAATACTGGTAGGGATTTGTTGAACCGTCTTACCGTATCGATTTCGTGATTTCCGACGTGGTAGGGTGATAGCCCTACATGCTTCCCTACTCTGCTGCGGTTACCGATCCGGTGAGCTACCGAGTAAACCATGTCGTTAGGTCTTCTTTTAGTTGTTATAAACTTGCCTCAATATCGCATGTCTTTAGTCCAGAATTGCCTCTCACTTCTCTCTCAACAGACAATACATCCCACAGTTGCAAAGCAGATACGTTCGTGGACACAAGTACTAAGGATGATTTATCCAAAAGAAAAAAAGATTGGTTTGACTATTGGGAGCCCTTAAAAGCAGCAGATGCCACGCAAACGTTGCCAGAAGCTCAAGGACGGGGTAGCCTTGGAGTTTCAATGACAATAACTTGGTCAGCACAGAGTTCACAGAATTGGGATGCAATCACGTACCGGTTCAGGTTGGATCTCTGGTGTATGATTCCGCTGAACTTTAAATGAGGTGGGTTCACGATTGACCTATGAATGAGCAATGGAGATGTTAGGATTCAATAGAATTGAGATGCAGTCATGTACCGGCTGTGCAGAAGGAGACTGCAACGTCAACACAATATTCTATCAGAAAGGGCACAACCACATACCTCCTAAGGAAGAGCATCGGCGACGACAGGTCAGCGTTTGATTTTGCAGAAATAGGAGTCGCACATGTCCAGCCAAAGGGAGACCAACGGAGGTGAGCGGTTCGTTCTGATGAGGAGGATGGGGGTCGTCATTCGATTCTGCCTGAATGCGTCCTCTCTATGAAAAAACTATAACAACGACAGGTCAACATTGGGATTCGCATACGATCACGCACTGTCTGAATGGGAGCAACGGCGACGTGATCAGCAATTGGTTCCGAGGGACGTGATTCATTCACGGCTATCTAAAGGGGAGCAATCGTTAACAATTGATTCAGCAGAGCCGAGATTCGATGGCATACAGGCTAAGGAAGAGGAACGGAGGGTGACAGGTCAGCCTTTGAAGCTGCAAAGATAAGATATGATCACGTACAATCTAAGGAAGAGTAACAGCCACAGATCAGCGGTTGGCCCAGAGGCGAGAGCAATGGTGGCAAAAGGTCAGCGGTCGGTTCTGCTAAGATAAGAAGTGACACGTACAGACTAAGGGAAAGCAATGACAGCGACAGGTAAGCGGTTGGTTTTGTTTAGGTGAGATGTGGCACTTACAGGCTAAGGGAGAGCGACGGAGAGCAACAGGTTAGCAGTCGCTTCTGCTGAGACGACGTGAGATTACGTACAGCCTTAGGGAGAGCAACAGGTGAAAATGGTGGCAGTAACTTGGTCAGCCCAGAGTTTACAGACTTGAGACGGAATCACACGTACTGGTCCAAGTTGCAATGACTGGGATGAAAGGTCATCACTTGATTCTGTCAGAGTGTGTAATCTCTACAGAAAACAATGGCAGTGACAGATCAACACTGGGTTTTGCCAACTTGATGAATCACGTACTCTCTAAAATCGAGCAACGGTGACATGATCAGCACTTCGTTTTGAGGAATGAGATTCATTCACGTACCATCTAAAGGGGAAAAATAATCAACTATTGATTCTGCGAAGCTGAAACGCGATGACTTACAGGCTAAGACAGCAACAGCAACAGGGAGTGACTGGTCAACCGTCGACGCTGCAAAGATAAGATGCGATCGCGTACAACCTAAGGAAGAGCACCAGGCGAGTACGGTTCAGCAGTTGGTTCAACTGAGATGAGACGCAATAACGTACAAACTAAGAAGAGTAACAGTGGCCACAGTTCAGCGGTTGGTTCTGCTGAGATGATATGCGATAACGTACTGCCTAAGAGCAATGGTGGCCACAGGTCAGCGGGTGGTTCTGCTAAGAAGAGATGCGATAACATACACACTAAGGGAGAGGTAACAACGGTGGCAACAGGTGAGCAGTTGATTCTGCCGAGATGATATGCGATAACGTACTCCCTATTGGAGAGCAATGGTGGCCACAGGTCAGCGGGTGATTCTGCTGAGAAGAGGTGTGATAACGTACATACTAAGGGAGAGCAACGGTGGCGACAGGTGAGCAGTTGATTCTGCTAAGATGATATGCGATAACGTACTCCCTATTGGAGAGCAATGGTGGCGACAGGTGAGCAGTTGATTCTGCTAAGATGATATGCGATAACGTACTCCCTATTGGAGAGCAATGGTGGCGACAGGTGAACAGTTGGTTCTGCTGAGATGATATGCGATAACATACTTCCTTTTGGAGAGGAATTGTGGCGACAGGTGAGCAGTTGGTTCTGCTGAGAAGAGATGTGATAACGTACATACTAAGGGATAGCAACGGTGGCGACAGGTGAGCAATTGCTGAAAAGAAAGGCTTCAAGTTGGGGACGAACATCTCTTTTCTAACACAGGGTCAACACGACGCTTTGAAGGAATGGGATAGAATCACGTACTGAGGAATTCATGGTACTATGATGGTAGAGAGAAAGGAAGAAACAGGACTAGGACATGTCTTTTACAGGTATGTTGCGGCTGACAGTCTTCCGCGAGACACCAATTGAAAACGGGACATAAAGCGGATGGGTTCCATGGGCGACAAACTTCAAGTTTGCCCGCGAACAAGAATTCTCCTCA
>Ga0307507_10011140_pt1 | contig 11411 bp, 3 predicted proteins | sample 7_EM_MG_FD_207223 | JGI IMG/M metagenome (GOLD analysis project Ga0307507, IMG submission 207223) | Populus trichocarpa ectomycorrhiza microbial communities from riparian zone in the Pacific Northwest, United States - 7_EM | ecosystem: Host-associated > Plants > Roots > Unclassified | place...
GCACAGACCTAACCCCTGAGCGACGTGTATATATACCGCCTCACCTCCTACATAGTTCTGCACACGACATCGTTTGTCAATGATACACAGTACCTCGTACCTTGTCCCTCTGCACGTACTGTGACATTCGCTAGCATTTTAAGATGCTATATATAGGTTTATATTAACAGTAAGCTTCTTAAATATACTAATACTAAAGAATAGTAGAAATACTTAAATCTATAGGCCCTATTTAGATCTATATCTACTAGACGTTATACTAATCTAATTTACCAGTATATAGTGAGCAGAGCGCTTATCCTTAACTTAGTTGGGAAGATTATTCAATTTATTACCCGTATTAAAGCCACTAATAGGCCTACTAGCACGCTAAGTAGCGAATATTAACTTATCTAGAAGGTTAATAACTTTAAGATCTGGTTTAGAAACGACAGCTATAGGCTCCTATATAGTATAAACGGTAAAAGGGCCTATTCTTATTACTTCTTTAGCTAATAGCTTTGGTAATTTGGCCTTATCTACCTTATCTGCCTTATTCTTAGTAGTCTTACTATAGGCTTTAAAAATAGCTTCTACTTCGTCCTTAATAACCTCTACCTGGGTACTTAGCCGAGTCTCCTCTTAAATATCCCTACTTAGCGCCACTACCTATTATATAAGTACTAGAGCTACCAAAACCTCTAAAGACTGTACAACTACTTCCGCCGAGCTATTGTGTGTATACTGCGTTGCTTAAAAGGATTGCAAATAAGACTTCTATGCTTGAGGTGCTTTTAGAGGCTTTATAGGCCTTAGAGCTTTTAAAGCCTTTAAGGCCTTAGGAGGCTTTGGAGCTAAAGACGTACTATAATAAAGCCTTATAGAAAATACTACAGTGGACATATTAATGGGCTGGGTATATAGGTATAGAATAGTTGATAATGTAAACATAACTGGTGGAGTAGGTTGCCTAACAGATTAACTCTAATTATATTCTAAGATTTAATATAAAGAAGAGAACTATCTAGGTAGGGACTGTGGTCCTTTAAATATATAATTTAACTCCTATAAAATATACTAAGTACATTAGTACGTTAGTATGTCGGTACGTTATGCGCGTTTCTATATTCCTACGTTTCTATATTTTAAACTATTTCCGTAACTTATTATATAACTTAGCTACCCCTTATTCTATAGCTTAATTAGCTCTAGCGCCTCCCGTACTATCTTAACTAACCTATTTATATCTTTAAGTTATTAATTAGAGGTATAGCATTCTCGTTTTTAATTTAATAACCTTTCTAATTTATAATACCTCCTATTAGATCCTTATTGTCCAATTGTTATAATTAGCTTATGGTTACTATCCTCTCGCTAGGTAAAGTAATGCCGTCCTATTCTTGTTATATAGAGAAGAAGTTAGTATATATTATAATTACGGTTCCGTCTAGTTACTAACCTTTTTTCTATGCTAAGTGTATAAGATTAAATATGCGATCGTCCTGTAATGTTTAATCTATCTTTAATACTAAGTATACACGTCCTGTTATTCTTTATAGGCGTTAAATGCCTTATTTAATTTATTGTAAGGTCTTAAATTTAATCCGCTGCTAAGATGTTAGAAGATTAACTTTCTACTACCTATAATAAACTTTAGTCCCTATGTAATAAGCAAGATTATACCCTAGCCAAGTTCTACCGTCCTTGTAATAAAGAGTTATAAATACTAAACGCTTAACTACTTATACTTAGTTATCCCGCCTTAAAAAGGGGTAGAAAAAGGTTTGTTTAAAGGAGTTAAAGCCTACTAAGTAGGGTCTTTGGGAGCTTAAATAGGAGAAGGCTAAAACGGATTTGTTTTAAGCAGAGAAGGAAATAGCCCCGAATACTATAGTAGCTAATCCTCTTAGCCCCCCCCCCCTCCCCAGGTAATTCGTTCTTTAGCAATTCTCTTTTAATACTACCTAACCTAATTTCTTCTAATACTCCTATATCTTTCTTATAGCGTTTTTTAGGTTCTTTAGTAGTTTCTAAGTAGTCTTATTATAGCCTATCCACTTTACCTTGTACTATATTTTATTATTAATGTCCTTATAACCAATAATCTTTAAAACTTACTATTTGTCTTCCTCTTACCCTCTATACGTGTCCTCTTTATAGGCTAGTAGTCTAACATCTCTATATATTAGCTCTAGTATTATAATATAGTATATAAGGTATATCTTTATCTTGGATAGTAGGTTTAACTTATATATAACTTCTAAAATCTTTTGCGTGATCTTATATAGTCCTAGTCTAACATAGTCTAACGTTTTACTTAGTCGTCAACCCTTAAATTTTTGTGTAATAGCTATACTTTATCACCCTCCTTAAGATCTAGTCCCTTAGATCTCTTGGCGTTATAGAACCTTTTTATTCTTTCTTATACTAGTTTAGCTATTTCTTTAAGGTTAATATAAAGGTTTATTAATATCTCCATTCTTTCTTTAGCTGTACTACTTATTTTCTTTACTTACTATAGTAATAACAATATCCTTGTCTTATATCCGTAATTCGCCTTAAATAGTAACGTGTCCATTTCTTTTTATAATATTATATTATACGCGAACTATATAACTAGTAGTACCAATACCCAATTATTTTATATATAATTGACATAATGCCTTAAGTACTGTTCCAATGTTTGGTTTAGCCTCTCTATTTAACCATCCGTTTATGGGTAATATATAGTTAATATTGCTGCTTAAACCCCTTATTCTACTAAGAATACCTTTTAAAATACTGCTATAAATATTAGATCTCTATCTAATATAATCTTTATTAGTGCTCTATGTCTTATAAAAACATATTTTATATAAATTCTAGTTATATCTTTTACTAAGATTTCTTCTATATATGCTATAAAATAGCCCTATTTAGTTAACTTCTCTATTATTACTAGGATTATATTATGGTTCTACCCGGTAATAGAATCTCTTAATGTCGGTATCACTTCCGGTAATACGTATTGCTATTGCAATAGTGTAGGGGTGGTAACTGATTTAATTGATGCTTGATTAATTCTCCTATTCTACAGGTGGAATTTAGTGGATTTCCTAAGCTCGCTTAGCTTACGTGATCGCGTGCAACTGCATTGCGAAACCTTGTTCAGACACTGGGGGCATTTAGTTTTATAACAGTGCTTAAGCGCGCCACCTGCCAGATTCCATCAAGTTCTGCCAAATTCTGCCAAATTCTGCCATGTCGCTAAAGTAACTAATCACGATTTTCCATCCCAGGGATGGAAAATCGCTATTAGCTCGCTTACTGCTAGCGCCTTGGCGGCTGTCCTTGCATCTTTATACTCTCTGTTCCTACCTTTATATCTTCTCCTCTTTCTACCTACTTAGTAACTTATAGCTTAATTATATTTATATTAATTAGGTCCTTTAACGCCTAGTAAGGCTTTAATTTTATTATAGCGTTGGTAGGGTTACTGTTTCCGTTAATCCACTTAATTTTTGCTATCTCTCTTCTTTCGTATAATTATTATAGATATATTAGGTTAACTATAAATCATTTCTCTTATATTGTCCTAAGCTTAACTAAGTAGTTATATAGAGATTTTAAGTTAGTGCAGAGGATAACCGGTAGTTATTTAAGTTATAGGATTTTCTTAATAGTTGCTTTAATCACAGCTCTGGTGTTAAATCTATAGGCTATTCTATATAACTTAGATGCTAAGACACTTTATATAACTCGCTTGTATTTAATAGATAACTAGTAGAGGATATAAGCCTTATTGTCTTTATCCATAAGTGTAATAATAAAGCTAATTTAGGATAAGAGGTTATGGTTATTTATAAAAGATAAGTCTATAAAGATTATTAATTTAAGGAAGTTTTTACTGGTATCAAGTTGTATAAAGCAGAGCCCTCTTAAGGGGTTATCAATTTGCTATTATAGCCGCTTATTAAGTTACTTTATGTACTCCTCCTTTAGATTAACAACTTGTGCTATAAATAAGAGATTAAAGGCAGCTTCTAGTTGATAGACTATAGCAATATAGGCTCCTCTTACTCTCTAAGCAACGTACTAGTCCTTTAGTGTAACTGCCTTACGGACTTCCCCTCTAGAGCTAGTTAGTATCACGGCTAGCGATCCCGTGGAAGCGATCCGATAGATCAAGCAGCAATAAGGGGCTATATTATGAATAAACTAAGATAAGGAGCTAGTAAAGGGTACAGCAGGCGACTACGTACGTCGTCGGCGTTGGAACAACCTTAATCCGTCTTGCTTATATTTTAGTGTGACGACGTCGTGCAGTTAGCCAAACCGTCACATTACCCCCCTCTAAGTCAGGAAGATCGCCCTTGATCTTTGTAACTAGGCCCTCCTTATCCTCCTCTTCTTTCCGTCCTTTTCCGCCTTATTATCCTCCTCTAAGGGCTCTAAATTTTTACCCCTAATATACGCCTCTAGCCATTGTGGCAGCCGTACGGGTGGGCTGGCGTCATGGGGTCTCTTGTTGTGGAACGCCTTGAGCTTATAGGGAGCGCCGATAAAGCCATCTACGTTATACCAGGTGTCGTCTGGGTTATAGCCTACCCAGCTAACCTTATATTGTAACCTTCCGCCGACCTCCTACCCCCCAGTAGGAAGTCAAAGCAGGAAGTGGTATTATTACCGGCGCCAAGCCCCGTTCTGATTGGCCAGAGCGGGGCGCCGAAGCTCCGAGCATGGTCGGAGCTTTGGCGTCGCCTTACCTCAGCAAGCTCAGACCATAGAATCAATTAGCGGACATACGTATATCCGCAAGCGGATATCGCTAACCTTTTTTGTCAAAAAGTTGATTCTATGGTCTGAGAGACTTTCGCAAGGTTTCTTAGGCGATCCGACTTGTTTTGTATGTAGAGCAGTCACCTTTTTTAACGAAATTGATCTACCCCCCCACAACAGCTATTATCTTAGAAATACCGTCAAATTGATCCGCAGAAGCAGCTCTATAATCGATCAATATATCTACCCTATCAGCCTCCGCGATGTTAAGCAGAAAGCGCCACCAAACGGGTAATATGTTAATAATTGAATTGCCCACCCCCTCTATAAACATAACATTAGTTAACTAGCGGACGCCTATCCAAACACCAACTGGAGTATCCGCCGAGCGGATATCGCGCTCGGTAACAAAGGAAGAGAAGGTTAGAGTTATTTCAGAGCATTTACAGGACTAGCGATGGTCCTTTAGTGACCTTTCTTTAGCGTGGCTACAGCTTAATACTAATAAAAGAGAAGGCGTAAAGATAGATAAGGTGCAAAAAAAGAAGGCAAAAAAGAAGAGGGTAAAGAGGCTTATTGCTACCCTTCTAGGAGACAAAGAAATCCGTAATACAATTATAGAGACTGCGGATATCCATTCAGAACTAGTTCATACGGTTATAAATATCCTTTATAAAGAGCTTTGTAATCTTTAGTAGAAAACGGTTATCTTTAGCCTATAGAAGTCAGATCTGGAGTTCAAAGACGTTCAACTCTTATAAGGCTATAAGGCAATTAGCTAATATGCCCCTCTACTCTACTAACTAATAGAAGGATTATCGGCACAATTAAGAAGTAATAAATCGCGGAATCTACACCTAGGGCGGGTTGTTCTTCTTACATCTATCCTTTCGTTGGGCCGTGCTCGAAACTCCGCTAACTATTTTACTTAACTTCTTGGTCTTTATCTTTAAGGCATAGGTGTAAAGCGTTAGGTTCTATTACTACTTCATAGACTAGGGCTTATTAACGGATATAAGACGCTAAACTGCCAAAAGATGGGATTAGCTAAACGCTCTAAGGAAGGTCACAATACCAGCGGCAGATATACTGGTGCTAATGTTATTAAAGACTCACCTCCAATTAATGTCCACTCTTAATAATATCTATATTATATACAACAATTTTAACTACCTTAAGCGAACACAATATCAGTTAATTAGAGACACTAGTGTTTTCCATTCCTATACTACTAGAAAGCTTGTCCGCGGATCTTATATTCCCCCCAGTAGCCTTCTTTAAAGTATGCTGCATGACCAAGTGCAGCTTCGGATTAAGGATATTGCTAAGGCGCCAGGTAATATATATAACAGCATTTAAAATCGGATATCTATATTTGTAATTACAGATGCTCTCTAAAGCGCATATCCGGCCGCTATAAATGGTATTTTCAAATCTAATACCAAGCTTAAATATCCGCGTATACCGGAGATTAATATCCTACTATCTATAAAGACAACGCATATAAACCTAGGCCCTATTATAGAGAGCGAGGCTTCTATAAGTGGCAACTACCGCGTACTTAAGACGATCTTCCTGGAGCAACTACAACTTAATCGCGACAATAATTTCCAGGGCCGATTATATCTAGCATATAGTAATCAGAAAACCACAAAGCTTATCCACACCTATAAGCGGGAGCGGGCGGAGGCTGCGCTCCCATATAATAGCCACCGTTGGGTACTACCTATTCCAGGTCTTTGGCACCTCCGGTTAAACTTCCTATATACAATTATAAGGACTTTCTTTGGTGGCGAGCAATATACGCAGTAGTACTCTACGCTCTACACTCATATAAATCACCTTGGGCGACGAAATATTCCTATAGAGCGCCCTCCCTTTCACCACCTTAAGGAGCTGGTACTGCACAGTTTTAATACCCGTATTATTGCGCTCTTCTTAACACATATCCGCGGTAGGCTTGACATTCACAAAGAAGGTGCGGTTAAAAGATATATTGGATCCTTAACGCCCGAGCAGTTTCTATAGCATATTAAGGATATCCGCGCAGCGGGTTTCAGCTCCGAAGTCGGCCAAAAGGCCAATAAATTAATTCCTCTGCACCCCTCTACCCGCGGAGGTTCTCAGATTATGGATCAATTGCTTATAGTACCTAGCTCCACTACTACGAGCCAGTCTGCTTAGATCGTTAACATAAAGTTCTTTAATCATATTCGGTATCTACAGGTGGTTAAAACATATAAAGTGTTAAAATACGCTATTAAGCATGCGGATATCGGCCTTTTAAAGCGTGCAATTGCCTACCTTTACCTTTACTTTGCCGGATTGAGGAGCAACAACTATATATCTAAAATAATGTACTTCTAGAGGTTAATTGCAACAAAGGCGTGTAACCCAGTGCTTTAGCGGGCCGTACTAGCGAATAGGCTAATCAATAATCGCAAAGAGCCAAATAGCTTTTTTAAAGCTAATCAACTTAATAAACTGCTAAATCTTCAGCTAAAGGAGTTACTCCGATCACGCGAAAACTTAACCTTTAGAGTAGACTCTCTATTTAGGTGGAGTGTTCTTACCATAAGCTATACTGGACCTCTTCGTACTAAGTTTAAGGACGTGTTTAGTAAGCGGACGATATCCAATTATACAATTAAGTTTCCCGCGGTTAATATCCAGTCCCTTGCGGATATGATTGCTAAGGACTCGATTATACATCAGTGTATACAGGACGTTGGGTTTAAGGCACCTGCTATTCTTTAACTTGGATTAGAGCGGCTCTTACAGGGCGGCATTACTAATTTTAATATACGGATATCTTATATTAGCGGTTTACTATACGACCCTTATAAGGACGGATTTAACAAGGCTACAGATAATATACCAAAGGACTTTCAAATACTTAGGCTTATGGTACGTTTCTGTCTTAATATATTAAGCTAGTTCTTTTTATTAATATTAATTCTAGCCAGCGTATAATCTTCTTAATACATAGTATATAACATAGCAGTTAGCTGTTTTGTAGTGCGGATATATAAATCTCTTCATCTTAGCTTATATGGATATCTTTATCTTAACTTATACAGATATCTTTACCTTAGCTTATGCGGATATCACAATATTAATTAAGTATATTTATTAAATATAAGGCGGAGACTTGATTCCTACGTATATAGTAACAAAAAGGTAAGAGCTACTATTTTATTATTATAAACCCGCAATAACAGCTAACCCGCAGTAATAGCTAACTTATATCTACTTATATTCGATATCCGGTAGCCCAGCATTGCGTATAAGTGCAATAACACCACGCCTTAGGAACACAAGCTTATCCTTTATCTCACTTAGAGAATCTTCAAACTCATTAAACCGGCGATCTATAGCTCGAACATCTTTCGCCATATTAGTTACCTATTTACGAACTATATCAATACGCGCGGAAACAGCGATTGCTAAATACACCCCAATAGACCCAGTGCCAGTAGAAGCGGTAGCAGCACCTAGCGTGCTAGCAATTGGCGAAAGAGTTAAAGGAGCAGCAGCAGAGCGGGTGCCTCTACGGCCGCGCGTACTACTATAAGTAGAAGTCTTAATTGGGGGGGAGGTCTTAGTGGGGGGGGGAGGCGTAGTAGCGCGGGCGGGGATGGTACGAGAATAAAGCTATACAGATATCAGCAATATCCGTATTATTAACACGCGGATATCATACCTTCTTAGTAGGCGTTTTAGCTGGACTATTAGCAGAAGCTAACTTTGCACATTTTTTGCCCTAAGGCATAACCGGCTCTAGATTTAGTAAACTTTCCTATACGCGTGTTAGCTAACAGAATAACAGTATACTATTAGCATATACCTTTCCGCACGGCCTACCACCTACACAATATCTTAAGCACGCACCCCTAAAATGAGGCCTAGAGTCCTTCTTGTAAACGCGGCATTTATGGCTATACTTCTTATATAGAGCACATAGCAGGTTGCGCAGCTTACCAAAGCTACCCTCAATATTCTGGACGTGTGTCAATATCCGCTAGCGACTTTCCTTTATGTTCTCCCAAACACCAGCTTTTAGAGTGTACCATTTATTCGCTAACGGCACTTAGATAGGAAGGCGCTCGTTTATATTTATAGTACTGCGGAGATTGCAAGGGCTGCGAAGATTACAAGGGCTGCGGAGATTGTAGGAGTCAGCGTTATTAAGATTTTCATCTTTGCCGCTATCTAAAGATTCGCTATCTAAAGAAACCTTATAAATGTCTAGGTTACTATAAGAGGTAAATTAGTAGACAAGATATTAAAACAGTATGACTAACATATACAATTTAATAGCTATCTTGGTCTTTAAATTTGTATCAGTAGCCTTTTTAGCCTACTTTCTAAGAAAAGAAGATAAACAAGCCTTATTAAGCCTCCTTTTAGAGGCATTAGGTGGCGGCAGCAGAGAGGCAGACAACAAAGAAGCGGACGGCGAAGAAACTGATAGCAAAGTGGTCCATAGCAAAGATACAGGCAGCGAAAAGGTGCGCGGATTTTTAGCGGATTTTGCTCTATCTATATTTTTATTGTCTACTAAATCCTACAAAGAGCGCTTCGGTATATATTTTCTAAAATTATATTAGCTACAGGCATAATTTAGTATTAGAAAGCTTACTCTTTAGGAATAGAGCCCAAAGGCTTAGTAAGAGCAGCTATAGCGTGCTCAACAGCATCCTTATTTATTTCGCGCATATCGAGTTCCTTAACCGCCTAGCTACTATTATTCGCATCAACATCGTTTACAGGTGTAAATAAAGGCATCATAAATAGTAGAATGCAAAGGGACAGTGGACAAAACAACAATGATAAAGTTTACGGTGCGGTGCTATAAGGTAGAAGGTTAGTAGAGGAAGAAGAGGTGCAGAGGTTAATTAAAGGTAAATATCTACACTACTAATTTTATTAAATTAGCTTACTAACAAATAATTGCTACTATAGTAACTCACCTTAGTAATTATTAACGGCGCGGATATATAAATATCTTTATCTTAGCTTATACGGATATCTTCATCTTAGCTTATATAGATATATTTATCTTAGTATATACGGATATCTTTATCTTAGCGTATACGGATATTATAATATTAATTATACCTATTAAATATAAGGTAGAGACTTAATTCCTACTTATATAGTAGCAGAGAGGTAAGAGCTACTATTTCATTACTCTAAACCCGTAATAGCAGTTAACCCGCAGCAATAGCTAACCGGTATCTACTTAAATTCTATATCTAGCAACCCGGCATTGCATATAAGTGCTGTAATACTACGCCTCATAAACGCAAGCTCATCCTTTATCTAACTTAGAGAATCTTCAAGCTTACTTAACCGGCGATCTATAGCCCGAACATCTTTTGCTATCTTAGTCACCTATTTGCGAACTATATTAACGCGTACGGAAACAGCAATTGCTAAATACACCCCGACATTTTCCGTGCCAGTAGGAGCGGCAGTAGTACCAAAAGCAGCACCAGGCGTACTAGGAATTAGTAAAAGAGTAAAAGGAGCAGCGGCAGAACAGATGCCCCTACGGCTGCGTATATCACTGCGAGTAAGAGTCTTGGGGGAAGGGAAGGTCTCTAGAGGGGGGATGGTACAGGTATAAAGCTATACGGATATCAGCAATATCCATATTATTAAGATGCGGATATTATACCTTCTTGGTAGACATTCCAGCTAGACTACTAGCAGAAGCTAATTGCGCACATTTTTTACGCTAAGGTATAACCGGCTCTAGCCTCAGCAAACTATCCTATATACGTGTTAGCTGATAGAATAATAGTATACTATTGGCATATACCTTTTCGCACGACCTACCACTTAAGCGACATCTTAAGCATATACCTCCAAAATGTGGCCTAGAGTTCTGCTTGTAAACGCGACATTCATAGCCTTGCTTTACGCATAGAGCGCATAGCGGATCGCACAGCATACCAAAGCTACCCTCGATATTCTAGACATAGGTATATATCCGCTAGCAAGCTTCCTTTATATTCTCCCAAGCGCCAGCTTTTAGGGTGTACCATTTATTTACTAACGGCACTTAAATAGGAAGGCGCTTGTTTATGTTAATATCTAACATTATAGCTTAGGCCATCTGCGTACTGCGGAGCTTGCAAGGGCTGCGGAGATTATAAAAGGATAGAGGAGGGCTTTTGGGAGAGTTGGTGTCATTAAGATTATTCTCTTTATCATTATCTAAAATCTCCAACATTTCTATTGGGTTACTATAAGAGGTAAATTAGTAGACAAGACAGCAAAAGAGTATAGTTAACACATACAATTTAAAGGCTATCTTGTACTGAACATTTTACGCAGCAATTCTATCAGCCTACCTCTTAAGAGAAGTAGAAGCACGACAAGGATCAAACTTCTTAGAAGTAGTAGGCGACAAAGAAACAAATAGCTTAAAGGCAGGCAGCAAAGAGGCAAGCGGTAAAGAAATAAGCGGCAAAGAGGCTAGCAGTAAAGAGGTAAGCGGATTTCCAGCGGATTTCGCAATAACCTCATTATAGTGCTCTGCTAGATCCGACAAAGAGTGCTTTAGTACATATTTCCTAAAATTATATTAGCTGCAGGCATAATTTAGTATTAGAAAGCTTACTCTCTAGGTAGAGATTCTAAAGGATTAGTAAAAGAAAGAGCGT
>Ga0307507_10011142_pt1 | contig 11411 bp, 6 predicted proteins | sample 7_EM_MG_FD_207223 | JGI IMG/M metagenome (GOLD analysis project Ga0307507, IMG submission 207223) | Populus trichocarpa ectomycorrhiza microbial communities from riparian zone in the Pacific Northwest, United States - 7_EM | ecosystem: Host-associated > Plants > Roots > Unclassified | place...
GCCCTACAGGAACTGGGAGACTGAAGACCTTAAGCCCTAGTAAGGCTGTAGCGCGAATCAGATACTGCTGCGAGGTGGTAGAATCCGACTCTAGACCTTACCCCTAAGGGTGAGGTCTGCGATCGGCGGGGTAGCAGGAAAAAAAAAAGAAACAATAATTTTTTTCATTTTTTTTCAAGAAGTTACCTTGCTTCCTTCGATTTGGAGAAGAGAGTAACTGCAAATTCTGAATGCTATATAGGCTCTCTAGCGAGTAGCACCACTGGGGTCAGGTGCTCCAGTGCCTTTTGCCAAAAATTGGGATTAGATCGATCTGCTAGTATAATGAGCCATGGGTCTGACGTTAGTTTACGAATCTAAATTGCGAAGAAGACAGGATATTAGAAAAGCGATCAAAAGGTTATAAAATCACGCGTAGAAAATTGTGTTTGTGTCCACGGTTGTCACTTGAGATGGGGAGGAGACAGCGTCTGTATCTAATAAAGTACGGGTAGGGGAGACGAGAACTCAGGCCCGGAAAACAATTTTGCGATTCCCATGTATGATAGCGTCGAGCCCCCTTGATAAAGCACCCAGAGTCGCTCTTGTAGGAATGCATCTGTCTGGGTTAAAATCCAAAGCGAACCCTTATAGCATCTCACATAGCACTATTAACATAATGGCGGTGGTGGCAGTCAATATATGCAAGTCTCCTAGTTCAGCGCAGCCTCCTAAATCGCATGACGCCAACACCTCAGACTGGTTCCAATTCTGCGGTTCCCGCTGTCTACATATTCTTTTTTTCTATGGGCTGAATTGTTCTGAATTATTAACTATGGTACCAGTCGAAATGGAAAAAAAAAAAACTGTTTTTGTGACAGGTTCCGAATCTTGGATGTACTGTAAATAATGAGTCGTAGTAGTTAGAATTAAGTATCCACGTACCAGTATGGTGTGATAGTATAAGAGTGCTGCTAGGGAAATTATTGGAAACAGCATGTATTTGAGTGTCCGACAACTTGCTGCTCCCGATATGGAGAGAATGGAAGGCTTTATAAGGGCACTGTACTCACGAGGCCGAATTGAAGCTGGACACTTTCGTGTGGGAATTTCCACCTCAGGCGCCGGGCTTCAACTCGGCTGCTTGAGAAGATAGTTTTACAAAGCCCCAGGCATGTAGGACCAAAACACTGGGGGTAAAAATTTGTATGGCGAATTGTTTGTGCGCATCTGAGCACCTATACTACTCGAGTACTAATCTGTAGTGATAGAACGTCACACTACTCGAGTCCCCTGAGAGAATGTAACCTCACGCCACTTTACGATATAGGTCGGCCTTCCAGCATGGAAACTACACAGCTCATGCCGTAGCAAGGTATATCATACAGTGATCCGAGAGGCCTTGCTCGTGAATAAGAAAGTAAATGTGTGCTATAAAATTTTCAGTTCCAGGTGTATGGTATAGTTTATATATAAAAAGATTCTATGGAATCCATTTGCACACATCATTGGAGGCCTAAATGTCAGTGGGTTCAGTCTCGTAAGGTACAAAACAAATGTTTTCTCGAACTCTATGGCTTGCACGATTGGTGATTCATAAGACAGATATTTCCTAGAAATGAATTATGTAGATGAGAGTCATTAGTCCCAATCAAGCTTCTAGCCCGTTGAGATCAACGATTTCAATACCGATAGAACCTCGATCCATGAGAATCCTACCGACTTACAGTTATCACAGGCTAGCTCTACTGCCACTTCTCAACATACGTTCATTGATATGATTCCAGAAAGTACAGCTATTTCCGATAACTATTTTGTTCATGAGCAGGCGGTGGTATCCTCTCCACCCCCTGCATGCCCACTACAGCGGATGATATCTTGTATCGATTAACAAATTCAGGCTCAAGCCAGCTCGGGCTTTCCCCCACGAGCCTATATATGCTAGGCTCGTGGTCAGAAGCATTACGTCGGGCTCTAGATTCTTATATTTCAGTTGCTGGTGGGGTGCCTGGTATTGTTAGTTGTATTTTCCTTTCCCTCTCCCCCCTTTTTTTAATACCCAAGCTTGACTTTACTCTACGTTTCCTACAAGACTTTCTAGTCGCTTCCTTTAAATTGGAAAAATAATGTGCCACTGGTATCAGGTGGGGGGACCGTCTATGGGGGTGAATTCCTAAGGGAGACCTTTTGAGCGTCTGGGGCGGTGGTGGTGTTGAATATTCCGCAGAGAGCTGGTTCGCATCTCTGCTAAATATGAGCAGGGACTCTAGAAAGTCTACAGTAGAGTACTCTGCCGTCATGCCCTCTCCTAGCGTGATCGTGCTTCTACATTCTCTAGGTAGATATCTACTAGCTATGTTCGACCTTTCCATTGCTGTCCCTTAGCCAGTCATAGATTGTCACTCGGCAAAAGCAAAAACGAGGAATTCTTCTTGTTATCAATTCTTCCTTGGAATTTACTATAGGATGTGGCGATGATGATTTATTCCCTTTACCCGTTCTGCCGTGTCGGTTAATGCTATTGGTTATGGGGAGCTGGTTCGGTGTCGATGGATTGCGGGTTGGGGTAGGACTAATATGTGAAGCTCCCGAGGGGACTGACAGTTACAAAAAGAAGTTAAGACAACAGCCATGCCGTCGGCCACTCCTCGAGCTCTTTTAGATGTGGTAATAATCTAGTGATTCCATGTTAGTAATTCATATCACGGATTAAAGCGCACCATTACATTCTGTAGTCTTGAATCGTCTGTATTTCTAAAACAAATTTATTGCTCTAATATTAGCCAAATTAGCCATAGCTATTGGAGAAAGGATGGCCTTTAGCTGTGCTGTACATTTGTAACCTGGAACTCTCTCTAAATCCCGTCTTCTCACTGTAGAACCCACCTTTTTTCTATCACTGATATTCCGGCCGTGGTTGGCACTTTGCACACAAAGGGACCCTACTGTTGGATATTAGTGATTAATATTTATAATTTCCTTCTTTTCAGGACGTGACTATTTCTGCAATGCATTAAATATTTAATAACTTAGGTGGTATTGTTATTGTAGCATCACCATCCTTAACCTCGGGCGAAAAATCAGCACTAACAGGATAAGTATTTGTTCCCGTGGTGCTATAATGTGAAAATACCTAGCTGGCGCAGTGGTTAACATGTCAAGAAACTAGTAACCTTCTGTGCAATTTAGCAGGAGCCCAGGAGTTCGATTCCTCTCAAAATGAGTTATTATCGAACGATCCTCTCACGTAGGGTAGGCGGACAATAAAGGATACCTGCCCTACAGGAACTGGGAGACTGAAGACCTTAAGCCCTAGTAAGGCTGTAGCGCGAATCAGATACTGCTGCGAGGTGGTAGAATCCGACTCTAGACCTTACCCCTAAGGGTGAGGTCTGCGATCGGCTGGGTAGCAGAAAAAAGAAAGTGAAACAAGAATTTTTTTCTTTTTTTTAAAAGTTGCCTTGCTTCCTTCGATTTGAGGAAGAGAGTGACTGCGAATTCTGAATGCTATATAGACTCTCTAGAGAATATTCCTACTGGGCTGAGGTACACTCCTGGGCTGAGGTACTCTAGTGCATTTTGTCTGAAATTAGTATCGGATCGATCTACTAGTATAGTGAGTATGAATCTGACGTTGGCTTACGGGCCCGAGTTGTCAAAGATGTGATAGTAGCAAAGTGGTCAAAAGGTTATAAAAAGAGCCGTAGGGAAATGTGTTTGTGCCCATAATTATGACTACCCATGTGAAGGAGGTAGTGTTCGTATTTAATAAAGTAGGGGAGCCGAGAAATCAGGGCTCGGAAACAGCTTTGCGATTTCTATATATGATAGCGTCGAACCCCTTGGATAAATCATTCCTGTAGGAATGTGTCTGGGTTAAAATCCAAAGTGAACCCTTATAATATTAATAGCCGGTTCCCCTCCTATTTCGCTGTCGCTCATAGTCGGTAAAAGCAAGTGTGACGCAAAAGCAAGTGTGACGCCCCAGCTTTTTTTTTTTTCCCTAGCAACGCTTACACAACACTAGTTTTCAACTACAGATCCCAATTTCCATATAGATTACAAGTCCCTATTCATAGCTACAGGGTCAACATTTCTTGTAATAGAGTCAGACCATAGCCATGAAAATTCTGAACCTAGTTCACTAGCAAAATCCTCACAATTACTACAAGTATAATTATTTCATATGCCAGTCAGTCTTGTACTATACTATCTCTCTTCTAATTATTTGCTTGTAGTATAAATCCTTAAAGTGAGTAACTAGAGATCAATCATTATGAGCAGCTTAGCTGAAACAATCTCACTTTCTCTATCAACTTGAATTTTCTTAACTTGTTTCTATTTGTAAAATGTATTCATATTCTACTTGCATTATGTAGATAGCAGTGATGAATTTTATTTAGGTTGTTTTGATTTACTTTGCTCGAATTTCATCTCCAGAATTGCATTAGAATCTAGTTGGATGAAAGGATTACATATTCACTAGTAATGATTGTGCTTGCAGGATTTTAGATTGCTGTCACTTTAGAGAAATTTATATATTTTAGATGGTATCTCCTAGCTAGGAGGAGACATTTATAACTTATATAGAAATTGGGATCTCTGGTTGCAAACTAGTGTTGTGTAAGCGTTGCTAGGGAAAAAAAAAAAGCTGGGGCGTCACACTTGCTTTTGCGTCACACTTGCTTTTACCGACTATGAGCGACAGCGAAATACTGTAGGAGGGGAACCGGCCATTATTATCTCACATAGCACTACTAACAGAATGACGGCGGTAGCAGTCAATATATGTAAGTCTCCTAGTCCAGCGCAGCCTCCCAAATCACATGATGCTAAAATCCTAGGCTGGTTCCTGCGGTTCCTGCCATCTACGTCTTCTTTTTGTCACCGGCTGAATTGCTCTGAATTATTAGGTATAATACAAGTTGAAATGGAAAAGCAACACGCATTCATCCTGTTTTTTTGTGACGAGCTTTAAATCTTGGATGTAAATAATAGGTTGTAGTAGTTAGAATTAAGCATCTACATACCGGTATGGTGTGGTGGTATAAGAGTGTTGTTAGGGAGACTATTGGAAACAGCATGTATTTGAGTGTCCGAAAACTTGGTGCTCCTGGTATTCATCTTAATTATCCTTGTTTGCCGGCCCGGCTTCAACAGAATTCAATCTCCATAGCGGAGCATCTCGGAGGAAACTGCCCTAGCCAAATCTGCTTCTTACCCAACTGCCCTCTTGACGAGACCTCCAAAAACAAGCAAAATATACTGTGTCATACCTCAACAAGTCTACAACGGTTGATCTTAGTTTGAAAGCCCCAGCACCACGTCAAGGTGTCAACCACGCTGGGGTCCCACGAGCCATCCGGTGCTTAGCCAACCCACGTTGGGCGGATGATAGCCGAATCCATTTCATTCCATGGTCTAAAGTATCCTGCGGTCAGGCACCCTCCTTATGAGGCGTGTTACCGTGCTCTTGAGCAACGGTAAATACTGCTCGTGGGAGCCGGGACGCTCCCGGCGGGCAGGCGCTCTGGCTGTCGTCACAGTCCTAGAGCTCCTCCGCAACAGTGATGCAAATTCCATGGAGAGGAAAGAAGGGGATTTGGTGAGGAGGTGGCGGTATTTATAGGCAACCAGAGGGGTGCCAAGAATTTTCTCGCGGTGGGTTTTGTGGAAGATGTGGGGCTTAGGTCTCCAGTAGGGTTCGTGAGAGTTTTGGTGTTTTGAACATCGTGCAATATATATCGTGGCTGAGGGAATTTTGAAACTCATCCCGCCCTGTTCGTTATCCACAGGCTCTAGGCGGTTCTAGTGGCTTTTAAATTGTTATAGCCCCTCCACCAAGACCCGTTACAAATGGAGCAAATAGTTTCAAATTCCCTTGAGATCAGGAAGCCAGTGCGAGTTAAACACTACCGCAGTTAGCAACCCTAGAAGTTATGAGGAAGCCCCTTCCTTAGCATTACGCCATCAGTACCGGGTAGTGGGCTTGGTTGGTCCTGGGTGAGGTGCGCGATGTTGGGTAGGTACTTGGGCTAAGTTATTGACGGTGTCACGTAGCAAAACACCTGGGCCGGGCTAGCGCCAGAGCCGACAAAAGCGAGCAGCGAGTCGCAGACGACCATGGAAGCTACAGGAAAGGCACGAGTAAGTTGGTCTCTCTTGCCCTAGAATTAGAATGGTTTATGGAGAACTCTCTATGCTCATTGCTTTCTTTGTTATCACGAGAGTAAGCAAGGGAATGGGGGCATACTCGTACTGCACATAGAAGACAATGGATAGGTATAGGAATCGATGAAGGGATCAAGATAATTTTGTTATATTTCATATACTCCTGTCTCCGCCCCCAGCTCAGAGAGAGGAAGAGCGGGAGAACGAACTTCACGATCATACCTTTCCTACAGTTAAACTATATTCTATTCCGCGCAACCAACCGCTTCACCGCCACCCACTAGTTATCTTCCAATAACTAGGTGGCGTTCCTAAAAGCACGCTCACCGCGTCGGATTTGCCCTCACAGACGTGGTCGTTGGATGGGCCCTTACAGCCAACAGTCTCCCGGCGTACACAATTAGGAGCCCCATTCCGGACTTTATTTAGCTCCCGCCCGCAGGCCTCTCTCCCTCTTTATATCGTCATGGCGCACTGTACTCACGTGGCCGAATGGAAGCCGGACACTTTCGTGCGAGAATTTCCACGGCAGGTGCCCGGCTTCAATTCGGCCGTGCGAGTAGACTGTTTTACAAAGTCCCCAGCGTGTAGGAAAAAAACACGGGGGGGTAAAAATTTGTATGGCGAATTGTCTGTACGCATCTGAGCACCCATACTACTCGAGTACTAATTCGCGGTAATGGAACACCACACTACTCGAGTCCCCGTGAGGGGATGTAACCTCACACCACTTTGCAATATGGGTCGGCCTTGCAGCACAGAAACCACACAACCCATGCCGTAATAAAGTATATCATACAGTGGTCGGAGAGGCCTCGCTCTTGGTAAGAAAACAAATGCGTGCTATAAAATTTTCAGTTCCAGGTGTATGGTATAGTTTATATACAAAAGTTCTATGACGGTTGTTGCTGGTGCCAAACTTCGAAGTTCCCCGTTGCTTTGAAGAGCGTCCGATATGTACAGTTTAGTATATGACGGTCAGTTGTTCGGATGAAAGAAGGGAAGGAAGAAAGGGAATAGCCGGGGAAAAAGAAACATCTAGAGAGTGCGAGGCGTTCAGACATCTTCAACCTCAATCTCAGGAGAAGTTTCTAAAATCTTATAGTACTGTGCCGGAAAATCCCTTTTGAACGCGACTGGGCTGCTGGCTAGAATGGTAAATATCGTGGCGGTTCCAGACTGAGTTACTCCATTAGCTGTGGTGTCAATTCAGCGATCCCGGGGAGCTTAACATACCCTCAACGGAATCATACACAACGCCGAAACTTGAAAACCGACCCAAACTGCAAACGCTAGTAGGGCGTTGATGTGCACCCTGTTCTCAAAGTAACTCGACGGCACTGAATACGCATAAAGACATACCCACATCGCGGTTGTAAAACTTAAGAGCGCCGTGATGCTATCAAGACAGCTATCGATACTATTGCTACTAGTGAGCAACGGGGCGACTCCGGATTCCTCTAGCGCATCGCTGTAGTTTCTGCTGGCGGCTTCATAAGATACGTCGTGGAGGGAGATGTATGCGTAGATATATGATGAGCTGTCGTATAAGTGGGAGCAGGCCTTGATAGGACCGACGGCGAGGGATCCGATATTTGCTAGAGAGTTCTCGAGGGCTTTGAGGGTTGGCCAGGAATGGGGCTTTGAAGAGAGACTGTAGCGGGATACGTAGACTTTTGGTCGGGTTAGCGGGTAGCTATTAGGGGGGGGGATAGGGAATTGACCAACCTCCGGATATTGTGCTACGCGCGATGTTGGTGATGACTCCACTGATCCAGCACGCAGAGAATGTGTATATAGCAATCTGTGCGCAGCAGCTGAGGAAGCGCAGCTGTACCCATTTCTCCCCCGAAGACTCCGTGTGTCCTGCGTAGACCCCGATAACCTGTTGGGCATACCATCTAGTGAAGAGTCAGTAAATTTCCCTGATGAAGCCCGAAAGGGAATAAGACTCACAGCCAGCCCTTAAGCACAACCAGAGCCCCAATCGCCGCAGTAGCAAAAATTCCTAGATCCCCTTTCCCGAACTCGACCGACATATCCAACATTACCCCCGGCAACCCCGTGTTGCTCCCTCTTTTTCCAGCAGAAAAGAAAAGCTCAATTCCCATATTCAGCCCTCCAAACACTATGAAAGACAGCCCTTCTAATGGACGCTCTGCTCCGATGCAGTAAATCCCCGAACCGAAGCAAATTATTAAACCGGTTATGCGGGAAGAGGTGATAAAGTTTCGAGGAGCTATCCGGGAAATGGCTAGGAAGATGGTGGATAGTAGGTATGCTGCGTCGAAAGTGCGGAGAACATTGGTTGGAATAAGGAATTTTGTCGGCTGTATGGGAACAGCGTAGGTCATTACTAGGAGGATGGGGAATTGAACTGCGAACTAGCGGGAGAGCATCAATTAACACTTTGCGCTTTTGATTAAATTAAAGGAGACAAACCAATATTGCCGGCACCCGGTCTTTACATTGCCGCCTTCTGCTAGGTGAAATAGGACTCAATGGCGAGAGCGCGATGAATAAAGGCGTTTTTTCATCATTGGTAAGGTAGTCGTCTAGTAATTCTGTTCCAACCATATCTGTTTTGTTCTGCTGTGTTTAGTATTGAGCTTGACTTTGTGAGTATTGTAATTTGGGACCTGAGTTTTTTTCTGGAGAACTCGGGTGAGCTTGGTGAATTATAATAATACAATTTCGGGCCAGCAGCTGCTGGCGAAGATATAGAAAACATCTGACGTTGAAGTTGGTACAAGGTCCGGCAAGAGGTTATTGAACAGTTGTTTGAGGTTAGCTAGCCGAATGCTCGGGTATCCCTGTCTGTTCTGGTTAATGGGTTCCTGCCTTCCTGTTGACTAAGCCACAGGGGAATATACAATTACCGGATACTTTGTAAGGCCGTGTATACCGACGGTGTGGGGTTGCCCAACCAGCCGAGTAAGCCAGCCTCTGAATCGCATGTGGGGCACGCAATGCGTGGGACTGGGGGGGTCTAAGTACTCGAGTAGTTATGGCACCGGAGGTCCTCATTTAGATATGGAAATTACCCGCGCATAAGGTGGCCGGATTACTAAGCCTGTAACATTGATCACTAGCCAGCAAACGAGAGAAAACGTTGTGAGTTCCAAGCACAGCAATTACGGCAACCAAGCACTACCCCCAGGTAGGTTCCTCATAAAGGGCATTCCCAGAGAATGTAATACCCCGAGTAGACCTAAAAAGGTATTTCCCCGATATATCGTTCTCTTCTCTATGAATAGGTACGGCTTAGTAGCAAAGTCTGGAGTTTGCTGCCGGAGTTGGCCCAGAGGTTAACTTCGAGCCGGGATGCAATTCCCCAAACCGCCCTCTTATGTGGTGCTGGGCGATAAAGTATCATGTCACACAGGTTATTGTAGTGCTCAATCGCCAGTGTCCACGAGCGGGCCTAAATAAATTGACTAAATAAATTCCGGAGACTAAACCCTTGCTTATTGTGATACGGCACACAGATAGCACAGAAACCGGTACCCCCGCCGCATGGGCCCCAGTGTTGCGTTGCTGAGTAGGGGATGGAAGCATAGTGCTCTCCGGTGTGCCGTCTGGTACCCTGCTTTTATAGCCGCTTACAACGGTACTGGATTCTAGGGAACACCGAGAAGTAAATTTATTTGTTGGCTGTATAAAATCTTACTATCATGCTGTATCCCCACATCATAATGGAATAGCTATTTGCTAAATATATACAGTAGGAAGATGTGAAAATATTATAAGCTTTTGCCGGGCGACAGGGCTATTGACACCGGCGGCTGTCATACCACTCGGTAAAACTGCACGACCATAGACTAATCTAACGTCTGTGCCAGATATCCATCCCATCCTTGTGTAACTCAGTAGGGGCCTTTTTGTCCGCTTTTCCTGGCGTAAAATATCTGGCTATTCCAGCCAGATGATAAACTTGGCCAATAGAATGACCTATTTACTTGCGGAGATAAGAGATAATAGTGCTCTCACTCTCCTAGTCTGCGCCCGGGATTCCAAGGGGACATCCTAACTTCTATACGGCCCGGTGTAGATTGAGAATAAAGTTAGCGTGCTATTGGTGATTACGATAAAGAGGGAGAGAGCCCAGCAGGCGGGAGCTAAATAAAGGCATCGGGGGAAACATCGGGAATGAAGCTCCTAATTGTGCACGCTGGGAGACTGTTGGCTGCAATGGTCTATCTAACGATCGTGTTTGTGAGGGTAAATCTGATGCGGTGAGCTTGCTTTTGGGAGCGTTACCTAGTTATTGAAAGATAACTAATGGGTGGTGAAGCGATGGGTTGCGTGGAATAGAATATAGTTTAACGGTAGGAAAGGTATAATCGTGAAATTTGTTCTCCATCTCTTCCTCTCCCTGAGCCAGTGGCGGAGATAGGAGTATATGAAATATAACAAAAACATCTTGATCCCTCCATCGATTCTTATACCTATCCGTTGCCTTCTATGTACGAGTATGTCCATTCCCTTGCTTACTCTCGTGATAACAAAGGAAAGCAATGAGCATAGAGAGTTCTCCATAAACCATTCTAACTCTAGGGCAAGAGAGACCAACTTACTCGTGCCTTTCCTGTAGCTTCCATGGCCATCTGCGACTCGCTGCTCGCTTTTGTCGGCTCTGGCGCTAGCCCGGCCGAGGTGTTTTGCTTCGTGACGCCGTCAATAACTTAGCCTAAGTACCCACCCAGCATCGCGCACCTCACCCGGGACCAACCAGACCCGCTACCAGGTACTGATAGCGTAATGCCAAGGAAGGGACTTCCTTATAACTTCTAGGGTTGCTAACTATGGTAGTGTTTAACTAGCACTGGCTTCTTGATCTCAAGGGAATTTGAAACTATTTGCTCCATTTGTAGCGGCCCTTGGTGGGACGCGATAACAATTTAAAAGCCTCTAGAATAGCCCAGAGCCTGGGGACAACGAACAGGGCGGGATGGGTTTCAAGGGTTCCCTCGGTCATGATATATATTGCACGGTGTTCGAAACACCAAAACTCTCACGAACCCTACTGGAGACCTAAACCCCACATCTTCCACAAAACCCACCGCTAGAAAATTCTTGGCGCCCCCTGTGGTTGCCTATAAATACCACCACCTCCCCACCAAATCCCCTTCTTCCCTCTTCATGGAATTTGCATCACTGTTGCGGAGGAGCTCTAGGACTGTGACGACAGCCAGAGCGCCTGCCCGCCGGGAGCGTCCCGGCTCCCACGAGCAGTATTTACCGTTGCTCAAGAGCACGGT
>Ga0307507_10011143_pt1 | contig 11410 bp, 10 predicted proteins | sample 7_EM_MG_FD_207223 | JGI IMG/M metagenome (GOLD analysis project Ga0307507, IMG submission 207223) | Populus trichocarpa ectomycorrhiza microbial communities from riparian zone in the Pacific Northwest, United States - 7_EM | ecosystem: Host-associated > Plants > Roots > Unclassified | place...
AGGCAGGAGACGAGCATCAGAATATGTAAATATTATTTATTAACTAATATTAAGTGTCACATGTGTCATGCACGTCGCATCACAAGAAGGCAGGCCTGACTCCGCTTTGCTAGTCAGGTCTTTCCATTACTCTGCAGGACATTTTACAATCGATATCTAAAAACTATTTTGACAACAATCTTACAACCCCATAAGCACGCAAATGAATCTACTTAACTAATTACAATACGGATGTGATTATGACTGAATAGTAAGCAACTACGAACGTAACTTGCAGAGCCTTTTTAAAAATTCAGGTGCCATTTTCCTCCTCCATAGGCATATTAATCAACACTGGCCGATCGGGATCCACTTCGACATCAGGATTCAAAGGTGCAACATCCTCCCCAGGAACTGGCTTATTAGCTTCTGGTTCATGATTCCTCAATCTCATCTCCACCAGGAACTCCTTGTCACGAATCGCTATGGACCACGCCGAAAGCGCAGCATATAGATTGACTGCAGAACGGAATGCGCTAGCGACTATGAAGACCAATGGATAGACGTGCATAACTTTGGGGAATTGATTAATAACTGTCCAAATAAGATAAGAAAGAACATACAGGTGAACCGGTTGTCCTGAAAAACGTCCGGGAAATAAAGTAATGCTGCTTTGTATGCAGCTCCGGGTATAATTATCATCCCCAATAGTCCACAAACTAGAGGGGCAATGAGTTCCTTCGTTGCCATGACTGGATCAGGTCGTGTCCAACCAAGATGCATTATCTTCCAAAAAATAATTAACAATCACATTCATCATAAAAGGGTAGAGGGGGGGTAACGCACATGTAGCAAACCAGCAGAAATTCTGTTCGGAGGTTGAACCCTTTGGACATAAACACCGATCTTGGCATATAACAGCCCGAGTGACCACTGGTCTACGATCCTTATCCTCGGGACCATCTCAGGATTAAGCGAGAACCGAATTGGGAGCACAATGTAAAGGTCAATGACAACCGCCAGGAGGGTGGGTACCACTATGCCAAGAGCAAACGTCATGTAGGCGATCTTTGCCATCCATAGCAATCCACGCTTTGCCACAAGCAATCCAAGTTCTGCCCGTGGACCATCATCATCGTTCCTCCGCTTCCGACTCCTTTCAAGTTTGTCGATGGCCCTTGCGATGAGATAAGACACCCAGATGAGGTAGAATCCGACGATGAAGGAATAACCATCATGGACATCTCGGGAAGTAAACAACCGGAAGAAGCTCCTTCCCAGCGAAAGCGGCACAGCGACGGCGAAACCGATACAAATTGCACCGATGACCCAAAGTAACGTAATGAAAGTGATAATTCGCCAACGGAAATTTGGAGGGATGTAAACGACAGTGTAGTCTTCGCGAAAGTTGTGCTTCGCCTTCACCGCCTCCATATTTTGCAGTGTCATGAGTTCTCTCGCGGCTTCGTCAATGGGTTCTCCATTGGGTGTCACAGCCGCAGTTGCCCGCATATCTCGAGGAAGGGCAAGATTGTCGGTTGCTGGGACCCGGCGGAAAGAACCATCTGGAAAATCCTCTGGATCAGCGACATACATTCCTGACCGGATGAGATTCTCCAGCCAGTCCTTCGGTGTGAATTCTTCTTGGGGATACCGACCACCGAAGAAATACGATGTCAAGCGAAGCCTGGTTGCCAGGAATTTCCACAGGACAGTTGCTGCCTCTTTTACCGCTCTCTTGGGTCGGAAGTAATGCATAGTGTATGGCAAGACGAGATGGAGAAAGAGAAGATCAACGGGGACATTCGATAGAGGTTCTCTGAGAAAAATAGTTGAAAAAATGATGACAGAAAGTAGTCGATCAATTCATACCTGTTTTTCCATCTAAATGGCATCACTGACTTGTTTCCCGCAAGTAATAACCCGGCAACACTTCCAACAACGCAGGCAACAACGAAAGAGTACATCAGGCCACTAATGAAAATCTTGCGTAGTTGCACCAAAGTGGGGCGATCAAGAATGTCGCGAATGGGGTGTGAGTTTTGGTCCTGAGGGTCTTTGATAAACCACATAGCACCGGGACGCATAACACTTCGACAACCAGACAAAAGAACGGCAAATGTATACCTACAGAGCAATGTCAAATGAATGAAACAGAAATAGAATATCATCCTTACATGAACATCGTGCCAGCTACCCAATGATAGAACATGGCGGTCAGAGGAGCCTGCGAAAAGAATGCAATCCGAGAAACCAGATTTGCTTCTGGGAATAACCATACGGTACACAGATCAAGGACAATACCGCAGCCAAGCGGAAAGGTCACTAATTCGATGAATATGAAAGCTGCAACCTGGACAACGATATTTAACAAATAGTGACGATGGTAAACACACCAGCGCACCTTAATAACTAATAGTTGTTGCTTGATAATATTTCGTACAGCAGTTCCCGCTGTTCTTGTGCTCCCAACCGTCATGATATGGAGGTACAAGCAGAAAACAACAGAGATCTCAACGTAACCAAGTAGGATGGCAAAAGCTCGATTGGTGGGCCTGCTGCCAATAGCAAGTCGAACCCAGGTTGCTTGAGTCGAGGTTACTACTTCTCGTACTTCCGATCCTATCCCCGCGAAATATGGCTCCAAGGGTCCCAAGTAGTCCGGGAGAGAATCCAGCCAAGAGAGGGACGCAGAGACACCGACAGTAGAAGCTGCGACATTGGATGAAGTAGACCATGGTATGAAGAAATCCAATGGTTTCGTGATCAACTCCGAAGTATGATTGAGCTGTGATTTAGATGAGTTTATGTCAAATGTAATTGTGATAGAAGCTCATACCAGCTTGGATGATAATTCCGATGCACTAGAGCTTGTGCTAACGGAAACTAGCTTCCCGATCGAGTTTGATCCAAAGAACATGAAGGCGCGGAAGAAAACCGACAAAGCACTCAGAATCCAAGGTAAAATAAGATTGAGGAGGATATAAGCAACCAGGTCAACAACTGGATCTGTGACGAGACGCATTGCACGAATGGGAAGATGCATGACTTGCAACGTGCGATGTGGGTCCAACTAGAAGTGTATCAGAAACGATCTGGTAGCAAGATCATGTGTAACACATACAGACAAAAGCGCTACAGTTTTCCCGACAGTAAACGGAATCCAGACACACAAGCCAATAGCAGTATCAAGCACGAAAATCATCAAGGCAGCCTAGAAAAAAACTAAGAATTTATGAAAGGAAGAAGAGAGATAGCGCACATTCTGAAAAACGCCAAAAATCGGACCTCTCATCCCGATAGCTAGAATATTGTTGCAGTGAACATCGGTAAGAAGTCAAAGAAAAGGACGAAAAACTAACCCTCCATAGCGCCTTCCATGTCATCCTCAACATTTGCATCAGCTTCGTCATTCTCTGCATTAGCCGCTGCGGGTCCTTCGGCAGGGGGCTGATTAAGAGCAGCAGCAACAGCAGCCTGTCCCTGAGGTGCGGGATCCGCATGAACAATGTTTCCCTCGCCACGAGCGTTTACACCATCCCTTAGAGCGCCAGCACCAGCGCCGTCATCCCAAAATATTATTGGCGGTTGTCGATCTTCTTCATCTAATTCTGCTATACCTCCATCCTCTGTTGTTGTAACGTCGGACTCGCTATCGGTCAATAACTCGAGAGAAACAGCCGGACCAGATTCATCCTTAGTGTCGAATGCATCGCCAAAATACCGATCGTGCTCCGCTTGGATATCTTCTGTGCCTAGATCAGACAATGATTCTGTATCATCACCCGAGTCATGATTTTGTGACGGTAAAGTCTCTGTTTCCTTCGCCGCCTCCATCTTCCCATTAAGGTGGCCAACATCGCGCTCACCATCGCCATTTTCTCTAGCAAAGTAATCAGAGGGACCAGCTTCGAAACTTGCAACTAATTCTTCCGGGGCAAGGTAAGTTGAGTGAGTGGGAGAATCAAGATTCGTCCGTCCTGGAGAGTAAAGAAAAGGTGAAGAAGACCCAGAACGTGGTAATGGGGAGGTGGGGAGAACTGGACGAGAAGGATAAGGTGGTGGAGGTTCAATAGGTGGTGATCGTAATGAGAAAGGAATACTGCCTGATGGAGGTTGCAGAGTCACAGACGGAAATGGGGATTCGGGTAAAGGTTGCTCTGAATGTGGAGAATGTCGAGAGGGACCAATAGTCGGAGTGGCCGGCGAAGGTGTAGATATAGCTGGTAAAGACTGCCATGAACTTGTCAGATCAACTGATGATCCCCGAGACTGCCCTTTAGAACTACGACCACTGCTAGATTCCGGGAGCGACGACGTGAAAGTGAACTCGTGTTTCTGTTCCACCGCGTTGTTTGTATCGTTAACTTCTCGCAGAGGTGACGATGATGATGGTACAGAGCGTCTTGTCGTCATCCGTTGACGCACAGCAGTCGATTTCGCCATATGGATCCTTCGATGGAACATCTTTCGTCGAACTTCCGCGTCCTTTTCCATTTTACGCTGAGCACGAAGAGAATCGTCATCTTCGCCGTCCGATTGCTTAACCTTATTTTTCTTCTTCTTTGGTCGTCGATTGCTGCCACGGCGCCCTTCTATATCCCATCTAGAGGGATCTGAAGCCATCGGAGGGATTAAATGTTGCCTTCGAAGGTCCGCAGCTTCCAATGCAAGACGTTGTTGCAGCTCACGAACTTCAATTGGTCGGGGAGCTGGAGCATTAACAGGAGGAAGGGGATGTAGGGGACGCCGGTGCTGAGGGTTAGCAAAAACTAATCGGGCCGCGGGAGGGCCAGGAACAGGCCCTAATGGTTGAGGTTGTAGCGGCATAACAGGTTGAGGATCGTCCGGTAAAGGTTCCTCGTCTTCGAATACACCTGGACGAGCATTTTGCGAAATCCATTCCCGGAGGAGAAAAACGGCCACAAAAGTGAGAACGATAAGAGACGCGATTATTTGGCCGGTAAAAATATCAGCTGAAAGCGCCAACCAGAGAGGATGAGAATTGATTCGAGCCAGGACGTTTTTGGGAGGTGGCGCTTGTGTGTCGAATCTAATCTTGTTGAACAGAGGAGTTTCGGATGACGGCGGCTTTGGGCGGTCACTAATCCACCAAGCACTGGAGGAAATCGATGAGTAACAATCGCAGAAACCAGAAGTAAAGTAACACACGTTGATTCACCCATGGAGAAGTACATTCTCCAGGTCCAGACAGTCACCCAGGGTAATACACCCAACCAGATTACCGCAACAGCAACGCCGCGTAGGATAAAGAGCAGTGTGAGAAACAAATGTTGAACCAGCCTCCGGATGAAAAGCAGAGGAGGAAGGGATGGTGGCATGTCGGGTGCGTATACTACAAGGAATAAGAGATGGTTTAAATGAATATTGCTGAGATTCTACCTTTCGTAAAAGAGTAAGGGTGTTTGCAAACATCACAGGACTTCTTCTTGCTATGGGCAAGCCATGTGGTCAAACTAGAAAGAGACAAGACTAAGAGAGGTAATCCTGACAAAGAGGTTGTCACAGACCAGTCCTGGTGGATATACCGAATTGTACCCGAGCATTTACAAGGATGGAAGAGCGGCTGGTCTGGCTCCGCTGGGGCACTGCAAATGCGACAAGTATCTGAAGGGCGGATGAATTAGCGACCAAAACCAATGAGGAACTGCAGACAACCTTGATCTTCGAAGTCATGCATCAGGGCAACAGTTCAATGAAGAACTCAGGACCGGGTATGATGCGAGTTGCAATCGTCGACGAGGATTCGCTCGTCGTTGGCGACGACAGGAAGCAAGTTAATGAATTGGTGTAAGCAAGAATGAGCTTCAGTCACAGTGGTGTGCTCCTCATTCGAATCACGTGCAGACCGGCGCCTCGTTCCTCCCATTCAGCTTCACCGAGTTGATCTCAGGTTGTCCGCTGCTCACTCTACTGAGAACGGCACCTATCTGTCGACTGAAATTCCACATGTGTCCCCTGTCCGACAGACCTATCTCACAGTTCGGCGTTACTGAATTTCCTACGAACGCGAGACCTTTTAGAGATTGTTGACACGAGTCGTATACAAGAATCAAATATATTCGGGAATAACCCTACTTATTTAAGACTATCCTTAAGACAACATCCATACCGGGCATTGATTGGAAGCAACCCACCATGCTCTTCGCTGTCTTTGACGATGACTTTCTTGGTGCGATTTTTGAGGGGAATGCAGTGCCCGAGCGGTATTGGTCCAAGTCTGACAATGAAAGATCCTGTCCTGATCCAGTAACAAGAATGGCTGTCATAGATAGGGTAAGTGTTTTCCACAACATAACGCTTCTTACCTTTTCTGTCTATAATACCACCCTGGCTACAAAATTCAACCCATTGTCCAGCCTCCCCTTCATCCTCTTTCCGAAACCATGGAGAACTAAAAAAATATTGGCGCATGTTTCCAGTTGGCAAGGGTTTTCAAATTGTTTGTTTTAGATGAAAAAGCCGCAGACTTGATATAAAGTCACGTTTATCATGAATTCGGACAACACAGGTAGTAGTACTCACGATGCATTGCACCCAGTGCCCCAACTCGTGATTCAGGGCAGCTCGGAGCAGCGCAGTGAGTGTAAGATGCTCAACATCATCTTCAGCGCTTTGCCAAAGATCGACATAAGACGTATAAACTGCCACCCGATCTATTTTGCAACCCTTCCAGTGGCCTTAAATTTTTAAAATGTTAAATCACCCAAATAGATGTTCAGCTCGTTTTTCGGTCCACAACGGACCCGCAAATTGAATAAGAAATCAGGTCGTTATGTCAAGGCTTATGTTTCAAGAAACGCCGGCGCGCATGAATGACCAACACACCCTGTTCAATCAACTCCAGACCTTTATACTTCGCACGCAGAGAAACAAATGTGGTTCGGAGTTGGGATAAATATAAAGGTCAATCCGTTGAATAGATTTCGGCAAAGCCATGAAGTGTGAAAAGTCAACTTTGTCAAGAGGTGTTTCGTGTAGGAGGCAGAACCTCACGAGTAAGCAGTTTCGATGATGTCAACTGCTGCGGGGTCCGGGAATGGATACTGCCGAACCTTCCAAGGTAAAATAGGTTTGTAACTTCATTCCCAAGGTTATATGTTGTGCAGTAATCTGAGGCATTCAGTACATGGTCCCAAAATTGAGATGACAGCTCACCTGATATACCATACCGGAGACTGAGATCCAGAATGTTCAGGGTATCTAAGCAATTATCGAATAGTTCTAATATTGTTTGATCACATGGATACTTCAGCAACTGTAGCTTGACAATATGTTGTTTTGCCCAAGTGTTGAAAGACACGAGGTTATCGATGCCCGTAACTTCAAGTAATTTTAGCTGAGGGTAGGAGGGGCCTGGAGATTTGGGTATTTGGGGGACTCCGGAAACTGAGAGGCAGTCGGTGTTCATATGGTTATCGAGGATGTGGAGGGGAAAGTGATGTACCGCCTGCAGAGTCGACAGCCGGAGACAATTCTCCACAGTGGTTCCTGCCCCGAGAGAGCTGGTGCATGGATCCAAGCCTTATACACTCCAACAAAGGGAAGATCGGCAAAACCGAGGCGATTTCTTCTAAAAGGAATTCCATCCCGTCCAGAATCAACATATTTTACGATCCGAGGTGTTTCCGAGACCAATTTAATTAAAGGTGACGGTTCGAAGCTGTAGGTGAACTTCAGTGCAGTGTGGATAATGATGGTGCTGAGGGCAGGACACTGCCGGACCGGTTCAGCCGGTGACTATGGTCGTACTCCCACAAGACATTATCGACAATATCATCGAGGCAGTTGCAGCTGATGATGACAGTCGTTTAACTTTGCTTAAAACATGTGCACTCGTGTCGTACTCATTTCTTATCAGTCGCAAACGTCTCTTCTCCAGGATCACTAACTTGAAGTCAACAACCCTGCGACGAACTTCACCGACTCATTCTTGTAAATCCAGTCCTTCAATCCTTTGTCAGAAGTATCACCGTAGACTTTGGTTACAACCCCTACTCTGGCCGGAATCACACGTCGCTAATCGATATCCTCCGACTCTCATTCTATCGTCTCAAGAGAGTCTTCATCCGTACGCGATTTCCTTCAAATTGGGATGACCTAAAGGATGCAATCTCGACCATTGTACATTTGAAAGTCTCGGATTCTACAGCTTAGGACCCACTGAACCGGCCATTCATGTGCCGTCTTCGCCTCTTCGAAATCTTCCTCGGCCCCTTCACCGCTGTCACATACTGCCCTCCCTGCTGGATTCGCTTTGTATCAGCCTCACATAACCCGCTACACTCGAACATCTCAAATTCGGCATCTTATATGAATATGACCCATTTTTATTTGTTGACAGTGTATATAATCCGGATGTCTGGCGCCATCTCGATTCCATTATCACCCGTCCAACTGGTTCACGGTTACAAAAAGTCGATATCAACATCGATTACAACGGGTTCGTGGCGCCCGTAGTAAGATACAAATGTCAGGTTGTTGTTTTGATTCGAAACCTGACGAAAAGGAAGTCATCGAACCCATGTTTGAGATACCATCCTCATCCATGGCTATGAAGTTGAGTGTTAGGACAGTTCGGGGCTCCCCAAACGCACATTGTTCGTTCATATTCACATTTGCAAATTCCGACGGGGTGATCAACTAAGTATTATTGGAACTCTCTGTAATTAAACCGCATGATAAATTAGCTATAGTGGTGGAAAAATATATGATAAGTATTGTATAATCTCGGAATGGTAACTATTATTCCTTCGATCAAAAATACTAATCGATCATTGTAGTCAAACAGCAAACAACAGCAACTTGACTCGGAATCAATCAGTGGTGTACAAGCTCTCGAGCCCTCCAACTAGCGTGTTTTCTCAGAAAGAAAGCTCCCGAACCACGCGGTTGTATTTGCCCTAGAAACTCGGACAAATTTTGTCCGAGTCAATGCGATAATCAAAAGGATCGTCCGAGTCGTTGGAGGGTCGAGACGTCGAAGTCTGATATCCCTTTGTGCATAACAACGAGAGGGTATCATCTGACGCTTTCGACTGCCTTTCTGGCTCTTGTGTGTTGATTTGTGAGGCTGATTAGGAGACATCTGCAACGTACAGCGAAACCAAACTCGAGGCGTTCAGGCGCAAACTTTTGTCCGCAGTCAGCATTCTTTCACCGGGCCAAATGTCTAGCTTCATCTCTTTAGTACCTTTTCCAGTTTCAAAATGGACAAGATCGCATGGTTATTTCATTCTCATGCCAGTCAAAAAGGACCGAATTTAAGCGACCCTTGCACAATGCATCCTGGCCGACATCGTGGCACGAGCAACTCCTACTCCTGGCCAATGATCCTTCCCGCCAGTGATTAACAGTGGATTGGGTTGCCTTCTTCTTGCTATGTCAGCTAATAGGAATCTCGGCAAGGCATCGGACGAAAAAATCTTAATTCTACAATGTCTCCAGACTACTTGGTAAGATACCAGATCATTGAAACGAAGTGTGATGTCCGTAACTAATGGGTTACTATCAGATCGAATGGGACAAACGGAAACAGTATCCATCAGCATTGCCGAATCGAGATTAGAAGTAGAATGCATACTGCACTAGTATAAAGGTACACGCCTATAAGCCTCTGTCCCCTACTTTCTCCAGGCATTCAATGTTGCCGTCCATCGCTCTTTTCCTGGGCATTGCCCACCTTACTGTTTTCACGAGCTGCAAACCCCTCAAACGTTGGCAAGACCTTGTCATAAAACATTCTTGGGACGAAATTCCCAGAGGTTGGGAGTGGAAAGCACCGGCCCCTGCTGACTATGAATTCAATTTGAAAATCGGCTTGAAGCAACCTAGGATCGACGAACTCTTTGCAAATTTAATGGAGATTAGCGACCCAGAACACCCCAGGTTTGTTTTTTCCCAATAAGTATTCTCGTTGCGGTTTATTTGCTTACTTGCGACCAGGTACACCGAGTATCTCAACAGGGAACAAGTCGAAGAGCTCACGGCACCCCATCCTGATTCAATCCAGGTTATCGACGAATGGCTAGCATCCCATAACATCATGCCATGCGATTCGAATTCCGTTCGCCATTCCAAGTCAGGCGACTGGGTTACCGTAAGTGTTACAGTCGAACAGGCCGAACGCATGTTGGGGACGAAGTATAATGTATACAAACATGGCGGGTCGGGCGACCTAGTTGTTCGCACCCTGAGCTATTCACTCCCTAAGGAACTCTTCTCCCATATTGAAGTAGTCGCCCCGACAACTTATTTCGGGACCCTACAAAGCATGAAATCGACCAGTTCCATTTCATCCGGACCTTCGGCGGACAACCTGTTAACCGATTCCGGCCCAACGCCCTCCAAAGACTGTGGACATCATGTCACTCCCGATTGCATTCGGCCGTTGTACAATTTCACAGACGACTATCATATTCCAAATCAAGCGGGCAATAAAATTGGTGTTGCTGGTTTCCTCGGCGAGTACGCCAATTATGCTGATTTACAGGTAGGTCAACCCATGAAACTATTCGGAAATCTCACATAACTGATTTCCTTTCTTTAGTTATACCTCAAAGAATTCCGCCCCGATGCAAATAATCCCGCACTTTCTAACTTTACATTCGAGTCCATTCTTGATGGCAAAAACGAACAGAATGCACCTGGTGATGAGGCTAATCTGGATATCCAATTAGCCACTGCGCTTGCCTACCCGACACCCATTATTTTTTACAGGTAACAATGTGACTCATAGGAATGTTCATCTGATAACTTACGAATTTCAAAGTACGGGAGGATCTCCTCCATTCCAAAATGACTCATTCACCCCCGATAACACAAACGAACCATATTTGGACTTTCTGCTGTACTTATTGGCAAAGAATGACTCTGAGATCCCCCAAGTACTGACCATTTCCTACGGCGATCACGAGCAAACGGTGTGTAGAATGTCCTCGGATCAGGCACACCTTTAATTCTATTATTCAGGTTCCTGAAGATTACGCAAAAAAAGTTTGCCAGAAGTTCGGCGAACTTGGTCTTAGAGGAACCAGTATCTTTGTCTCCAGTGGTGACCAGGGGTAACTTCTCTGTTACAGATCATCGACTTATTGACCGAGAATTCTGCAGAGTTGGCGGAGGTGATTGCCGCACCAACGATGGCAAAAATCAGACGCTTTTCCAACCTTTCTTCCCTGCTTCGTGAGTTGACTCTCTGATTTCACATTTACATGTCTCAAGATCGTCCATCAGATGTAATTTTGTGACAGTAGTAGGTGGCACTCAGGGTGATCCCGAAACTGCTGCTCCCCTTTCAGGAGGAGGGTTCTCAAGATACTTCGCGAGACCTGATTACCAAAATGATGACGTGGAAGACTACCTTGCGAAACTTAATAAAACGAACGATGGCCTGTACAAGTGAGTCTAA
>Ga0307507_10011144_pt1 | contig 11410 bp, 8 predicted proteins | sample 7_EM_MG_FD_207223 | JGI IMG/M metagenome (GOLD analysis project Ga0307507, IMG submission 207223) | Populus trichocarpa ectomycorrhiza microbial communities from riparian zone in the Pacific Northwest, United States - 7_EM | ecosystem: Host-associated > Plants > Roots > Unclassified | place...
AAAAATTAAATTTGGTCTCCTAAAATTCCAATCTTAATTAAGCTCAAATTAGGCTACCAAACTTATTTTTTCACCAATTAAGCCGGTAATAAAATTAATTTGACCCATTTAAAGTATAATTAACTCTTTGCATCTAATTAAATCCTTTAATTAGACCCAAATTAATTCTTCAACATGATTAATCTTTAATTTGACCTATGATTAAATTAAATTGACCTCTTAAAAATCAAATTATGTCCTTGGATTTAATTTTTATATAGATTCATCCAATAATGATTTAATTTGACCTTGAGTATACATTGTCTCTTCAGTTTTGGATATAATGGGGTACAATTAGGCTCCTAGTTCCATCCAAAACTGCAGCTTGATTTTTTCTACATTTGAAATCCTCTCAGCTTACCTTTTTCAAAATATTAGTCTTTTTGCTATTACTATTTTATTTTTTTATTTTTATGTTTTGGAAAGAAAGAAGATGAATTTGAGGAATAACTTAAAAATTGGTTATAACAATATGTATAACCCCTCTAGGCTCCCAATCATATTTGTGTTAAGGCTTGACCATAGTCCTAGTGCTAGTAGGATTGCTGAATCAAATAGTAGTTTGTCATGACACCAAAAGTTATTGGAAATAATCAATCAAGATTCCCTACAACCTTTTCCAATTATGGTTACCATGCAATTTAGTCCTTTTGTTATACAATGCCATGAAATGACCTAGGGCTTGGAATGTTGTTGTCTATATAAGCTTTATATGGAACATAATTGAGAACCCTTCTAAAATTAATTCTCATTGCGTGCAAATATTTCTTTAAGTCATCCATTTAATGAGTGGTCAATGATATTAACTTCATTCAGTAAAAGCGACAAATCCTATCTTAGTTGAATATTCATAAACCTTTATATGGTTTAGCATGTACCTAATAACTAATGTATGCGCAACCCTTCAAGGTCCATCCTAAAAGTATCGAAGTACACTAAATAATAATTTGATAACCTTAAGTCAAAGGATTGGTTGTACCTATCTTTATGAGATTCCTATAAATACTAGGAAAATACTGCATGGGTTCTTATATGGTTTACTATTGATGAACTTATTCCCTAATAAGAATCTACATACTATTTTTAATATCATTATACTATAGAAGTGAGAATCTCCACTATGATTATGTGATAAAGATCTAGTGCATACCGATCCACCTCTATTTGGAACTTAACTAACACATGGTCCGAATTATATCTAAAAATCACTTTAACCATGTTAACTACACCAAACTTTTCTATGAAAAATAGGTTTATATGTGTGTGTGAGAGAGAGAGAGAGAGTCTACAAAATATCATGATTCGAATCTATAATAATTATGGAGTTCTGAGATTAGATATTTTGTACACCTACAAAATACAATAGCCAAACAGGAAGCATGTAGCATGGAAAAAGTGGTATAAACCAGTAACAAACTATCATGTTATGTCTAGCAAACAATTGTCTTCCTCATACTTTTAGAATTTGTATGTATGAAAGAAAAATAATTGTGAAAAAAGAATAAGTTTCATGACTCAGTGACTAATCAATATAAAAATACACCCAATAATAAATATTATTGAATACTCATATGATGATTTAATTTTTAATTTTATACTAGTAAATAACCCATCATATCATTTCCAAAGTACATCAATTCACATACTTGATACAATGTTTCAAACACATGTGGTAGACAATCATAACCAAAACCTTTTTTACATAAACACATCATATGGAAGTCATTGTGTGCATAAATCAAATACTCTAATAATCTCAAGTAATTCCTATATAAACTTGTCTAATAAACATAAAATTTGCACATTACATAACAAAGGAAATAATTAAGTTTCAGATAATACCAATGACACTTATTGATGCAAATCTAGTGGATATAAAAATCTAGAAATTCATAGTCAAATTGACCCTTCCCAGGAAAGCTAAATTCAGGCTTGTAATTGAGTTTGCTACAACAATAACATGTACCAAGACACAGAGACTATACAAACCAAACCCCCGCCTAAAGTCTATGAAAATGCCATGAAGTTTGGTTAATTCTTCGATAAGTTAGAGTAGTTCAATGAAGAACCAAATTAAGATAATTCTCTCACAATACACTCACCATATATGGCAATGATGTATTACTCAATCTAAAAACATATTGTCTTACAAAAGTAATATTTATAATTCAAATAAAATAAAACCTAGTTGACCTAATAGGCTAACATCAATCCAGATTAAAATCATCCCAAAGTATCTAAAATAAGGCCCTTAATATGAAAATTATTAAAAATAATAATTTTGAAAAATAATGCTAAGTTTTCACACATGAAAAAATAAGAAGAATTGTTGAATGAAATCCTTGCTTAAAAAGGATATTTGGCTGAATAGCCCATGATGCCATCCCTTAAGATCCAAAACAAGCAAAGAAATAACTCTTCTTTAGCCTCCAATATTTCCACACATAATCAGAAATCCTCATATAACTTGGAATCCATAAAACACATGGAAACAAATAAACCTCTAGATGCTAAAATTAATTATTACATGAAATAGATAAATCAAGTCCCTTTTTATACATATATTAAATCGACTAAGTTTGTATCATTACTTACTGAAGATTTAGCCTTCTTGAAATTCATTTTGGCCCAAATACTCTAAATAAGCCTATTAAATGTATCTTTAAGCTTTTTTGCCCTTAATCTTGTAATTGGCCCATTTATAACTTCTAATGGATCCTTTGGTGTAGTTTGGATCTTATCATCCCCTCTTTTCTCAAAAGGATTAACCCTTGAATGCCTGCATCAAACAATGAGAAATCAGAAATATTACAAGTAACACTAACATCATACTCACCTGATAGATCTACTTTGTAGGATTTGTCATTAATTCTTTCAAGAGTTTGGAATAAACCATCTCCTCTTGGGCATCATCATAGATCTCTTATATTCAAGAAAACTCCTTTTGTGTATATGTACCCAAACCCAATCACTCGGTTTAAAGATAACCCTTTTTTTCTTTCTTTATTAGCCTTGAATGCATATTGCTTATTCTTTTCTGTATTTGCCACCGTAACTCTCATTGAGAGCCTTCACTACTTGTGCTTTTCTATTGCCATTAAGACTAACCCTTCATTATAGTGCATCACCCATTATATTCTCCTTACCTTGCTTGTATTTTATCATACATGAGACTGTTTTTATAACTTAGCCCACTTGGTATGTTGATGGTTTAACTTCCCTTGGCCCTTCAGATGTTTCCATGAATCATGATCGAAATGGATCATAAGTTTTTTAGGCTATAAGGAATGTTTTCAAGTCTTCAATGCCCTTACCAAAGCATATAAGTAGGGCAGTTCAAGGATGCACCATTGAGCTTTTCGCTAAAATAAGTTATGAATCGTTTTTCCTATATTAAAATAACTCTAAGACCTATCCATGAGGCTTCACATTTCTTATTAAAATTTTTGTTAACTCAGGTAATGATAACAATGTAGCTGAGACCAATTTTCCCTTTAGCAAGTTAAATGCATGCTTTTATTCTCTATTATTCTCTACCTCATTTAAATCCCACTAACTTTTTAATAATTTCTGATGCGAACCTCTTGAACAAGTGGTCAAGCAACCCATATGCAAAAACACAAATTCCCGAAAAGCCAAGTAAATCAGGTTTGATAGGAGTGTGACATAAAGATAACTTGTACCTAGGCACCAACACTATTGGAAATGAAAACCCCCGCCCAAAAAATATTGATTTGGGAACGAGAAGTATAAGGATGACGCCACAAAGTCAGTTGTTATTTGATAAGTCATTTTTCAGCTTTTTAGAGAACCAAAGAAAGGAGATTATCCCACCAACACACAACAAGTGCGGCAAAAGAAGTTTATTGTTATGAAAATTACGTAACCTTTACATATCTGGTTATGCCTTTATTTATACTGACTCTAGTTTGAAGCAAACCCTAAGAAACCCTATATGTGGACTTATATGAGGCCCACTTACAATTAAACCCAAATAATATAAATAAAACTTTAAACTAAGAAGAAAATAATAATAACATTAATAAATCTGAATTTAATATCTTAAATATGATAGGATCAGATTTGCTGCCCTATAGAAGTCCCATATAAACTAGAAGAAATCTGATTTGGAAAATTTGTGCTCCCCCCTAGGTCCTTGATTAGCTTAGATTTCCTTGTTTAACTTGGACAAATAAGAAAACAAATTTCTCCCTTTGTTGCTGATTTAATTACTTTCTTTCTTAAGCTAGGAAAAGCATTAAATAATCATTCCCTCTTTAAGGAATAAGAGCTGCCAAAACTTCCTTGATAGTTTAGGAGAATAAATTGCTGATTTTCTATCCTTGTATCATTTGGAAAAACAAGCCTAACAAGGTTGGTATGAGGCCGGACACATCAACCCCTTGTTCCACACAAATTGGGCTCTTCTTGATCTGAATTAGATGAATTAGAGGTTGTTCTTCATGCTCCTTCAATGTCCCAAGCTCCTCTAGGTTCATCTTGCTCAATATGTTCTGTACAAGCTCATTCAATGCTTCTTTAAGCTTCTTTGTCCTAGCTCTTGTAATTGATCTAATTGGCACCTCTAATGGGTCGTTGGCATGATTACGCTTGGTGTTGGGCTGATCCTCGTCAATTTCAGGTGAAGGTGAAATCTTTAACAAATCTCTTATAAAAACTAGTCAAACCATGAAAACTTCTTGCCTTTGTGATTGACATAAGTGTAGGCCATTCTTGAATAGCCCTTACGTTTTCCTTATTCATATCAATACTTTTTGTGCTAACAACATAACCAATAAAGACAATTTTCTCCATGCAAAAGTTATTTTTTTTCAGATTAAAATATAAATATTCTTTTCACAAAACATCCAATAATTAAATGTTTAAGATGCTCATCTAAATTCTTGTTATCAATCAAAATATCATCGAAATAAACCATAACAAATCTACTTATAAAAGTGCACAAAATATGGTTCATTAATCTCATGTAAGTACTAAATGCATTAATAGGTCCAAAATGTATAACTAACCACTCATACAAACAATATTTAGTTTTAAAGGTATTTTTCCATTCATCTCCCTTTCTCATTCTAATTTGATGATATCCAAACTTTTTAAATCAATTTTAGAAAACACATAGGATCTAAGCAATTCATCTAACATATCATCAAGTCTAGGAATTGGATATATATATATATATATATATATATATATATATAAACACACACACACACTTTATTGAAATATTATTGATTGCATGACAATTAACACATATTCTTCAAGTCCCATTCTTTTTCGATACCAACACTAGAACTACACATAGATTGAACGAACCAGCCCATAACCATAAATGATCCACTAGAGGTGCCAATTGGGCCAATCACAAGGTCAAAGGTCAAGAAACTAAAGGAAACACTAAAAAGGCTTGTTCAACATATTTGGGTCAAGACAAACTTCAAAAAGGCTACAACACTTATGGAACAACCCAAAATTAATTTAATTCAAATGCATGAAAGGCCCGACTCGTCTACACTATGGGCTTAGGGTTGGCGTCTAATTGGGCGGCCTTGTTTGGCTACTTTTCATGCTTTGCAAGGGTCTTAGTTGGCGACAATTATTTTCCTAAAGGATTAAGGATATTTTGACAACAAAGGAAGAAGTTTTGTAGTCCTACAAGGAGAATATATGATCAGTTACACCTTTTCCTTACTTGGAGAGGATTATTTAAAGCTATAATTAAATTGTCCTAGCCAAGGAAGAAAATTAACTAGCAGTATGTTTCCTAGCTGAATTGGGATTCTAAAGTCAGTAATTGGATCCTAGCATACTTAAGAAATTGAATTTCGGTTATAATACTAATTAGGCTAGGGAGTAAAATCTATCTTAGGCTATTTCATAACATTACACGCGACAACTTTAGGTTTTGGGTTTATTTAAGTTATTTTCAGTTTAATTGTAAGTGAGTCTAAATCAACCCAGATTTTTTGGTCTATTAGGGTTATGTGGGGAGTATAAATACTTCTTTATAAGAACTATTTTTAGTTTTGATAATTATTGTTTTCTATCATATATTGCATTTTTAGTATAAATACTCAGATTTTTTGGTCTATTAGGGTTATGTGTGTGTATGAGGATACTCATATCTTTTAGTTATCTAACAAACAGAATTTAAGTTATCAAAGAACAATTATCTTCATAGCATTTTCCTTATACTTCTCATTTGCGATTCATCAATCATTGGATGTGGGTTCATTCACATAGTATTGGTGTTGTAGTTCAGATAATTATTGTGTCACACTTCTTATCAAACTTAAGTTTTTGGCTTTCAAGGATTGTGGCAATCTTGCTTATCATTTTTTGGATCTATATGCCTTTGACATCAGCTCCTCCACTCTGGTTTTTGGATCTATAAGCTAGCTAGTTAGGTATTGTTGCTCCGGGTACAAGATTAATTTGATGTTTAATTTCCCTAATAGGTGGCAACCCGTTAGGAATCACATTAGTGAAATTATCCTTATAATCTTGCAATAAAAAAACAAAAACATTAAGAATATAATGATCATGTTTATCAATGTTAAAATAAACCTCTTTATGCACAAGTAAAATCATAGGCATGACAGAAAAATAATTTTTAATCTCATTTCTTTTTGCATAAAAACTAACTTGTTTCTTTGTTTTTTCCACTCTCTCTTAGTTTCTCACTCTTTCTTTCTTCTCTCCTCTCTTGATTTAAACCCTAATTGTCTCTATATTGGCTGATTTTTTTTCTCTTAAAGCTCCCATTATTTCCCTCTTCATATTCTCATATGGTTGTATTGTACTTTCAGCTTCACCTTTATTTTTCAGATTTAATAGGTCTTCATAAACTTGTCTAGGTGTCAATGGTACATATGTGAAAGTCTTTCCATCTTTTTAAATAGAATATATGTTCTTAAACCCATGTAAACCTTCCTATCAAATTACACCCCAACAATAATTAAGTAACATGCATATGAATCACGTTACATAAAACCTCATCCTTATACTTTATAACAAAAAAAAAAGAGATCAAAACACGTTTAGTAAGGTGAGGTCTTTCTGATGTGATCATGTGGTTACGCAACCCACAACAAAATTGACGATGATGCGAACCTTGTGATCACGTAACCCAAAAAGCCAAGTAAATCAGGTTTGATAGGAGTGTGAGACAAAGACAGAAACAAACTTATACCCAGGCACTAGCAATATTAGAAACAAAAACCCCCACCTAACAAATTTTAATTCACGAACGATAAATATAAGGATGATGCCATAAAGTCAGTTATTCTTCGATAAGTTGTTTCAGTTCTTTAGAGAACCATGAAAGGTAGAATATCTCACCAGTTACACAACAAAGTTGCGGCACAAGATCTTAATTAATTTGAAAATTTAATATCCCCCACACTTCTGGTTATGGCTTTATTTATACTTACTCTAGACTGAAATAAACCCTAATGAACCCCCCCTTATGTGGACTTATATAAGGCCTACTTATAATTGACCCAAATAAGTAATAATAAACCAAAAACTAAGAAGAAAATGATTAAAAAAATATGAAATTAGTATCCTTGATTTGCTAGAATCAGATTTACCACCCCTAAAAAGTCCTAAATAGATTAGGAATCTGATTTGAATGTGGAATTAATTTTGAAGTCTTCGTGCCTTGTTGTACTTGGTTTTTGTATTTTGCATGGACAATTAATGAAGAAAATCTCCGTCTTTTATACCTTTGAATTTAGTTTCCTTCCTAGAAACCAAAATGTCATTAAATACCACCAACCTTTGTTTCCTTGTGTAGTTAGATGAATAAAAAATCTTTATAAGAAAAGGATTTTGAAATATTAATGAATCCTTGTCACACTTGGAAATTATGTTGCAACCTATTAAAGATTCTTGCAGAAGTAGGAGATTCCCAAAAAGGCTGTCACATCCTTGTAGGAAAATGATCCCTCGCCAAATAGAAAGTCTATATGTCAAAAGGAATTAAATAACAAAATTCGTATAGCCTATTTTGACCTATATCGCAAGTCTTTTCATACCTCTGATTCACTTGAAAGTTTACTCTAACATAGAAACATACCTCTGGAATCTTTTGGTAAAGTTTCAACTTGATCCATCGATCAGATTTAGAGTTATGCTTATTAGCGTAAAACTGGATGGTAGGAAATGTTACACCAAAATCCATATTTGACCTTACTTGGATTGTATCAAACAACGAATCTTGAAAAGCCAAAAAAGGTCTGATAGGAGTACGGCACAATGAAAACCTATCCTAAGACACCATCACTATTAGAATAAGAACCCCCACCCTAGAAAAACCAATTCATGAACAAGAAGTATAAGGAAGATGTCGAAAAACTAGTTAATATTTGATGAGTCAATTTAATTTGTTAGAGAACCAAAGAGTACAAGAATCCCTTTCACAAAAGCTAAATAAATTTAGCAGCAGTAATGTTATGAAGTCTGAGTATTTTTTCCTTACAGAGAGTATACTCCTGAAAATGAAAAACCCTAATAGATATATGTTTATGGGCTAAATTGGCCTACTTACAAACTGACCCAAAACATATACTAATAAACCTAAAAGTATGGACCCAAAAAAGCCTTAGGCTATATCTAAAAACTAAATAATAATTCAGCTCAAATAAGTGTTGAGCCTTAGTTAATTAATCAAACCAAAAGACATAAATTAAGAATGAATACCAAAGTGTTAAATTTTTTCTCTAATATGACATAACTTAAAGAGAAACAAAAGACAATTAAAACTAAAGTATTTATAGATCCCCTAGCCGCCATACATATCCTAGGAAATAAAGGACTCTAATTCTTCAATGAATCCAGTCACGTTAAGAACCTTTGTAACCCAAGCTCTTGCATAATTTTAAGGGCTAAATAAAACTCATTTAATCTCCCTTTTTTTGTTCAAAATTAACCCATTACAAGTCTGGACTGATTGGGCTGAAAATGGAATACTTTGTCGATGAATCTGCCAAAATAGTAACACAAACTTTGACCAATTTAAATTGACCTGAAATTTTACCATAATATAGTTCTATGTATCTGGTATCTCCATGTTGATGAGGATCAGTCCAAAACGAAGCGTAATCATGCCATCAACCCATTGGAGGTGCCAATTGGTCTAATTACAAGAGCTAGGGCAAATAAGCTTAAAGAAGCATTGAATGGACCTATAGGAGCTTGGGAGATCTAAGGAGCATGAACGACAACCTCTAATTCATCTAATTCAGGTCCAAGAAGAGCCCAATTCATGTGGAGCAACGGGCTGATGGTTCGGCCCCATAACAAACATGTTAGGCTTGTTTTTTCTCATTCTACAAGGATAGAAAGTCAGCAATTTATTCTCCTAATTAAGTAAGAAAAAACAAATTGTTCAAAAAAACGTTTATTGGTTTCTGCCGCAGAAAACTAAACAAGGGAAAATTGGATCAAATCAATTCGGAATTACCTCAAATTTGATACTCTGATTACTGGGGTCCCAATAGCACTAAATATGAATTTTGGGGTCAATTCGATATCATTTGCTTTGGTTTTCAATTTCGGGACTAATCAGGTCTCATTCATAACGTTTTTGCGTCAGTATATCAAACCTTATTGTAAATTTCACAAATTTTATATTCTATCTATTTGGGTTTAAATAGCACTATATCTGAAATTTTAGCTCAATTGGACATCATTTACTTTAGGTTCCAGATTTGGACTTAACTCGTCGTAAACGAGTCTATTTTGCGTCAACTTTTAAAATTCACTTTCTTTCTGTTGTTTTCGTTTCTTGTAGTATATGGTCAACATATCTAACATATTTGGGTGTTGTTTTATCATTTTTCTTATTTCGTTTCTGTTTTTATTCAAGTTTTTAGTTTCGTTCATATTTCGGATAGATTCGCTTGTTACTCGCGAGACTATCATCGCTGTTTTGTTTTGCTTGTTTTCTATTTTTTATTGTTTCTTGAGTCATATATCCATATTTGGATTGCGCCGCTAAGTTGGTTTTATTTGGTGTTGGTTTCAGTTCTGCAAGAACCGCAAAAAGGTGAAACGAGAGGTGTGAGCATCTAAGGATATTAAGAGTGTTTGAGTGAAACACGAGCGACGTGAGGACATTTTTTTTCCACTAACCAATTTTTGCAGATACTATCATGTCAGATCAAAACAACACACCACCCCCTCCCGAGGGAGAACTTAAGATCCAAATGCAAGCCATAAAGCAGATGATGGAGAGGATGAATTTGGTGATGGGAAACGTGTCTGACAGACTTGATAAGGTGAGAGAAATGGTAACAAGGCTGATACAAACACGCAAGACGTGAGGAAGGTTGGGGCTGAACCAAAAGTAAACAAAGGCAGTAGGGCTGAAAGGCCAAGGTAGGCTGATTATGGGGATTTTATAGAGGGCGTTGATGATATTGGTGATGGTGGTTTTGAGGACGAGAACATATGATGCGAACCTCGTTATCATATGGTCATGCAACCCACACACAAAGACACCAATTCCCGAAAAGCCAAGTAAATCAAGTTTGATAGGAGTGTGACATAAAAATAACTTGTACCTAGGCACCAGCACTATTGAAAACGGAGACCCCCACCCAACGAATATTGATTCGCGAACGAGAAGTATTAGGATGACGCCACGAAGCCAGTTGTTCTTCGATAAGTCGTTTTCAGTTCTTTAGAGAATCATGGAAAGGAGATTCTCTCACCAACACCGACACACAAAGTGCGGTAAATAAGAAGTTTTATTAATCTAAATTGCGTAACCTTACATGTTTGGTTATGCCTTTATTTATACTGACTCTAGACTTAAAAAAACCCTAATGGACCTCCCTTAGGTGGACTTATATTAAGCCCACTTACAATTGACCTAAATAAGTAATAATAACCAAAAAGAAAATAATAAAAATCCAAAAATTACCATCCTAAATATGCTAGAATCAGATTTGTCACCATTAAGAAGTTCCAAATAGACTTGGAAATCTGATCGGAAGGTAGAATTTATTCTGAAGTCTTCTTTCCTTTTTGTAGCTAGGATGAATAAGGAATCCTTATAAAAAAAAAGATTCTGAAATAATTATGAATCATTGCCACACTTGGAAACTATGTTGCAGCCCATTAAAGATCTTTGTAAATTTCGTAGATTTTTAAAATAAGCTGCCACATCCTTTTAGGAAAAGAATCCTAGCCAAATAGGAAGTCCACAAGTCAAAACAAAGTAAATAACAAAATTCGTACAGCCTCTGTTGACCCGTGTTTCGATGCCTTCCCGAACTCCAATTGACATGAAATTTTAAACCAGGGTTGTCAGGAGACCATGTAAAATTTCAGCTCGATAAAAGGT